>CZVZ01002123.1_pt1 | contig 9413 bp, 7 predicted proteins | sample 1498571 | NCBI WGS metagenome assembly CZVZ01 (sample SAMEA3649934, study PRJEB11730) | metagenome | reverse complement strand
GCGAGTTGCGGCTGGTCGTCGAGGGGCCGCTCTCCCTGGCGGCCCTGCTGCGCGGCCAGATGCCGCGCCAGCGCGCCGGCGAACTCTTCGGTGCACTCGGCGTCTGGGACACCGCCGAGAACAGCGGCGTGCTGCTCTATGTCCAGCATGTCGACCGGCGCGTCGAGATCCTTGCCGATCGCGGCATCGCGGCCAAGGTGCCGCAGGCGGAATGGGAGGCGCTCTGTCGCGCGATGGAGGCGGCCTTCGCGCGGGACGAGTATCGTGCCGGGCTGCAGGCGGCGATCGACGGCGCGACCCGGCTGCTCGTCGCGCACTTCCCGGCGGTTGCGGGCGACCGCAACGAACTGCCTAACGAACCCCTGTTGCTCTGAGCTTGCGGCGTTGCGGCACCGGCGCCGCCCCGCCAGCGCCGAGTTTCTACTTCACCAGCGTCACCGGCAGGTTGGTGAGGTGCAGCAGCTTGGTGGCCACCGAGCCCAGCAGAACGCCGGCGACGGCGCCGAGCCCGCGCGTGCCCATGACGATCTTCTCGCAGCCCTGGTCGGCGGCGAACTGGGCGATGGTCTCGGCGACCGGGCCGATCAGCACGGTCGGCGTGAAGCCCAGCCCGGCCCTCTCCAGCACGGCGCGCGCCGGCGCGAGCGCGTCGCCGCCGCGGGTTTCCTGCATCGCCTCGATCTCGCGCTGCGGCATGTGGCTGCGGATCTCCGGCGCATCGATGGGCGCCTGGACGTTGAGGAGGAGAATCGAATAGTCGGTGCAGTTCCGCACCTCGGCCGCGACATGTTGCGCCGCGCGCACGGACTGTTCGGAGCCATCGACGGGGAGCAGGATTTTCATGGTGCAGTTCCTCAAGTTTTCTTTGCTGCCAGTGTAGCCGAATCTCCCGACAGTGCGACTGCTAGAATCCGCCGCTAAACCTTGCGGAGAACCCCATGGAGCTGTTCGGCATTCCGGTCGATTTCATTCTGTTCGCGCTGACGCTGCTGGGTGTCGCGCTGTTCCACCACTACGTGCTGCAGGTCGCGCTGACCGGCCTGGCCGTCATCGCCGGCTACAAGATCCTGTTCGCCGGCTTCAAGACCGGCGCCGGCCTCGCCGGCTTCGGCCTGCACATGGCGCACGAGTGGGTGCTGCTGGTCAACCTGTTCTGCCTGCTGGTCGGCTTCGCGCTGCTGGCACGACATTTCGAGGATTCGGGCGTGCCCGAGGTGCTGCCGAAACTGCTGCCCGAAGGCTGGCTCGGCCCCTTCGTGCTGCTGATCATCATCTTCGTGCTGTCCAGCTTCCTCGACAACATCGCGGCAGCGTTGATCGGCGGCACCATCGCCGCCAGCGTCTTCAAGCGGAAAGTCCACATCGGCTATCTCGCCGCGATCGTCGCGGCCTCGAACGCGGGCGGCGCCGGCTCGGTGGTCGGCGACACGACGACCACCATGATGTGGATCGACGGCATCGATCCGCTCGACGTGCTGCATGCCTACGTCGCCGCCGCCGCGGCGATGGTGGTGTTCGGCATCCCGGCCGCCCTGCTGCAGCACAAGCACATGGCGATCAGCCGCGACTTCCATGCCGAGCACAAGATCGACTGGGCGCGCCTCGGCATCGTCGGCTTCATGCTGGTCGCGGCGATCGCCGTCAACGTCACGGTCAACCTCAAGTTCGCCGCCGCGGCCGACCATTTCCCCTTCCTCGGCGTCGCAGTCTGGGTCGCGCTGCTGCTGGCCGTGCCCGTGCGCAAGCCCGAGTGGAGTCTGGTGCCGGACGCGGTCAAGGGCTCGGTGTTCCTGCTCGCGCTGGTCACCTGCGCCTCGATGATGCCGGTCGAGAAGCTGCCCGTCGCCTCCTGGCAGACCGCGCTGTCGCTCGGCTTCATCTCGGCGGTGTTCGACAATATCCCGCTCACTGCGCTGGCGCTCAAGCAGGGCGGCTACGACTGGGGCTTCCTCGCCTACGCGGTCGGCTTCGGCGGCTCGATGCTGTGGTTCGGCTCCTCGGCCGGCGTGGCGCTGTCGAACCTGTTTCCCGAGGCGAAGTCGGCCGCGCAGTGGCTGCGCCACGGCTGGTTCGTCGCAGTCGGCTACGTCGTCGGCTTCCTCGTGATGCTGGCGTTGATAGGCTGGCAGCCGCACGAGCCGCACAAGGAAGGCAAGGAAGCTCCTGCCGCCGTCGAGCAGGTCGCGCCGCCCGCCGTGGGCGCGCCCGGTTACCAGTAAGGACCCATGCGGCGCACCGTCCTCGCGCTGCTTCTCCTGCCGTTGCCGGCGCTGGCCGCCGGCTCCGGCGCCGTGGGCGAGAACCTGCTCTGGCTCGCCCTGATCCTCATGAGCGCGCGGCTGTTCGCGCCGCTCGCGCAACGCATCGGTTTCCCGGCCGTGCTCGGCGAGTTGCTGCTCGGCGTTGTGCTCGGCAATCTCTCGCTGCTCGGCATCGGGCTGTTCGACACGATCGCCAAGGATCCGATCATCGCCTTCATCGCCGAGCTGGGCGTGATCGTGCTGCTGCTGCAGATCGGCCTGGAAACCAGACTCGCTGATCTCATGAAAGTCGGCGCTCGTGCGGCGGCAGTCGGCTCGGTCGGCATCGTCGTGCCTTTCGCGCTCGGCGCTTTCATCGTCGGCCCGCTGCTGCTGCCCGGCCAGACGCAGAACACCTATCTGTTCCTCGGCGCGACGCTGGCGGCCACCTCGGTCGGCATCACCGGCCGCGTCTTCCGCGACCTCGGCAAGCTTGGCACCCCGGCGGCGCGCATCGTGCTCGGCGCGGCGGTGATCGACGACGTACTCGGCCTGGTGATCCTCGCCGTGGTCACCAGCCTGGTGCAGGCCGGTTCGGTGAGCGCCGGCGAGGTGATCTGGATCATCGCCAAAGCGGTGCTGTTCCTCGGCGGCAGCATCTGGCTCGGCCGACTGATCGCGCCGCATTCCTCGCGGTGGCTGGCGCGCCTCGACGCCGGGCCGTCGATGCTGTTCGCCCAGGTGCTGGCCACCGGCCTGGCCTTGGCCTGGCTCGCGCACGCGATCGGCCTGGCGCCGATCATCGGCGCCTTCGCCGCCGGGCTGCTGTTCGAACCGCTGTTCCTCAAGGACTTCGAGCGGCCGCTGATCGTGCGCGAGATCGAGCCGCTGCTGCCAAGCGACCACCCGACGCTCGTCGACAGCCTGCGCCCGGTGCTGGTCAAGCATGCCGGCCATCAGCACGAGCACATGATCGAACCGATCGGCTATTTCTTCGTGCCGGTGTTTTTCGTGCTGACCGGCATGCAGGTCGACCTGCGGACGCTGGCCGACCCGGCCATCGTCGCCGTGGCGCTGGGCATCACCGCCGCGGCCGTCGCAGGCAAGCTCGCCGCCGGCTGGTGCGCGCGTTCGGCCGGCGCCTGGGTGGTCGGCTGGGGCATGGTGCCGCGCGGCGAGGTCGGCCTGATCTTCGCGATGGTCGGCAGACAGCTTGGCGTGATGGATGAGGCGATGTTCTCGGTGATCGTCATCATGGTCATCCTCACCACGCTGATCACGCCGCCGGTGCTGACCTGGCTGCTCGGCCGGACGCAGCGGTCCTGATGCGACAGGATGCCGCGCGCGGCGCCCCGTCCCGGCCGATTTATACTGTGCGCCCCCTGTAGACGACTTGTGGAGCCGATCAGATGAAAACGTACCTCGCCGCCGCGGCCTGCGCCGCGTGGTTCCTTGCCTTTCCCGTCCATGCCGCCGGTCTGGGCGATCCCGAAATCGACGTGGCGCAGCGCCTGCTCGAAGTGAGCCTGCGCGAAGACATTCCGGCCAACCACCCGCGCCTGGCGAAGACCCGCGAGCAGCTGGCGCGTGTCGCCAAGATGACGGGCGAGGACGAGAATTCCATCGCCCAGGCCTGTATGCGCAACGCGCGCTACGTCTTCGATGCGGCACGCATCGACGTGCGCCCGCACGAAGTGCTCGAGGCTGCGGCACGCTTTGCGCCAGCCGGCAAGCCCCTTAACGAGACGACCCAGCGCTACGTCCAGCTGCGCCTCAAGAAGCTCGACCACGCCGGCGCCATGGCGCAGATGGCCGCCGGCAAGTAAGCCGCGCCGGCCGCATCGCCGGCGGCGGTCATGGTTACAATCCGGCCATGACCGCCGTCCTCTCATCCGAACAGCAGCGCCGCCGCACGATCGCCCTGGCGGTGGTCGTGGCGGCCTACGTGCTGTCCTTCTTCCAGCGCTTCGCGCCCGCCGGCATCGCGCAGGATCTCGCCGCGAGCTTCCAGACCTCCGCCGCCTCGCTCGGCGTGCTGGCCGCCACCTATTTCTACGTCTACACGGTGATGCAGGTGCCGACGGGCATTCTCGTCGACACCCTCGGGCCGCGCCGCATCCTGCTGCTCGGCGGCATTGTCGCCGGCGCCGGCAGCCTGCTGTTCGGCCTGGCGGAAGGCCTCGACGCCGCGCTGATCGGCCGCACGCTGATCGGGCTGGGCGTTTCGGTGGTATTCATCTCGATGCTGAAGATCATCGCGGTCTGGTTCGCGGAGCACCGCTTCGCCAGCGTCGTCGGCCTGTCGATGCTGCTCGGCAACTTCGGTTCGGTGCTGGCCGGCTCGCCGCTGTCGTGGCTCGCGCAGACGGTCGGCTGGCGCGGCGTGTTCGTCGGCGTCGGCATCGTGTCGCTTGCGCTCGGTGCGCTCGCCTGGCTGGTGGTGCGCGACCGTCCTGCCAGCGGCGGCGCGGCACCTGCGCACGGCTTCGATCGCACGGTGATCCTCACCGGGCTGCTGCGCGTGGTGCAGAACCGCGCCACCTGGCCGGCGGTGTTCGTCAATACCGGGTTGTCGGGCAGCTTCTTCGCCTTCGGCGGCCTCTGGGCGACGCCTTTCCTGACGCAGGGGCTGGGCATGAGCCGCGACACCGCGACCGCCCATCTCTCGCTCTACTTCGCCGGCTTCGCCGTCGGCTGCCTGGCGGTCGGCACGCTCTCCGACCGGCTGCGCCGCCGCAAGCCGGTGATCGTCGCCAGCTCGCTGGTCTATGGCGCGACCTGGCTGGTCTGGCTCGCCGGCGTCGCGTTGCCGCCCGCCGCCAGTTATGCGCTGTTCGCGCTGATGGGCCTGACCACCGCGAGCTTCACCCTGTCCTGGGCCTGCGCCAAGGAGGTGAATCCGCCGCAGCTGTCGGGCATGTCCACCTCGGTGGCGAACATGGGCGGCTTCCTGATGGGCGCGCTGCTGCAGCCGACGGTCGGCTGGATCATGGACCAGCGCTGGAGCGGCGCGATGATCAACGGCGTGCGGTTGTACGCGCCGGAAGACTATCGCTGGGGCCTGCTGCTGATCGCCGCGGCGGCCTGGCTCGGCGCGGCGGCCGCCTGGTTCGTCCGTGAGACGCACTGCCGCAACATCTGGAAGGAGGCGCAATGAGCAAGGGCATCATCCTGTTCGGCCACGGGGCGCGCAATCCCGAGTACATCGAGCCGTTCCGGCGCATCCGCGCCGTGGTCGAGCGCAAGCAGCCGGACATTCCCGTGGAGATCGGCTTTCTCGAACTGACACAGCCAGCGCTCGAGGCGAGCATCGAGTGCCTGGTTGCGCGCGGCGTGCGGGAGATCAAGGTCGTGCCGATCTTCTTCGCGCCGGGCCGGCACGTGCTCAAGGACCTGCCGATGCTGCTGGGCAATGCGATGGACCGCTTTCCCGGCGTCGCGTTCGAGGTGGCCGACTGCGTCGGCGAAGTGGACGCCGTGATCGAGGCGATGGCGAGCCATGCCGCAACCGGCTGCTCTTGAAAAGGCCTATATCAGGATATACTTATATACCCCATGAGAGAGAACAACATGCACCCTGCCCTGATCCTGTCGGCGGCAGCCGCGTTCGCGCTCGCCGCCTCGCCGGCGCCGAGTCTTGCGCAGCCGGCGGCGCATACCGTGGCCCTGCGTGAGGTCCGGCTGGCGCTTCCCGCCGAGGCCGTCATCGAGGCGACGAAGCAGGCGACCGTCGCCACGCAGGTATCCGGCCGCATCGTCGCCGTGAAGGTCGAGGCGGGCGACCGCGTCAAGGCCGGCCAGCTGCTGATGAGCATCGATGCGCGCGAGGCGACCGAGAACGTCGCCGCCGCCCGGGCGCAGCTCGTGCAGGCCGAGGCGAACTACCAGCGCACGCTGAGCCTCTTCAAGCAGAAGTTCGTCAGCCAGGCCGCGCTCGACGCCGCCGAGGCGGCGCTCAAGTCGGCGCGCGCGCAGGCCGGGGCGGCCGGCGCCGGCGCCTCGCACGCCACCGTCACGGCCCCGATCGCCGGCATCGTCGCCCAGCGCCACGCCGAACTCGGCGACTTGGCGACGCCGGGCAAGCCGCTCCTGACGGTGTTCGATCCGCAGAGCCTGCGTGCCCTCGCCAGCATTCCACAGTTCAAGCTCAAGGAGGCGCAACAGGCGCTTAGTGCGCGCGTCGAATTTCCGGAAACCCGGCGCTGGGTCGACGGCGCGCGCATCGAGATCCTGCCAACCATCGACGCGCAGAGCCACACCGCGACGGCGCGCGTCTACCTGCCCGCCGGCACCGAGGGCGTCGTGCCTGGCATGGCGGCGCGCGTACATTTCGTCACCGGCCAGGCGAAGAAGCTGACCGTGCCGCCGCAGGCGATCCTGCGCCGCGGCGAGATCAGCGCCGTCTATGTGCTCAGGGACGGCAAGGCGAGCCTGCGGCAGGTGCGGCTCGGCGAGGCGGTCGCCGACGGTGAGCTGGAAGTCCTGTCCGGCCTCGCGGCCGGCGAGACGGTGAGCCTCGATCCGGTCAAGACCGGCATCGAACTCAAGCAGAAATAGGCCATGGGCATCTCCGGCCGCATCGCGGAGTTCTTCCTGCGCAACGCCCTGACGCCGCTGATCGCGCTGGTCGCGCTGCTGCTCGGCATCTTCGCCACGCTGATCACGCCGCGCGAGGAGGAGCCGCAGATCAACGTGACGATGGCCAACGTCTTCATCCCCTTCCCGGGCGCGACGGTGAAGGACGTCGAGAACCTCGTCGCGCGGCCGGCGGAGCAGGTGCTGGCGCGCATTTCCGGCATCGAGCACGTCTATTCGGTCTCGCGGCCCGGCATGGCGGTGATCACCGTCCAATACGAGGTCGGCGAGGATCCGATCCAGGCGCTGGTGCGCCTCTACGACACGATCAACGCCAACAGCGACTGGACCTCGCCGAACCTTGGCGTCGGCACCCCGGTGGTCAAGCCGAAAGGCATCGACGACGTGCCGATCGTCGCGCTGACCTTCTGGAGCGCCGATCCCGACAAGTCGGGCTTTGAAATGCAGCAGGTGGCGCGCGCCGTCGAGATCGAGCTCAAGCGCATCCCCGGCACGCGCGACGTCGCGACGCTGGGCGGTCCCGGCCATGTCGTGCGCGTGCTGATGGACGCCGAGCGCATGGCCGCGCGCGGCATCACCGCGCAGGACCTCAAGGCGGCGCTGCAGGTGTCGAACGCCTCGCAGCCGGCCGGCAGCCTCGTGACCGACAATCGGGAGGTGCTCGTTCAGACCGGCACCTACATCGAATCGGCCGCCGACGTGAAGCGGCTGGTGGTCGGCGTGTTCGACAAGAAGCCGGTGTTCATGTCCGACGTCGCGCAGGTGATCGACGGCCCCGACCAGCCCTCCCGTTATGTCTGGCACGGCGAGCAGGGCAGCGAGTATCCCGCCGTCACGCTGGCGGTCTCGAAGAAGCCGGGCGTGAATGCGGCCGGCGTCGCGGCCGGCGTGATCGCCCGCATGGAGTCGCTCAAGGGCACGGTCATCCCCGAGGGCGTCGAGTTCACCGTGACGCGCAACTACGGCGAGACGGCCACCGAGAAGGCGCAGAAACTGATCGGCAAGCTGGTGTTCGCCACCGCCTTCGTCGTGCTGCTGGTGCTGCTCGCGCTCGGCCGGCGCGAGGCCGTCATCGTCGGCGCGGCGGTGACGCTGACGCTGGCCGCGACGCTGTTCGCTTCCTGGGCCTGGGGCTTCACGCTGAACCGCGTCTCCCTGTTCGCCCTGATCTTCTCGATCGGCATCCTCGTCGACGACGCCATCGTCGTGGTGGAGAATATCCACCGCTGGCACACGCTCAATCCGGAAAAGAAGCTGTGGGAAATCATCCCCGGTGCGGTCGACGAGGTCGGCGGCCCGACCATCCTCGCCACCTTCACCGTGATCGCCGCGCTGCTGCCGATGGCCTTCGTCACCGGCCTGATGGGGCCCTACATGAGCCCGATCCCGATCAACGCCTCGATGGGCATGTTCATCTCGCTCGCCATCGCCTTCGTCGTCACGCCCTGGCTGGCGCTCAAGCTGATGAAGCCTGCCGCGCATGACCATGCCGAGGGTCATGGCGAATCGCGGCTCGACCGCCTCTTCCGCCGTGTTCTCTCGCCCTTCCTGCATCCCGGGTCGGGGCGGCGCGCACGCGCCATGTTGTGGATCGGCGTGGTCGCCGCGATCCTCGCCTCGGTGTCGCTCGGCGTCGTCAAGCTGGTCGTGCTCAAGATGCTGCCCTTCGACAACAAGAGCGAGTTCCAGGTAGTGCTCGACATGCCGGTCGGCACGCCGGTCGAGGAGACCGCGCGCGTACTGCGCGCGATGGCGGCCGAGCTGGCGCAGGTGTCCGAGGTGGCGAATTATCAAGCGTATGCAGGCATGGCCGCGCCGATCAACTTCAACGGCCTGGTGCGCCAGTACTACCTGCGCGCCAGTTCCGAGATGGGCGACATCCAGGTCAATCTCGTCGACAAGGCGCACCGCGATCGCCAGAGCCACGAGATCGCCGTCGCCATCCGCGACAAGCTGATGGCAGTGGCCAAGGCCAGCGGCGGCAACGCCAAGGTCGTCGAGGTGCCGCCCGGCCCGCCGGTGCTGTCGCCGATCGTCGCCGAGGTCTACGGTCCCGACTACGCCGGACAGATCGCCGTGGCGAAGCAGGTGCGGGAAGCCTTCGAAGGCACGGCCGACATCCTCGGCGTCGACGACACCGCCGACGAAGATGCCGGCAAGATCATCCTCAAGGTGAACCAGGCCAAGGCGGCGCTGCTCGGCGTGGCGCAGAAGGACATCGTCGAGACAGTGCGCCTCGGGCTCGCCGGCGAGGACGTGACGCCGCTGCACGACGGCGAGGCCAAGTACGAGATTCCGGTGCGCATCACCCTGCCGGCCGAGAAGCAGTTCTCGCTCGACTCGCTGCTCAAGCTCAAGGTGCGCGCGCTGGCTGCATATGGTGGGATGGGCGGCAATCTCGTGCCGATCTCGGAAGTGGTCGAGGCTCGGCCCGCCGAGCGCGAGAAGGTCGTCTATCACAAGGATCTGCTGCCGGTCGTCTATGTCACCGGCGACATGGGCGGCCAGCTCGACTCGCCGCTCTACGGCATGTTCGACATCCGTTCCAAGCTCAAGGATCTGAAGCTGGCGCAGGGC
>CZVZ01002122.1_pt1 | contig 9726 bp, 7 predicted proteins | sample 1498571 | NCBI WGS metagenome assembly CZVZ01 (sample SAMEA3649934, study PRJEB11730) | metagenome | reverse complement strand
TGCATCATGCCGTGGTCGGCGGTGGCGCGCGTCAGCCCCTCGAGCAGGTAGAACTGGATCATCAGGCTCGCCCACTGATGCGTGTAGCGCCGGCCGCGCAGGATGCCGAACAGCGCCGCCAGCAAGGGCAGCGCCTTGAGAACCAGCCAGGAGCCGCCCGGCCGCAATGGCGCCAGCCAGAGTTCCCAGGCGAGACAGAGCGCGATCAGAGCGATCAGGCTGGCTGCGGCGGCAAGGTTGGCGCGCCGCGCCAGCGGCGGCAGGGCGGCCGCAAACTCGGCGCTGGCGGGGCGGCGTTCCATGGGTGGGCGCGGGCGGGCCGTGGCCATTTCGTTAGAATCCGCCGGATTATAGGTTCCTGCCGATGCTGCTCGCCCCATTTCGCCTGATCGTCAATGTCGTGCGCCGCTTTCGCGACGAGCGCTGCGCCCAGACGGCGGCGGCGCTGTCTTTTGCCACGCTGCTCGGCCTGGTGCCCATGCTGGCGGTCGGGGCGGCCCTGATCGAACTCCTCCCTTTCGGCATCAAGCTCTCCGCCGCCCTCGAGAAATTCTTGCTGGCTACCCTGCTGCCCGACAAGGCCGGCGCGGTGATCGCCAAATATCTCGGCCAGTTCGCCCACCGGGCCGAGCGGGTGACCTGGATCGGCCTGGCAATCCTTGCGGCGACCGCCTTGCTGCAGATGCTCACCATCGAGCGCACCTTCAACGCGATCTGGCGAGTGCAGAAGCACCGGCCCTGGCTGCGGCGCCTCGGCCTGCATCTGCTCGCGCTGCTGGCCGGGCCGCTGGTCTTCGGCGGCGCCCTGGCGAGCATCACCTTCCTCGCCACGGCTTCCTTCGGGCTGGTCGACGAGCCGCGCTGGGTGCGCATCGCCTTCTCCGAAGCCTTGCCGCTGGTCTTCCTCGCGCTGCTGTTCAGCCTGCTCTACTGGGCCTTGCCGAACCGCAGCGTATCGCGCTGGCATGCCGGGATTTCCGGGACTTCCGCCGCGCTGGCCTTCGTCGCCATGCAGCGCCTGTTCGCCCTCTACGTCGTCAAGCTGCCCACCTACACCCTGATCTACGGTGCCTTCGCGGCGATGCCGATCTTCCTGCTGTGGCTCTACCTTTCGTGGTCGCTGATCCTGGTCGGCGCCCTGGTGACGGCCGAGCTGCCGGAGGTCGCCGGCCGGCTTGACCGGCATGCGCCCGGCCGGTAGACTTGTCCTACTAAAACCGTCAACTAATCATTCGAGGAATCCCCATGAATCGAGAGAAGATCCACGAGATCGTGTCCAGCAATCCCGTCGTGCTGTTCATGAAAGGCACCAAGCACTTCCCGACCTGCGGCTTTTCCGGCCGCGCCGCGCAGATCCTCAAGGTCTGCGGCGTCGATTTCGCCGACGTGAACGTGCTGGCGGAGCCGGACACGGTGCCCGAATTGCGCGCCTATACCGACTGGCCGACGATCCCGGTGCTCTACATCCGCGGCGAGTTCATCGGCGGCTGCGACATCATGACCGAGATGTACCAGGCCGGCGAATTGCAGGCCAAGCTCGGCGAGCTGATGAAGGCCGCCGCCTGACAGTTCTAGCCACGCAGTTCGGCGGCCAGCTTCTCGATCATGCGCCGCGCCTGGTTGAGGTAGCCGGCGCCGAACATGTTGAAGTGGTTCAGGATGTGGTACAGGTTGTAGAGCGTCTTGCGCGTCTCGTAGCCGGGATCGAGCGGCCAGGCGGCGCGATAGGCCGCGTAGAAGGATTCCGGAAAGCCGCCGAACAGTTCCGACATCGCCAGGTCGGCTTCGCGATCGCCACGATAGACGGCCGGATCGAAGATGACCGGCGTCCCGTCGGCAAGCTGCGCCGCATTGCCCGACCACAAGTCGCCGTGCAGCAGGCTCGGCAGCGGGCGGTAATCGAGAAAGAACGCGCCGAGGTTTTCGGCGAGCCGCTCGCCCTTGTCCCGCAGCGTCCGCTCCATGCCATTGGCGCCGGCCCAGGCGAGTTGCGGCCGCAAGCGCTCGGCGGCGAAGAAGCCGGCCCATGTCAGGTGCGTCTGGTTCGACTGCGGCGTGCTGCCGATGAAGTTGTCGCGCGGCCAGCCATAGGCATCCCCGGTCTGCCGATGCAGTTCGGCCAGCTGCGTGCCCAGCCGCGCGCCGCTGCCGCGGTCGAGGGGGCGGATTTCCAGATGCTCGAGCTCGAGGCAGGCTTCGCCGGCCGGGGTGAGGCCGATGCCGAAGGTGTCCGGAACGCGCGCGGTCCGCGCGGCGCGCAGCGCGGCGAGGCCGTCGATTTCGGCTTCGAGCCGGGACGCGGGACCGGTCTTCCTGAAGCGGCGCGGTGCGTCCGCGGCCTCCGGCACAGCCATCAGGTGTGGGCGAGCAGGACGTTGGTGCGCGCCAGCCGTTCGGAGAGGACGAGCAGAAAGCCCTGGTAGAAGTGCATGCGGCAGGCTTCCGAGGCCTGGCGCAGCGAATGGCCGGGAATATGGACGATGCGCGTGTCGGTCACGGCGGTGACGTCGGCGACCCGGCGCGGATGGCGGCGGTCGATCACCGCGATCTCGCCGAAGATTTCGCCGCGATCGAGACGGCCCAGCACGTGCTCCGCCTTGCCGACCTCGACCATCCCGTCGAGGATCACGCAGAAGTAGTCGCCCGGATCGCCGTCGCGCATCAGGCGGGTGCCGGCCGCCGCGCTTTCCCAGCGCGCGAAGCGGACGATCTCCCAGATCTCGACGTCGGTAAACTCGTCGAAGAACTTCAGCGCGCGCAAGGTCTCGAATTTCTCGCTGTCCGGCACCTCCTGCTGCTGCAGCGTCAGTTCGTGGCTGCGGAAAGCCTGCGCCAGGTCGTGGGCGAACTCCGCCCAGGTGGCATAGCGTTCGCCGAGTTCCTTCTTCATCGCGCGCGCGACGATCGCGTCGAGCGCCGGCGGCAGGTCGCTGCGCAGGGACGAAGGGGTCGGCGGCTCGATGTTGCAGATCTGGTAGATCATGCCGTAGTTGCTGCTGGCCTGGAACGGCAGCCGGCCGGTGAGCAGCTGGAACATCACCACGCCGAGCGCGTAGATGTCGGTCTGGTGGTTGATGTTTTGCTCGCGCAGCTGCTGCGGCGACATGTAGGCCGGCGAACCGACGCCCATCACCTGGGTCTGCGTCTGGTCGCCGCCGGTCTGGATGCAGGCGCCGAAGTCGGAGATCTTGATGTCGCCGACGGCGAGGCCGTCCGGCCCGTCGGGCTGGGCGAGCAGGATGTTGGCCGGCTTGATGTCGCGGTGCGTGATGCCGAGCCGGTTGGCGTACTCGAGGGCGCGCGTGCACTTGAAGACGATCTCGACGACGCGCTCGATCGGCAGCAGGCTGTCCGGCGTGCAATAGGGCTCGAGCGTGCCGCCCGGCACGTATTCCATGACGATGTAGCTTTCGTCCTCGCCGATCACCGCGTCGAAGATCTGCACGATGTGCGGGTGGACCAGCTTGCCGGCGAGCGAAGCCTCGTTCATCAGCAGGTGGCGGAACTGCTTGCTGCGCTTGCGGTCGTCGAGGATCTCCGGAAAGATGCGCTTGACTGCGACTTCGCGCTCGGCGAAGGGGTCGTAGCAGAGATGGACGGTGGCGGTCGCGCCCTCGCCGAGCTTGCGGACGATCTCGTATTTGCCGCCGATCTTTTCCATGGGCTGCTTCAGAGCGCGGCGCGCAGGCGGGCGATCGCCGCCCTGACCTGCTGCGGTGCCGTGCCGCCGGGATGATCGCGCGCGGCGAGCGAGCCGGCGACGGTCAGCACGCCGAACACCTCGTCGCCGATCAGCGGCGAGAAAGCCTGCAGTTCGGCGAGCGGCAGGTCGGCGAGGTCGCAGCCCTTCTGCTCGGCGGCGCGCACGGCGCGGGCGACGGCCTCGTGCGCGTCGCGGAACGGCAGCCCCTTCTTGACCAGATAGTCGGCGAGATCGGTCGCCGTGGCGAAGCCTTGCTTCAAGGCGGCGGCCATCGCTGTTGCTTTGACCCGGATTCCCGGCACCATGTCGGCGAAGATGCGCAGCGTGTCGACCAGGGTGTCGGCCGTGTCGAACAGCGGTTCCTTGTCTTCCTGGTTGTCCTTGTTGTAGGCGAGCGGCTGGCCCTTCATCAGGGTGAGCAGGCCCATCAGGTGGCCGAAGACGCGGCCGCTCTTGCCGCGTGCGAGTTCGGGCACGTCGGGGTTCTTCTTCTGCGGCATGATCGACGAGCCGGTGCAGAAGCGGTCGGCCAGGTCGATGAACCCGACGCGCGGGTTCATCCAGAGGATCAGTTCCTCGGAAAAGCGCGAGATGTGCACCATCGCCAGCGACGCGGCGGCGCAGAACTCGATCGCGAAGTCGCGATCCGACACCGCGTCGAGCGAGTTCGCGCAGATGCCGTCGAAGCCGAGTTCGCGCGCGACGAACTCGCGGTCGATCGGGAAGGTGGTACCCGCCAGCGCGGCGGCGCCGAGCGGCAGCCGATTCATTCGGCGCCGAGCATCAGCGAAGCGCGCGCGGTCGCGTGACAGCATTTCGACGTAGGCGAGCAGATGGTGGCCGAAGGTGACCGGCTGGGCGACCTGTAGGTGGGTGAAGCCCGGCAGCGGCGTTGCCGCGTGCGCCTCGGCGACTTCGAGCAGGGCGCGCATCAGGTCCGCGAACAGGCCGTCCAGCGCGTCGATGGTGTCGCGCAGCCAGAGGCGGATGTCGGTGGCGACCTGGTCGTTGCGCGAGCGGCCGGTGTGCAGCCGTTTCCCCGCGTCACCGATCAGCGCCGTGAGGCGCTTCTCGATGTTGAGGTGCACGTCCTCGTCGTCGAGGTTCCAGTTGAATGAGCCTGCCTCGATCTCGGCGGCGATCTGCGCCATGCCGCGCTCGATGGCGGCGAGGTCGTCGTTCGGGATGATGCCCTGGCGCGCCAGCATCCTCGCGTGGGCGAGCGAGCCGCGGATGTCCTGCGCGGCCATGCGCTTGTCGAAGAACACCGAAGCGGTGTAGCGTTTGACGAGGTCGGAGACGGGTTCGGCGAAGCGGCCCGACCAAGCCTTGCCCGATTGGTCTGCGGAGATGTCTGCGGAGGTGCGATCTGACATAATGTGCCGGGAAATGCCGGATAAATGCTTGTGAAACCATGAGTATACCCTTGCGTCCGCTCGCCTTCCGCCTGCCCGACTTCCGCAACCAGGGGGTCTGGCTGCGCCTGTTGCTGGCTGCGAACGGCCTGATGCTCGCGGCGGCGCTGATCACGAACCGCGTGCCGGCCCGGCTGCCCGCCGAGATCGCCGAATTGGCGGCGCTGGTCGAGCCGGCCCTGCTGCTGACGCTGGCCCTGCTCTACGTGCTGGCGCCCCGGCTGCAGAGCCTGCCGGCGCTGGCGGGCATCGCGGCGGTGACGACGCTGACGATGGCGGCGTTCGCCGGTATGGATTTCCTGCTGGCGCGCCTCATGAACGGCCAGAGCGGCTGGCGCGCGCCACTGGGCGCCGGCGTCGCCGCGCTGCTGCTGCTCTACTGGTTCGATCTGCGCGTGCGCGCGCAGACCCCGGCGCTGGCCGAGGCGCGCCTGTCCGCGCTCACCGCGCGCATCCGTCCGCACTTCCTCTACAACAGCCTGAACGCCGTGCTCGGCGTGATGCGCGACGAGCCGCGCCGCGCGGAGGCCGCGCTGGAGGAGCTGGCCGAGCTGTTCCGCGCGCTGATGCGCGACAACCGCGAACTGACGCCGCTGTCGGCGGAGATCGCACTGGCGCGCAAGTATCTCGACATCGAGCACTTGCGCCTCGGCGAGCGGCTGCAGGTGCGCTGGGAGGTGGCGGACATGCTGCCGGAAACCCTCGCGCCGCCGCTGCTGTTGCAGCCCTTGCTCGAAAACGCCATCTACCACGGCGTCGAGCCGGCCGCCGCGCCGACGGCAATCCACGTGCGCATCGCCCCGACGCGCGACGGCGTGCGCATCGAGATCGACAACCCGCTGCCGGATGCGCCGGGGCAGCGCGCCGGCAACCACATGGCGCTGGACAACCTGCGCGAACGGCTGCTGTTGTTCTACGATCTCGAGGCGCGGCTCGAATGCGGCGTGGCGGATGGCCGCTATCGCGTGCGCGTCGACTTGCCGCTGCGGAGCGCGCCATGAGCGACGCGCCGCGCCCGCCCGGCATCCTGCTGGTCGACGACGAAGCCCCGGCGCGCAGCCGCCTGCGCCAGTTGCTGGGCGACATCGCCGCCGACTTCCCGCACCGCGTCGTCGGCGAGGCCGGCGACGGCTGTGCGGCGCTCGAACTGCTCGCCGCATTGCCTCCGGAAGCGCCGGCCGACATCGCGCTGATTGACATCCGCATGCCGCGCATGGACGGCATCGAGCTCGCGCAGCAGCTGGCCGGCCTGCCCCGGCCGCCGGCCGTGGTGTTCGTCACCGCCTACGACGAGTTCGCCCTCAAGGCCTTCGAGCTGGCCGCCGCCGATTACCTGCTGAAGCCGGCCAAGGCGGCGCGCCTGCTCGATGCGCTCAGGAAGGCGCGCCGCCTGCTGCCGGCCGATCCGCTGCTGCAGGCGCTCGCGCCGGCGGGCCGCACGCGCCTGCGCGTGGTCGAGCGCGGCAACGTGCTGTTGGTGCCGGTCGCCGAGGTGCTTTACCTGCGCGCCGAGCAGAAATACGTCACCCTGCGCACCGCCGAACGCGAGTACCTGATCGAGGAATCGCTCGCCCATCTCGAAACCGAATTCGCACCGCGCTTCGTGCGCATCCACCGCAACTGCCTCGTCGCCGCCGAGGCCGTGGCCGGCGTGCTGCGGGAGGCCGACGCCGTCGAGCCGGGCGGCGAGCCGCACTGGGCGCTGCGCCTCAAGGGCGTGCCGGAGCACCTGCCGGTCAGCCGGCGCCAGTGGCCTCAGGTCAAGGAACGCATGGGGCTGTAGAAACTCGGCGCTGGCGGGGCGGCGTAATTCCCTGCCAATCCTGCTGCTGCAATGCAATAAAATGCCCATCCCGCCGCCCGTGTCTTTTCAGACCCTTTCCCCGCCATGAAACCGATCAAGAGCCTCCTCGTCGCCAACCGCAGCGAAATCGCCATCCGCGTCCTGCGCGGCGCCAGCGAACTGGGCATCCGCACCGTCGCCATCTACTCCAACGAAGACCGTTTTGCGCTGCACCGCTTCAAGGCAGACGAGTCCTACCTGGTCGGCGCCGGCAAGAAGCCGATCGCCGCCTATCTCGACATCGACGACATCATCCGCATCGCCAAGGAGGCGCACGTCGACGCGATCCATCCCGGCTACGGCTTCCTGTCCGAGAACCCCGACTTCGCCGAGGCCTGCGCGAAGGCGGGCATCGTCTTCATCGGCCCGCAACCCGAAGTGATGCGCCTCCTGGGCAACAAGGTGTCGGCACGCGAGCTGGCGGAGAAGGCCGGCGTGCCCGTCGTGCCGGCCACCGGCGCGCTGCCGCGCGACCTCGATGCCGCGAAGAAGCAGGCCGCCGCGGTCGGCTACCCGCTGATGCTCAAGGCGAGCTGGGGCGGCGGCGGGCGCGGCATGCGCGTCGTCGAGAACGAGGGCGAGCTCGGCCCGGCGATGGAAGTCGCGCGCCGCGAGGCCGCCGCCGCCTTCGGCAACGACGAGGTCTACCTGGAGAAGCTGGTGCGCCGCGCGCGCCATGTCGAGGTGCAGGTGATGGGCGACCTGCACGGCAACCTGGTGCACCTGTTCGAGCGCGACTGCTCGGTGCAGCGGCGCAACCAGAAGGTGGTCGAGCGCGCGCCGGCCCCGTATCTCTCCGCGGCGCGCCGCGCCGAGCTCTGCGCGGCGGCGCTCAAGCTGGCCAAGGCGGCGAACTACACCCACGCCGGCACCGTCGAGTTCCTGATGGACGCCGACACCGACCAGTTCTACTTCATCGAAGTGAATCCCCGCATCCAGGTCGAGCACACCGTCACCGAGCTCGTCACCGGCGTGGACATCGTCAAGGCGCAGATCCGCCTCTCCGAAGGGGCGAAGATCGGCGCCGAGGATTCGTACGTGCCGCGGCAGCAGGACGTCAGGCTCAACGGCCACGCCCTGCAATGCCGCATCACCACCGAGGATCCGGAGAACGGCTTCACGCCCGACTACGGCCGCATCAACGTCTATCGCAGCCCGGCCGGCTTCGGCATCCGTCTCGACGGCGGCACCGCCTATGCGGGTGCGGTGATCACCCCCTACTACGACTCGCTGCTGGTCAAGGTCACCGCCTGGGGCCACAACCCCATCGAGGCGGCGCACCGCATGGATCGCGCGCTGCGCGAGTTCCGCCTGCGCGGCCTGGCCTCCAACCTGCTGTTCCTCGAGAACGTCATCGCCCACCCGCTGTTCCTCTCCGGCGAATGCACGACGCGCTTCATCGACGAGACGCCCGAGCTGTTCAAGTTCCAGAAGCGGCGCGACCGGGCGACACGCCTGCTCAAGTTCCTCGGCGAGGTGATGGTCAACGGCAACCCCGAGATGAAGGGGCGCACGATTCCCGTGCTGCCGCTGGCCCGGCCGCTCAAGCCGGCCGGCGTCGACCTTGCCGCTCCGGCGCCCGCCGGCACGCGCGACAAGCTGAAGGAACTCGGCGCGGCGAAGTTCGCCGAGTGGATGCGCAACGAGAAGAGGGTGCTGCTGACCGACACGACGATGCGCGACGCGCACCAGTCGCTGTTCGCCACGCGCATGCGCACCCACGACCTCACCGAGATCGCGCCGCACTACGCGCGCCTGGCGCCGCAACTGTTCTCGCTCGAATGCTGGGGCGGCGCCACCTTCGACGTGGCGATGCGCTTCCTCAAGGAAGACCCGTGGGAGCGCCTGCAGCGCCTGCGCAGCTCTGTGCCGAACGTACTGTTCCAGATGCTGCTGCGCGCCTCGAACGCCGTTGGCTACACCAACTACGCCGACAACGTCGTGCGCTTCTTCGTGCAGCGCGCGGCGCAGGAAGGCATCGACGTCTTCCGCGTCTTCGACTCGCTCAACTGGGTGGACAACATGCGCGTCGCGATGGACGCGGTGATCGAGTCCGGCGCGCTGTGCGAGGCGGCGATCTGTTACACCGGCGACCTTTTCGACGCGCGGCGGCCCAAATACAGCCTCAAGTACTACGTCGAGCTCGCCAGGCAACTGGAGAAGGCCGGCGCGCACATCCTCGCCATCAAGGACATGGCCGGCGTCTGCAAGCCGCGCGCCGCGCGCGAGCTGGTGCGCGCGCTGAAGAACGAGATCGGCCTGCCGATCCACTTCCACACCCACGACACCAGCGGCATCGCCGCCGCCTCGGTGCTCGCCGCCGTCGAAGCCGGCTGCGACGCCGTCGACGGCGCGCTCGACAGCATGAGCGGCCTCACCTCGCAGCCCAACCTCGGCGCCATCGCCGCCGCGCTGGCCGGCACGGAGCGCGATCCGGGCGTCGACTTCGACGCGCTGCAGAGCCTGTCGCTCTACTGGGAAGGCGTGCGCCGCCAGTACGCGCCCTTCGAGGCCGACATCCGCTCGGGCACCGCCGACGTCTACCGCCACGAGATGCCCGGCGGCCAATACACCAATCTGAGGGAACAGGCGCGCGCGATGGGCATCGAGCACCGCTGGGGCGAGGTCTCCCGCGCCTATGCCGACGTCAACCTGCTGTTCGGCGACATCGTCAAGGTCACGCCGACGTCGAAAGTGGTCGGCGACATGGCGCTGTTCATGGTCGCCAACGGCCTGACGCCGGACGACGTGGTCAATCCGGCGCG
>CZVZ01000374.1_pt1 | contig 9885 bp, 9 predicted proteins | sample 1498571 | NCBI WGS metagenome assembly CZVZ01 (sample SAMEA3649934, study PRJEB11730) | metagenome | reverse complement strand
AGCCCAATCGAAGAAGAAGGCAAGGCGGCCCAATATGCACGGCTGGCAGGGGAAGCCGCCAGAGGCGAAGTGCCTGGATCCTCCGCAGGCGGCGAGCAACCCAAGTTCACCGCCTTCGCGGCAACACCGAACGGCCCCTGCCACGTCATCGTGAAGTTCAGTGAAGTCGTGGAAGGGCCGGTGAGCGAGCGCTGGAGGGACCTCCTGCTGGCCGAACATCTCGCCCTCGAGACACTGCGAGAAGCCGGCATTCCTGCCGCTGTCACGCGCGTCGCCGACCATGGAGCCCAGCGCTTTCTCGAAGTGGAGCGTTTCGATCGCGTGGGCCCGACCGGTCGGCGTGCGCTGATCTCCCTGGCCGCGATGGACGCGGAATTTATCGGCGCCGGAACCGGCGGCTGGCCCGGCATCGCGCAGCGCCTGGCTAAAGCAGGGCAGATCGTTACGGAAGCCGCGGACGCGGCAAACCTCCTGTGGTCATTCGGCACCCTGATCGGCAACACCGACATGCACAGTGGAAACCTGTCGTTCATCTCGGAGCACGGCCGGCCTTATGCCATCGCGCCAGCCTACGACATGACACCGATGTGCTTCGCCCCCCGAATTGGCGGAGGCTTGCCCGACACCATTGCTGACGCGGCGCTTCATCCCGGTATCGCCAACGAAGTCTGGCGGCGTGCCGAGCCGCTGAGCCAGGCCTTCCTTCACCGTCTCCGGACGGCGAGCGGGTTCTCCCGCCGCTTTGCTCCCTGCATCGCGGCACTGGAAGATCACATCGCGCGGGTTGGCCGCAAGATCGCCAGGCTGGGTTAGGGCACCGGCAGGGCATTGAGCGGCGACCGCGATGGTCTTGCCGCCCATGGATCCCGCCTCTCAAGAAGGGGAGGTCCTCGACCGTGTCGCATTCCGAGTGCGGAGCCCCTGAAGTCACCCCCAACCCGCGCATCACCCTATTACCTTCGCTGAATAGCCAAGTGCTGCAGTGCAGTGCGACAATGTGATGTGTCGAAATCTAGGGTTCCAAATGCTAACAACCGTCATCTTCTCGGGCGGATCCGGTACCCGCCTCTGGCCATCGTCGCGCGAAAGCCGGCCCAAGCAACTTCTCGCCCCCACTGGCCAGCACACCATGCTGCAGGAGACTGCCCGCCACCTGAACGGGTTCGGCGGAGGCAATCTCGGGGGTACGCCGACAATCGTGGTCTGCAACCACGAACATCGCCTCATGGTTGCGGAGCAGTTGCGTGCTACAGGCGTCGAGGGTGTGCGTATCGCACTCGAACCCATCGACCGGAACACCGCGCCTGCGCTGACACTCACCGCATGTCTGCCAGTGCGGGACGGCAGGGCCCCCACGGTGCTCGTGATGTCGGCCGACCATGTATTCACCGATAGCGACGCCTTCCACGCCGCCGTTTCACTCGGGCACGACGCTGCGCGCTCAGGCGCGCTCGAAATCGCCGCCTTCGTCGAAAAACCAGACTCGGAGCGAGCTCGGAAATACGTCTCCCTGGGACAGTACTTGTGGAACAGCGGTTTGCATACGATGCGAGCCACGGTCTGGGTCGAGGCCCTTGCGGCCCTGCAGCCTGGGATGTCGGCCGCCTGTCGCGACGCGCTCGAACACAGCAGCGTCGATGCCGACTTCGTACGCGTCGACAGCGCCCCCCTTGCCTCCTGCCCGTCGGATTCCACCGACGACGAAGTCATCGAAAAACTCTCCCGGCAGGCTACAGCCGGCATCCCGGGCGGCGGCGTCCCGATGTCCGCAGGCTGGCCCGATGTCGGTGCTTGGGACACGACCTCTGAAGTCATGTCCAAGGGCGCGCACGGCAACACCACTCACACCGACACGATCCTCGACGGCTGCGAAGACAGCCTGCTGTATGGCGGCAAGCGCTTGGTCGCCGGCTTCGGTCTGAAAGACGTCATCGCCGTCGAAACTCTGGACGCCGTGCTGGGCGCCGACAAGTCCCGCACCCATGTCGTCAAGGGGATCGTCACCCGCATCAAGGCCGAAGCATCGCCGACACGCACAACAAGATCTACCGCCCTTGATGCAGGTACGACTCCATCGATTTCGGTAACCGCTTCCAGGCCAAGCGCCCCGCGGCCAATCCGGACGCCAAGCTCAACCCACCGATGCACCACCAATCCGCCGAACACCGGGTCGTTGTCAAGGGCACGGCCGAAGCCACCAACGGTGACAGAGTGATGATCCTGCCGGAGCACGAATGCACCTTCATCCCGCTCGATCACGTTCATCGCATGGCCGACCTACGCAAGTTGCCACTTGAGATCATCGAGATGCAGGTGGGGAGTTATTTCGTAGAGGACGACATCATTCGTCTCGAGAACATTTACCGCCGTACTGCTCGGAATGAGCTCGCGCAGGAGCCTTCCCTGTGTGACGACTCCAGCCCCGCCAAAACCCACCATTCAAGAGCTTGAATTTCCAATATGCCATCCCCAGCGCAAACCTCTCGCCGACAGCAAGAAGAAATCAGCATCGTTGATATCTGGAAAATTTTTCTCAAGCGCAGAGCACTGATGTTCTGGAGCTTCATTATTTGCATAGCAGGAGGCGCAGCCTACGCTTTCTTGAAACCCCCAATCTATGAAGTCACCGCTCAACTCAGCATCGGTCAAATTCAAATTTCCAGCGAAAAATCGCCCCTACCACTCGAAAAGCCAGAAGAGCTTGAATACCGCCTGCTGTCTGCATTCGGAAAAAAAGTTGCCGAAGGAGTCGAGCGCGAGCGTCCCTTCCTCACGAAAGCAGGTCCGCGAAAAGAAGGCTCCACCACCCTCGAACTGACAGTCGAGGGGGACACTCCAGATGACGCGAAAGAACTTCTAAATAATATCGTAAAAAGTGTTTTGGAGAACCACCTCGATATATACAAGGGCAACATAGATCCACTTTCGGGCCGTATACACAACCTGGCAGCCCAACGCGAAGCGCTACAACAACAATACGAAGACGTGAGCGCCCTTTCCAAAAAGATATCCGAACACGACCCCGTTCGGGCCTCTCTTCTCATGCTCGAGCGGGGGCCGCTCACTCAATCCTGAATCAACAAGACGCCGAGCGCCTCCGCCTAACCCAACAAACTCTCGCCCCACAAACTCGCCCTTCCACGGTATTAGGCGAAATCACAGCGCCAATCGACCCCTCTCATCCGAAGAAAGCACTTGTCCTCGCGGTCGCGGCAGTCTTGGGTCTAATGACGAGCATCATGCTCGCATTTACAGCGGAATTTTTCTCAAGGGCCAGAGAACAGAGCAGATAAGGGCCATTCACCCAAAGTTCCAAGAATTCCGACAATCAGCGCACCGACGATGCGCAGCACTCCATTGGATTCCCACCAGACCACTCAATGAGCAAGAAGAGACTTCTTGAAAACATCTTTTCCTTGGGCGCTCTACAAGCAGCCAACTACGCCCTTCCTTTGCTGTTGCTTCCATACTTAGCACACACCCTTGGGGTCGAAAAACTCGGGCTGCTCGCCTTCGCGATATCCCTAATGCAGTTGTTTTCTGTATTAATTGATTACGGCTTCAATCTTAGCGCCTCCCGCCAAGCCGCTGTCCACCGCAACGAACCAACCGCGCTAAATCACCTTTTTGCGGCTGTTACAACACTCCGCATAACCTTTGCCAGCGCGGGATTATTACTGCTATACCTCCTGATTCAAACCATACCGCGACTACAAAGCGACGCCAATTTATACTTGGCGAGCTATATCCTCGTCGCGGGCAACGCCCTCTTTCCTCTATGGCTTTTCCAAGGCCTAGAGCGCATGAAGCTGGCAAGCCTGATCCAGATTGGAACAAAATTCACTGGATTCATTGCAACAATCCTTCTTGTCAAGAGCCCAGACGACATCGTCCTTGCTGCATTCTTGCAAGGTTCCACCAACCTGGCAGCTGCCTTTATTTGTTTACCTCTAGTTCCCGGCGCCATAGGCGCCACTCGGATTGTCCCGCCGAAACTCGAGAACATATCGCAGCAATTGAAGGAGGGCTGGCACATCTTTCTTTCGTCCGCAGCCATCAACCTCTACACGAGCAGCAACCTTTTTATTCTTGGCGTACTGACGAACCCCAGCACTGCGGGGATCTATCATGTAGCAGAAAAAACGGTCAGGGCGGTTCAATATCTTTTTGAACCCATCAATCAAGCAGTTTACCCATATATCAGCAAATTAGCCCAAGACAACCCTCAGGCCGCGCTTGACTTCAATCAAAAAATGCTCAAATGGGCCGGAGCTGCAAGTCTTCTCTCAAGCATTTCGCTTGCAGTTACCGCGCCATGGATCGTCCCCCTGCTATTCAGCCCCGACTTCTCCGCCTCAGTTGAAATCATCCAGGCAATGGCACCTCTTCCATTTATTATCGTAATCTCCAATATCATCGGAAAGCAAAAACTCCTGGCGTTTGGCTTCAGCCGGGAGTTCAGCAGAATCATCATACTTGGCGCAGGACTGAACTTCGCGACATTCCCCCTCATGGCGCATTTCTTCGGCGCTCTCGGCGCCGCTCTTGCCAACGTCGCGACCGAAGCAATGATCACCACCTTTTTATCTTAAAATCCCGAAAAACAAACTTTCTAAAACATTAACATGCAATAACTACCGCACTTTCTTTAATCAAAAAACTTTAAAATGAACCCCAGCAGAAAGCCCAAGATAGTCGTTCTTTCAAGAAAAGAAGACACCACCAGAAGAGTGTCCATAAGCAGACAAATGGCCTCACTCGGACTCAGTTGCGAATTTTATGACGCAATAACTCCGAGCCAGCTTTCCTCAGACACGTCGAACACCGCTCACACCCCAGGCGAGAGGTGTTGCTTCCTCGGCCACTACGGGATCATCAAGGCCTTCTCCACCTCGAGTACCGACGATAGTTTAATCGTTTTGGAAGATGACGCAGAACTCTCCCCCGAGTTCAAAGAACTAATACCACACCTTTCCGCGGCCCTGGAAAGAAGTGACATCTTGATTCTCGGCTACTCGAAGGTTCCTCCCGAGCTTCGCCAAGCAATACAGCGCTTTAGGCCTGTAAAACCGCTTTACCCGTTAGACCGAACTCATCAAGTCTCACGCCCATACGCTCAATGGAAATGCGGTGCCGTTGCGTATGCAGTATCGAAAAGCGGAGCTGAAAAATATACGCGAGCACTAGAGGGCGCAGATATTGTCGCCGATGACTGGCAGTTTATCGAAAGGCAAGGCATTTCCGTGCACCACGTGAAACCACTTTGCGCACTGGAAAATTACGAAATTTTGGGAAGTAATCTTGAGGCCGACAGGAAGACCCACATTGTCAGACCACTATGGCTCCGACATATCGCAGGCCTTGTAAGAAGCGCCCTCCTGATTTTTAAATAGCGATGAATTAAAAACCGTTGCAACAGCACGTTCTATATTTATTTCAGTAACCATACAGAGTCTCCGCCGTCCGCCCCAACGCAAAAACCGTCTCAAAAGCGCGCCCACACATACTCGCAAAAATATGGAATAAATTCATGCTCAGCCTTCGCGAGCGCCTCTTTCTGCTCATCATTGCTGGCTTCTTGATTCTTGGAAACCTGCCGCGTTTCTTGCCGATGCCCACGGCTTTTGGCAACGTAAATTTGTCAGAAGTCTTGCTCTATGCCATTTCACTCTTAATATTTCCGATTCGTTCCTTCAGCATCTTTCGGACAAGCCTGGGTGTAACTTTAATCCTCGGGACAGTTTTTTCAACCTGCGTCGGCCTGCTAAAGTGGGGAATTGACTTTACGGCCTTGGTCTACTCATCTAGACTGTTAATACAAATTACAATTGCTCATCTTGTAGCCGGCATTCTTGCCGAAAAGCTATATTCGCCTCAGAATCTGATTGTAAGAAATTATCTACTCACCTACACTGCAATGGCTGCCATCGCGATTGCACTACTTATTCTGTTCCCAAATTCGACCGATCTCTGGAAAACGCTTTCCTCCTTTGGCGTCGAATTTGCGGGAGACCCGCATATAAATCGCCTTGTATCCCTTTACTTTGATCCAAATTTTTACGCAACAATAATCGTCTTACCAACAATCATCGCGCTCCACGGCGCGCTGAGCGAAAAGAAGCTCTCCTACATCGCCTCTTCTGCTCTATTGATTTTGACCTTATTCCTGACTGTTTCAAGAAGTGGAATCTCTCTCCTTTTCCTAATTGCCATAGGTTACGCCATACTCCAGTCTCCCAGACTGCACCTAATAAAACTGCCACAGATAATTCTTCCCGCCGTACCCCTTTTGATCTTCTCCCTCTCAACCGCGACTCTCTTGAGCTTTGAGCAAGTGGAGAGGCTTGCAATGCGACTTGCGCAAGGGCTTGGGGATGGCAGCTCCACTGCGCGATTCGAGTCCTTTTCGCTCGGGCTAAGATTAATGGAAGATGAATTTCTGCTTGGGTATGGTTACAACTTCGCACTATCTTTTATTCGAGAAAGTGGACGCAACGGCATCGACTCATCATTACAGCTATTTTTTCTAACGTACGGCGCCCTGCCAGCAACGATTATACTAATAATATTCGCAATCAAGTTCTACATTATAGATCGCAATTTAAGACAAATATCCAACACCCCCACACTCCCGTCGCTGACTTCTACTCATGTCCTGTGGCGAATCGTGGCCTCCTACTTTGTCATGACTTTGCTATGGGCTGCCCACTTCAATCAAGTTCTTTTCTACCCATTTTGGCTCATCCCAACGCTTGCCTTTATATTTCTATTTGAAAGAGTTAGCGACAACCATGTCAGACAGTGTCAAAGAACGGATCTATTTTGATGAGCGATGGATGGGTGACCATGGGATCGGCCGTTTCGCAAGAGAAGTCAATCAACGCTTAAAATTCCCCCCTGCCGACCTGAAAGGATCACCGGTTCAACCACTTGACCCTTTGAGGCTTAGCTTTTATCTAGCTTTAAATGATGTATATTTGATTTCACCTGGATTCAATTCACCTTTATTTGGAGGTAAACGGTTCATCCCGACAATCCACGACCTCAACCACATCGACACGGGATCGGGGCTGTTGAGGTCTTTGTATTATCGGCTGATACTAAAGCGAGCATGCCAACGAGCGCCGCTCATCCTGACGGTATCCAATTTCTCGAGAAAGAAGATCGTCGACTGGGCCGGAGTTTCGCCTGCAAAGGTGGTCAATGTAGGAAACGGGCTATCGCCAGCTTTTTCAACGACCGGGACGATTTACAATCCAGGCTACAGATATTTGCTTTGCATCGGCAACCGAAAGCCGCATAAAAATGAGGAGCGCGTCGTTCAAGCATTCGCTCGAGCGGGCATAGACTCCGCGATCCGGCTCGTTTTTAACGGAGAACCCTCACCGCGCCTGATTGACGTTGCAATGCAGGAGAGGGTTGATCGACGTATTGTCTTTCTCGGACCGATGGATGACGAAAAACTTGCATCGGTATACCGAGGCGGAATAGCGCTTATTTTTCCGTCGCTTTATGAGGGATTCGGCTTTCCTGTAATTGAAGCGATGGCGTCGGGGATCCCGGTGTTGACCTCAAGCACCACTTCACTGCCAGAAGTGGCTGGCAGTGCGGCACTACTTGTCGAACCAAGCAGTACCGAGGAGATCGCAGCGGGAATTCACGAGATCGTCACGAACATGATGTTACGTGAAAGTTTGATTCAGAGAGGATTTGAACAATCAGCCCGTTTCACTTGGGACAAGGTTGCGGATAAGATCCTAGAAGCTCTGACCCAGTCCCTTGGAGGGCATTTATAATCATGAAAGTTGCTATCGTACATGACTGGCTTGTAGGCTATGCTGGGGCGGAGCGCGTTCTCGATCAGCTGATTTTCATTTTCCCCGATGCAGACTTGTACACAATCTGTGACTTCCTGCCTGACGAGGAGCGGTTTTTCCTTCAGGGAAAACGCCCTTCAACAAGTTTCATACAGAAATTGCCAAAGGCCCGGAGTCATTACAGGTCCTACCTTCCCCTTATGCCTCTTGCAATTGAGCAATTCGATCTTTCCGGCTATGACTTGATAATATCAAGCTCCCATGCGGTAGCCAAAGGAGTCCTCACAGGGCCAGATCAGCTGCACATCAGTTATGTGCACTCCCCGATTCGTTATGCTTGGGATTTACAGCACCAATATTTACGCGAATCAGATCTCGAAAGAGGAATGAAGGGTTGGGTAGCCAAGTGGTTACTCCATAAGATCAGACTGTGGGACTCCCGAACAGGGAACGGCGTGGATCACTTTATTGCAAACTCTGATTTTATAGCGAGGCGCATCAAGAAGGTCTACAGAAGAACTGCCGATGTCATTTATCCGCCCGTGGACGTTTCCAGTTTCACGTTACGGGATAAAAAGGACGCGTTTTATCTTACGGCCTCACGTCTTGTACCCTACAAGCGGATCGATTTGATCATTGATGCCTTTCGATCCATGCCGGATAAACAGCTGGTGGTGATCGGGGATGGCCCAGACATGGAAAAGGTGCGGTCGAGAGCCAGTCCGAACATCCAGCTTCTCGGATATCAACCATTCGACGTCCTACGTGATCACATGCAACGCGCCCGAGCATTTCTTTTCGCTGCAGAGGAGGATTTCGGCATCGCGCCGGTCGAGGCGCAGGCTTGTGGCACTCCGGTAGTGGCATTTGGAAAGGGAGGAGCCCTCGAAACAATCCGCGGACTCGGGGAATTGGAGGCGCCAACCGGTGTGTTTTTCGAGCAACAGACGGTACAAAGCGTGGTGGAAGCAGTGAAGCTTTTTGAGCGCGAAATGGAATGCTTTTCGGCTGCGAACTGTCGTGAGAATGCAATACGATTTTCCACTGACTCTTTCTGCAACCAGTTCCGGGCCTTTGCTTTGACAAAATATGAAAGCTTTCTGAAAGATAAGCAGTATCGCTACAATAGAGCAGATCAAGCCTCATAGAACCAGGAACGTTTATATTTCACCATCACCCTCTTACAGGAAGAGAGCCAAGGTGTTCACGCCCGCACGCCAGCTGCATGGCAATCATGCCTACACTAAAGCATTTTCGCGAGCCGTAGATTTACTGTGCGTTCTATCTGGCGGATGGGCTGCATATTGGATTCGCTTTGGTCAACCAACAATAGACTCTACTGGATATACAAGCGCGCTATTGGTCGGCGCGTTGCTCGCTCTGATAATCTTGCCTGGTTTTGGCGTGTACAAATCCTGGCATGGTCAGCTACAGATCGGGCTCGTTGCGAAACTGGTTACCGCATACTGCACAATTGGTGCGGCGATGACAGCGCTGCTTTTTTTTACTAAGCTTGGAGCGGACTTTTCACGTCTCTGGTTGGTCTATTGGATTGGTAGCGCGGCAGCGGGGTCAATTGGATTTCGCTTGATCGCATATCCTCTTATAAAGAATCATCGCCTGCAAAGCCGCAATCGCCGCCGAGTTCTTCTAGTCGGAGACGCCCATTCTTGTTCGACCGCAATACGTCATTTGCGAAAGGTGCCGATTGCGGGCTTCGATCCCGATCGCGTGATCGTTATCGGCGACGACCCCGCCATGGAACTAAGCGGGGTCCGGTACGAAGCGTATCAGAAGGACTCACCGATCGATCACGACGAGGACGAGGTCTGGATCTGCCTGCCGCTATCCAAGGGAGAGATCGTCAAGGAGATCCAGTCTGCACTGAGCTTGTCGACCGCGAACGTCCGTTACATGCCCGACATGCGCGACTTCCGGCTGATCAACCACAGTGTTTCGGACGTGGCCGGGCTCTATCTCCTCGATTTGAGCTGTACGCCGATGACAGGCTTCAACGCCTTCCTGAAGGCGCTGGAGGACCGCTTGATCGCCGGCGCGATCCTGCTCC
>CZVZ01002121.1_pt1 | contig 9902 bp, 6 predicted proteins | sample 1498571 | NCBI WGS metagenome assembly CZVZ01 (sample SAMEA3649934, study PRJEB11730) | metagenome | reverse complement strand
CCGCGGTGAAGTCCATCGTCGTGCGCTCGTACTGCATCTCCGACAGCCGCCGGATGATCTCGCGCTGGCCGAGCTTCTCGCCCTCGCGCAGGTGCAGGATCATCGCGTGGTAGTCCACCGGGTCGCCGATGCCGTAGATCGCCGAGACGGTGCAGACGATCACCACGTCGCGCCGCTCCAGCAGCGACTTGGTGGCGGAGAGGCGCATCTGCTCGATGTGCTCGTTGATCGCCGAGTCCTTCTCGATGAACAGGTCGCGCGAGGGAACATAAGCTTCAGGCTGGTAGTAGTCGTAGTAGGAAACGAAATACTCGACGGCGTTCTCGGGAAAGAACTCGCGGAACTCGGCGTAGAGCTGCGCGGCGAGCGTCTTGTTGTGGGCCAGCACCAGCGCGGGCCGGCCGAGCCGGGCGATGACGTTGGCCATCGTGTAGGTCTTGCCCGAGCCGGTGACGCCGAGCAGCGTCTGGAAGCTCAGGCCGTCGTTCACGCCCTCGGTCAGCAGCCGGATCGCCTCGGGCTGGTCGCCCGCCGGCGGGAACGGCTCGTGCAGGCGGAACGGACTGCGGGGGAAAGTTACAACTTCTTCATTCATCGGAAAGTTTTATCAAAACTCGGCGCTGGCGGGGCGGCGGCGCACGGGGGTGATGCGATATTATTGCGCGTTTGCTTCTTTTTCCCTTTTCCGGAGCCTTGCAGCCATGAGCACTTCCCTCTTCGCCAACGTCGAAATGGCCCCCCGCGACCCGATCCTGGGCCTCAACGAAGCCTACAACGCCGAAACCAACCCGAACAAGGTGAACCTCGGCGTCGGCGTCTACTTCGGCGACGACGGCAAGATCCCGCTGCTGGCCGCCGTCAAGCAGGCGGAGCAAGTCCGCTTGGCAGCCCAGCCGCCACGCGGCTACCAGCCGATCGAAGGCACGCCCGCCTACAACGGCGCGGTGCAGAACCTGCTGTTCGGCAAGGATAGCGAGCTACTTGCCGCCGGCCGCGCCATCACCGCCCAGTGCCTCGGCGGCACCGGCGCGCTGAAGGTCGGTGCCGACTACTTGAAGCGTCTGCTGCCCGACGCCACGGTCTACATTTCCGATCCGAGTTGGGAAAACCACCGCGCCCTGTTCGAAGCCGCCGGCTTCCCGGTGGCGGACTACAAGTACTACGACCCGGCCACGCGCGGCGTCGATTTCGCCGGCATGAAGGCCGCGCTGGCCGCGATGCCGGCCAAGTCCATCGTCGTGCTGCACGCCTGCTGCCACAACCCGACGGGTGCCGATCTCTCCGCCGCCCAGTGGGCCGAGGTTGTCGCCGCCGTGAAGGAAAAGAACCTCGTCGCCTTCATCGACATGGCCTATCAGGGCTTCGCCGACGGCATCAAGCAGGATGCTGTAGCTCTTGATCTTTTTGCCGCCTCGGGCCTGCAATTTTTCGTCTCCAGCTCCTTCTCCAAGTCCTTCTCGCTCTACGGCGAGCGCGTCGGCGCGCTGACCATCGTCACTGCCGGCAAGGACGAGTCGGCCCGCGTGCTGTCGCAGGTCAAGCGCGTCATCCGCACCAATTATTCGAACCCGCCCACCCACGGCGGCGCCGTCGTCGCTGCCGTGCTCGCCAGCCCCGAGCTGCGCCAGATGTGGGAAGACGAGCTGGCCGGCATGCGCGACCGCATCCGCGCGATGCGCACCAGCCTGGTCGAGAAGTTGGCTGTCGCCGGCGCCCCGGACTTCGGCTTCCTCAACGTCCAGCGCGGCATGTTCTCCTACACTGGCCTCACCGCCGCGCAGGTGGAGAAGCTGCGCGCCGAGTACGGCATCTACGCGGTCGGCACCGGCCGCATCTGCGTCGCCGCGCTCAACACCAAGAACATCGACTACGTGGCGAAGGCCATCGCGAGCGTGCTCAAGTAAGGCTATAATGCGCGCCTCTATCGGGCGGTTAGCATTGCCCGAAGCGCTAACCGGGCGGTTAGCTCAGCGGTAGAGCACTGCCTTCACACGGCAGGGGTCACTGGTTCGATCCCAGTACCGCCCACCACAAGACCAAGACGCAGGCGCGACCGGCTTTCCGTGTGCTGTAAAGGGTAATGTGGCCACTAGGCCACTTTATGCTTTATTCGTTAGGGTATTTTTGTTTTATCGAATGCAGCATAGTAGTCTGATTAATTTACCTTCTGGGTCAGCCTGTCGCAGGCATAAAAAAACGGGATCTTGCGGTACCGATCCAATTCCCTGGCATCAAGGAAGACGGATTGCTGGAGCTTCAAGCCACAATTCAGCGCTGGTTTCGTCGTTCAGTTGCACGAAAGACAACTGTGCCCCCGAACCGGGCAGCAACGTACCTACTAGTTCCAAGCCTAGACCGATTTCCTTCTGTCCCGCAAAATCGAAATCCGCTGGGAAGTGAGCCGGGCCGCCACGGACTTCCAGCTTAACCGCGCTCCCGGCTGATGCGAGCGTAACCTTCACGGGTCGATTTGGATCGGGGCGGTCGAGATGCTTGAGCGCATTGTTGATCAGCTCGTTGATCACCAGCGCCAGCGGCACCGAGACCGTCTCGGCCAGATGCACGGGAGCGGCAAGGGCCGATCGACACTCCACCGGCACTGGACCGACCGCGCCATTCACCAGCAGCGCGACCATCTGTCCCAGCTCGACCTGATTCGGCTTCCAGAACGCCTGCAAGCCATAAACGGCGGCAATGGCCTTGATCTGGGCCGTCACCTTGGCCAGAGGTTCCCCCAGAGCCGGATAGGCGTCGGTCTGCGCGGACAGGAGTCCCATCACGCCGTGCAGATGGTTCTTGATGCGGTGATGCACCTCCTGGATCAGGGTGTCGCGCAGCCGGGCCACGACTTCGAGGCGGGCGTTTTCCGCCTGCTTGCGTCCGGTGATGTCGCGCAACACACCCTGAAGACGCCCGTCGGCCAGCTGGCGGCCCAGCACCTCGCCGATGAAGCTCGAGCCGTCCTTGCGGCGGAAGCGCCATTCGGATCTGACGACAGAGCCATCAGCGAAGCGGGCGATTTCTTCCGGCAGGCGCCGCGCCTCGTCGGGAAAGATGATGTCCGCGATGCTCATGCCGATGATCTCGTCGCAGGTATAACCCAGCATCGCCGCGCCGGTCTCGTTGGCATTGGTGTAACGCCCGCTGGCATCAGCCACGAAGATGCCGTCGGGCACCTGCTCGACGAGGCTGCGGTAGTGCGCCTCGCTGGCCGCCAGGGCCAGCTCGATACGTTTGAATTGCGTCGTCTCGCGCAGGGCAAAGACCAGGCCGCTCACCTCGCCCCGGTCATCCATGATCGGGTCAAGGCTCCAGTCCCAGTAGGTGATCCCCCGTTCCGGCTGGTCGGGAAACTCGAAGGGCTTGTCCTTGTAGAAGACGCCTTTTGCCGTATCGCGCACCTGGCGGAAGATGGCTTCGATTTCGGCACCGGGGTAGAGGAAAAAGTGATTCTTGCCGATCATCGCCTCGGGCGCCATGGCGCAGGTTTGGGCATAAGCCATATTGACCCAGACGAAATTGAATGCGGGGTCGAGCAGCGCCAGCATCACGTTCGCGGTGTTCATGGCGCTTTCCAGCAGCGCGCGCTGCCTGGCCAATTCGCTTTCTTGCTGCTTGCGCGCACCGATGTCGCGCTGGACGCCCAGCCAGACCGTGCCCCACGGCGCGATGTCATGCCGTGTGATCGTGGCATTGGTCCAGAAGGGACTGCCGTCCCGGCGGCGATTCAGCACGTCGCCTTGCCATCGGCTTGTAGTCTGTAGCGCGGAAAAGATGTCTGCCGCCACCGCCTCGGGCGAGCCCGCCCCGGAGGAGGCATTGAGCATGGCGGGGGGCTGGCCGAGCATTTCCTCGGTCGTATAGCCGAACATGTCCTCCATGGCCCGGTTGACGTAGAGAATCCGGCCATCACTCGCCGATACGACATTCACGCCATCCTCAACCCTGGACAGAATCGCGGCCCGGAGTTGCAACTCCTGTTCCACCAGGAAGCGGTCGGTGATATCGGTGGTGACTTCGCCGGCGCCGACGATCTGTCCATCCGCGGTCCGGATCGGGGTATGCCGCGTGCGGTACCACCGGCTGTAGTGCCGAGGGTCGCCGAACATGATCCGCCGCTCGACGATTTCGCCGCTCAAGGCGCGATGCCAAAGCTCGAGCGCCTTGTCACGCTCTTCAGGAATTTCGGCCAGCACCTCCATTAGGCTCATGCCCAACGTGGTGCGCTTGCCGGTGAGGCGGAAGAGTTCTTCGTGATGCGCACGGTTGAAATACGTATAGCGCAGTTCCCGGTCGACAGCGGCAATGATTGTGCTCGTCCCCGCAGTGACCGTCTCAAGCAGCTCATGGGCCTGCGTCAGCCGCAGCTGGCTCTCGCGCAGCAAGTGCTCATCACGGGCATGCTCGATGAGAGTACTGGCATTATTGGTTAAGAGTTCCAGCACATGCAGGGTGCCGGATGCCGGCGTATGCGGCGCTCTGAAGTGGGTGGAGAACATGCCAAGACACTGGCCGGATTTGCCGCACAGAGGGATGGAGTGCACGGCGCGCACTCCCGCCCGGCGCTGGATGTCCAGCGCCGGCGTCCCGACGAAGAGCGGGCTTCGTTCGACATCATCGACGATCACGTGTCGGGATTGAGCCAGCGCCGTGCCACATGCACCCTGTCCCTCTTCGACCGTTTCCCAGTAGTCGAGCCACCACGCCGGGAAATTGCGTTGCGCGACGATCCGGAGCCTGCCCTCGGTATCGAGCAGTTGGATATTGCCGAAATCCGCGCTGGCCAAGGCGATCGCCGTATCGATGACTTCGCCGAGTGCTTCCAGCAGCTTAGGCGACACCCATGCCTGCATTCGAGCCCTCACGGTGGTCGCTCCGGAGCGTCCGTACGTTCAGGCACCGGAGCCGCGCGCCCAGGACGCGGTCATCTCGCTGCAGTAATCATCGAGCTTGCGGCACCAGCTGCGTGCCTGGGCGCGGTCGAGATGCATAACCCGCTGAGCCAGTGCGCGGATTTCGCGGCCTCGCATCAGCGCGGCCTCGACTACCGGAATCAACTGGGCAACATCGATCGGCTTCACGAGATAGGTAAGCGTGCCCTCCCGCACGGCCTCGGCGACCAACTCGTCGTCGCGGATGGCACTGAGGTAAATGGAGGGCAAGTCGTTGCGTTCGCGCAGCAGGCGTCCCAATTCCAGGCCGTTCATGCCCGGCATGCGCACATCCAGGATGGCCAGCTGGAATGTGTCGACGCCAGCCCTTGCCAGCGCCGCCTCGCCGCTGTCGGCCGTGGCGACCTCATAGCCGCAGGCGCGCAAGCCATGCTTGACCGTGGCAAGGATCAGCGCCTCATCGCCTACCAACAATAGCCGAACAATTGTTGCCATGCTCCCCTTCTGCAACCACTGTGCATTGAATGCACAGCCTGGCGCAACAGCGCCGCGACGTTGGTTTGACATGTGTTCATGCGCGAATTTGCGGCTGCGCATGAACGATGACATGGGGAATTATGCCCTTGCCGGTGCGGTGCAAGCAAAGCCTCACGAATCGCTCTTGAGTTATGCGCAGGGAAGGATATTATTATCAGACAAACGTGTTGCCCCAGCCCCTGGCCACAACCCGTTCATGGCCTGCCATGCCGCGACGGGTGTTTCATTTCACAACACTTTTTCTTGCATATCCGCAGTCGCGGATGGAAAGGAAATCCGTCGTGTTCAGGGTGCCGCGACATCACGCATCATCCGCCGCGTCATATCGCCGCAGGCATTGAGATGGCCGCCTATGCCGTCCTTTGCCTCGACGATCTGCGCATCGCGCTGCCGCTGGGCTGCGTCGAGCGGGCCGAGCGCGCCATGGCGGTGAATCGTCTGCCGGCCGCGCCGGCGATCGTACTCGGCGTCATCGACGTGCACGGCCGTGTCGTGCCGGTGATCGACATGCGTGCGCGCTTCCGCCTGCCGCCGCGGCCGATCGGCGTGTACGACCGCATCGTCGTCGCCGCGACGGCGCGCCGGGCGGTGGCGCTGGTCGCCGATGCCGTCGAGGGCGTCGTCGATTGCGACGAGGCCGCACTGGTCGCCGCCGACCGGGTGGTGCCCGGTCTCGAATTCGTCCGGAGCATCGCGCGGCGTGACGACGGGCTGATCCTGATCCATGACCTCGACGGCTTCCTCTCGCTCGACGAAGAGGCCGCGCTCGACCGCGCCTTGGCCGAGACCGCGTCATGAAACCGACGCTGCCCGCTCCGCTGCTCCAGCCCCTGAGCGAACGGATCGCCGCCCGTTTCGGCCTGCACTTCCCCGCCGAGCGCTGGAGCGACCTGCAGCGCGGCATCGCGGCGGCGGCGGCGGCGCGCGGCCAGCCGGATGTCGCTGCCTTCGCGCGGCAACTGCTCGCCGAGCCGCTGGCGGCGGCGGACGCCGCAGCCCTCGCCGCCAGCCTCACCATCGGCGAGACCTATTTCTGCCGCGAGAAGGCGAGCCTCGACGCCCTCGAACGCCACATCCTGCCGCGCCTGATCGCCGCGCGCGCCGACGGCCCGCGCCGGCTGCGCCTGTGGAGCGCGGGCTGCTGCACCGGCGAGGAAGCCTACACGCTGGCGATACTGCTCGACCGCCTGCTGCCTGACGCCTCGCAATGGGAGGTCACGCTGCTCGCCACCGACCTCAACCCGGTCTTCCTGCGCCGGGCCGCGCACGGCGAATACGGCGAATGGTCGTTCCGCGAAACGCCCGACTGGGTCAGGGAGCGCTACTTCCGGCAGCTGCGCAACGGTCGCTACCGGATGGACGAGCGCATCCGCCGGCGCGTGCGCTTCGCCTGCCTCAACCTCGCCGCCGACGACTTCCCGTCTCCCGCCAGCGGCACCGAGGCGATGGACGTGATCCTCTGCCGCAACGTGCTGATGTACTTCGCGCCCGAACAGGCGCGCGCCGTCATCGGCCGCTTTCGTCGCGCCCTCGGCGACGGCGGCTGGCTGATCGTCAGCCCGGCGGAAACCTCGGGCATCCTCTATGCGGGCTTCGCCCAGCGGCAGATCGACGGCGCGCTGCTCTACGAAAAAGTCGGGGCTGGCGAGGCGGCGATTGATACACCCATCGATGCACCCATTGCCTGGGTGCCTCCCGCACCTGAGCCCATGCTTGCCTGGCAAGCGGAGATCTTCGCGCCGCCGGCCGCTCCGCCGCCGGTGCAGGCGCCCCTGCCCCAGGAATCCTTGCCATCGGCGCCAGCGACATCCGCCAGTGCCGAAGCGCTCCGGCGGCTGCTGCAGTCCGCGCGCGACTGCGCCGACCGCGGCCAGCTCGCCGAGGCCGCCGAACAGTGCCGTCAGGCCATCGCCGCCCACCGTCTCGACCCCGCCAGCCACTACCTGCTCGGCACCATCCTCGAAGCGCAGGGGCAGGCTGAGGAGGCTGCGCAGGCGCTCCTGCGCGCGCTCTATCTCGCGCCGGACTTCGTTCTCGCCCACTTCGCGCTGGGAAACCTGCGCCGGGCGCAGGGCCGCGACCGCGACGCCGGCCGCCACTTCGACAACGCGCTGGAGATCCTGCGCGCCCAGCCCGCCGACGCGCCGGTCGCCGAGGCCGACGGCCTATCCGCCGCCCGCCTGGGCGACATCGTCGCCACGCTGCGCTCGGGCCTGCCGCACGCCGCGAAAAAGGTCGCCTGACATGCCACAAAGAACGTCGCCATGAACCCGCACACCGGCAAGTTCGACTGGGACACGATCCGCCGGCGACTCGCCGCGGCCCAGGACGCACTGGAGCGGAGCCTGACGCCGGACGCCGAAGAGACGCAACGCATCCTCGCGGCGCGCGCCGAGCGGCTGCGCCGTGCAACGGCGTCCACTGCGGCGGCCGCGGACGGCATCGAAATCGTCGAGTTCGTCCTCGCGCACGAACGCTACGGCTTCGAGACGCGTCATGTCCGCGACGTCCATCCGCTCGAGCAACTGACGCCGGTACCCTGCACGCCGCCCTTCGTGCTCGGCATCGTCAGCCTGCGCGGCGAAATCCTGTCGGTGATCGACATCAAGAAGTTCTTCGACCTGCCCGAGCGGGGCCTCACCGATCTCGACAAGGTCATCGTGATCGAGGCCGGCGCGATGCGCTGCGGCGTGCTGGCCGACGCCATCGTCGGCGTGCGCCATGTCGCCGGCACCGATCTGGCGACCGCGTTGCCGACCCTGACCGACCGCCGCGCCGACTACCTGGCCGGCGTCACGCCCGAGCGCACCGTGGTGCTCGACGCAGCGAAGCTGCTGGGCGACCCGCGCATCGTCATCAACGAACAGGTGGCCGCCTGAAAAGGAGATTTACATGAAATGGTTCCTCAACCTCTCGACGCGCGGCAAGCTCTTCCTCGGCTTCGGGCTGATGCTCGCCTGCCTCGCCGGCGCGATCGCCAGCGCCTACCGGGGCATCGTCGCGCTCCAGTCCTCGCAAGAGCATATCTACCGCGAGGAGTTCGCCAACGCCGTCGATCTGCTCAACCTGCGCTCGGACGAAAACGGCATGCGTGCCGCGCTGCTCAGCATGATGGCCGTCAAGACGCCCGCCGAGCGGGACACCTGGCATCGGGACATGCGGCAGCGCGGCAAGGAGATCGCCGAAGTCACGCAACGACTCATCACGCGCAACCGCGACGAGCCGCGCAACCTGGCGAGACTCGAAGAACTAAAGAACCTCCGCGAGGAGTTCGAGACGACGCGCGACCGCCAAATCATCCCGCTGATCCAGGCCGGCAAGGCCGAGCCGGCGCGCGAGCTGGCCCTCGGTCCGCAGGAGGAGCGCTACCTGAAGATGCGCGCGATCACTACCGATCTCGGCGACGAGGCGCAGGCCCGCGCGGCTGCCGCCGTCAGGCAAGCGGAACGGCTCGCCGAGGAATCCGTGCGGCTGCTCGTCGCCGCCGGCATCGTCGCGAGCGTGCTCGCGCTGATGCTGATCTTCCATCTCACCCGCGTGATCGCCGTGCCGTTGCGCGCTGTGTCCGAACTGGCCGGCCGTGTCGCCGCCGGCGACCTCTCCGTCAGTCCGCCGGCCGACGCGCGCGCCGACGAGGTCGGCGACCTGCAGCGCGCGTTCCGCGCCATGATCGAGCGGATCAGGACCACGACGCGCGATCTGCAGGAGGGCGTCGTCGTGCTGACGTCCTCGGCCGGCGAGATTCTGGCGACGACGACGCAGGTGGCCTCGGGGGCGGCGGAGACGGCGACGGCGGTGAGCGAGACCTCCGCCACCGTCGAGGAGGTCAAGCAGACGGCGCAGCTGTCGAGCCAGAAGGCGCGCTACGTCTCCGACAGCGCGCAGAAAGCCGCCCAGGTCGCCCAGACCGGCCGGAAGTCGGTCGAGGACGCCATCGCCGGCATGCACCGCATCCAGGAGCAGATGGAGTCGATCGCCGAGAGCATCGTCCGCCTCTCGGAGCAGAGTCAGGCCATCGGCGAGATCATCGCCACGGTCAACGACCTCGCCGAGCAGTCGAACGTGCTCGCCGTCAACGCCGCCATCGAGGCCACCAAGGCCGGCGAGCAGGGCAAGGGCTTCGGCGTCGTCGCCCAGGAGGTCAAGAGCCTCGCCGAGCAGTCGAAGCAAGCCACCGCCCAGGTGCGCGGCATCCTCGGCGACATCCAGAAGGCGACCGGCGCGGCGGTGCTCGCCACCGAGCAGGGGCACAAGGCCGTCGAAGCCGGCGTCAAGGAATCGGCCGAGGCCGCCGAGGCGATCCGCCAGCTGTCCGACACGGTGAACGAATCGGCCCAGGCGGCGACGCAGATCGCCGCGTCGAGCCAGCAGCAGATGGTCGGCATGGATCAGGTCGCCCTCGCCATGGACAACATCAAGACGGCTTCCACCCAGAACGTCGCCGGCACCCGCCAGGCCGAGGTCGCCGCACAG
>CZVZ01002120.1_pt1 | contig 10698 bp, 6 predicted proteins | sample 1498571 | NCBI WGS metagenome assembly CZVZ01 (sample SAMEA3649934, study PRJEB11730) | metagenome | reverse complement strand
CACCGGCTGGCCGGCGAACTTTTCCTTGAAGTGCGCGCTCCAGGCGACGTCGAAACCGCAGTTCGCGGGCCGCAGGGTGGCAACCTCGACGCCGCGTCCGCGCAGCAGCGGCACCCAGGCGCCGTCCGAACCCAGCCTTTTCCAGCTGCCGCCGCCCAGGGCGAGAATCACCGCCGCCTCATTGTTACCCGGCGTGTCGGCTGGCGCCGCCTCGCCAGCGCCGAGTTTCTGCATGCCGGCCGGCGTGGCGAATACCGGGCCGTTTTCCTCCCAGCCGAGCCAGCGGTGGCGCATGTGGAAGCGCACGCCGGCGGTGCGCAACCGGTGCAGCCAGGCGCGCAGCAGCGGTGCGGCCTTCATGCCTTCCGGAAACACGCGCCCCGACGAGCCGACGAAGGTGTCGACGCCCAGCCCGCCCGCCCAGGCGCGCAAGGCCTCGGCATCGAATGCGCGCAGCCAGGGTTCGACCCAGTCGCGGCGCGCGCCGTAACGCGCGATGAAGTTCCCGAACGGCTCGGCATGGGTGAGGTTGAGCCCGCTCCTGCCGGCCATCAGGAACTTGCGGCCGGCGCTCGGCATCGCGTCGTAAACATCCACTGCGACGCCGCCGGCGGCGAGCGCCTCGGCCGCCATCAGGCCGGCCGGGCCGGCGCCGATCACGATGGCCTTCATGCCGCCGGAGCCGCGCGGTGACGGGCGAGCCAGAGCGTCGCCGCCGCCAGCGCGATCAGCGCCACGCCGGGGATCGCCAGCAGGTTGAGGGTCTGCCAGCCGGAACCGAGGATCAGCGCGCCGGCCGAGACGGACGACACCGCCTGCACGCCGAAGACGATGAAGTCGTTGGAGCCCTGCACCTTGGCGCGCTCCTCCGGCCGGTAGGTCTCGGTCAGCAATGTCGTGCCGCCGATGTAGAGGAAGTTCCAGCCGATGCCGAGCAGCAGCAGCGCCCACCAGAAATGCATCAGGCTCTCCCCGGCCAGGGCGATGCCGATGCAGCCGAACAGCAGCGCCGCGCCGACCAGCAGCAGGTTGAGCACCCCGTAGCGGCGGATCAGCGCGCCGGTGAAGAACGACGGCGCGTACATGCCGATGACGTGCCACTGCAGCACGAAAGCGGCATCGCCGAACGGCAGGCCGCAGATGTCCATCGCCAGCGGCGTCGCCGCCATCAGCAGGTTCATCGTGCCGTAGCCGAGCGCCGCGGCCAGCACCGCGACGATGAAGGGCGGCTGGCGCGCGATCTCCGCCCAGGGGCGTCCGCCCTCCGCCTGCGCGGCGGCGGCCATGCCGGGAATCCGCAGGCGGCTGGCGATCAGCAGCGCGACGACGGCGAACACCGACAGCATCGCGTAAGTGGCGGCAAACTGGACCTGCCAGAGATCGCGCGTCCACTGCCCGACCGCCGGGCCGACGAAGCCGCCGAGGATGCCGCCGGCGAGCGTGAATGAGATCGCCTTCGCCTTCCAGTCGGGCGTCGCCATGTCGGCGGCGGCGAAGCGGTACTGCTGGCCGAAGGCGTTGTAGGTGCCGGCGAACAGCGTGCCGAGGCACAGCAGCCAGAAGCTGCCGATGATGACGGCCGTCGAGCTGACGATGCCGCCGAGGATGCCGAGCAGCGCGCCGAACATGAAGCCGTTGCGCCGCCCGAAGCGGCGCATGAAGTAGGACGCCGGCAGGGTGGTCAGCGCGGTGCCGACCACGTAGCCAGTGACGGTGAGCGTCGCCAGCGCCGGGGTCGGCGCGAGGCGCAGGCCGGCCAGGCCGTTGACGGCGATCAGCGTCACGCCGTTGCACAGCAGCAGGGCCTGGCAGAAGGCCAGCAGGCCGATGTTGCGTCCCAGATTGGCAGCGGAGGCAGGTGCGTTCATGGGGCGGGCACGCCCGGCGCGCTTGGCTTCGGCGATCCGCGCATCAGCGGTGCAGCCAGCGGGCGAGCACCGCCTCGAGCTGGGCCATGTTGCGGGGGTTGCCCGGACGATCGTCCCTGTCGGGGCCGAGACACCCGCTGCGATCGTCTTCCATCGCATCCATCAACTGGCCTGCCTCTCGGTTTGCTTGGCGGATGTCATTCTGACGCCAAGTTTATCCGGCAATCGTCTGGCCGTCCCTTCTCGCTACCGGCAAACTGCCGAAGCCGGATGTTGCCGGTCACTCCCCCGCCATCTCTTCCAGCACCCGCCCGACGCCCTGGCTCAGCGCGACCAGCGCTTCCTCCGGGAGGGCCTGCAGGGCATTGCGCAGGCGCCCCTGCAACGGGCCGGGAATGTCCTTCACCAGCGCGGCGCCGCGCGCGGTCAGGCTGAGGCAGACCACCCGGCTGTCGGTCTGCTGGCGTTCCCGGCGGATCAGTCCTTTCGTCTCGAGCTTGTCCAGCAGGTTGCTCGCCGTCGAATGGTGGATGATCATCGCGTCGGCGAGTTCGCTGACGCGCAGGCCCGGCCGCGCCGAGACATGCCACAAGGCCCACAGCTGCGACCCGCTCAGGCCATGGCCGGGATCGATGTTCTGCATGCCGGTCTCGACGACGCGCACCAGTTGCAGGATCTTGCTGAAGGCAACGTCGGGAATCGACACGTCTTCCATCCGGGCGACGCCGGCCGCGGCGGCGCGAATGGCTTTGTTGGCGGCGCGGCCCGCCCGCTTGTCAGGCATCGACAACTCCTTCGTTGCAGGATTGATATGTTTGTGCAATAATGTTTCGCGCAAACACTTTTGTCAAGCTCGCTTGCATCGAGCGCTTCCGGCAGCAGGAGGATGACCATCATGGACTTGGCTTTGCTGCAGAACGGCCTGCCTTGGGGCGACCATCTGTCTCCCGGCGTCGCCAGCGCGCTGCGCATCTGCCTCATCGTCGCGCTGGCCTGGCTGACCCACGCCTTCGCCCACAAACTGATCCGCAGCCTGCGCATCTATCTCAGCCGCAACATCGGCAACGCGGACGAGATCAAGCGCGTCACCACCCTGGGGCGGGTGTTCCGCTACATCGCCTCGGTCGTGATCACGCTGATCGCGGGCATGCTGGTGCTCGGCGAACTCGGCATTTCCGTCGCGCCGATCCTCGGCGCAGCCGGGGTCGTGGGCGTGGCGGTCGGCTTCGGCGCCCAGAGCCTGGTGAAGGATTATTTCAGCGGCCTGTTCCTGCTGCTGGAGAACCAGATGCGCCACGGCGACGTGGTCACCGTCGCCGGCATCGGCGGCGTCGTCGAGGAGATGACGCTGCGCTACGTGCAGCTGCGCGACTACGACGGCAACGTGCATTTCATCCCCAACGGCACCATCACCACGGTGACCAACAAAACGCGCGGCTTCGCCTTCGCCGTCATCGACGTCGGCGTCGCCTATCGCGAGAACGTCGACGCGGCACTGGCCGTCATGCGCGCGGTCGGCGAGGAGCTGCGCGCGGACGAAGCATGGCAGGCGCGCATTCTCGAGCCGGTCGAGATCGTCGGCGTCGAGAATCTCGCCGACTCGGCGGTGATCCTGCGCTGCCGCTTCAAGGTCGCGCCGATCGAACAATGGAACGTGCGCCGCGAGTACCTCCGGCGCATCAAGCAGGCCTTCGACGCGGCCGGCATCGAGATCCCCTTCCCGCATCTCACCGTCTATCGCGGCCAGAAAGTGGCCGCAGACATGGGGTAGGCGCCATGACTCCCGATCCGACCGCCGCCGGCTGGCTCGACGACCCGCTCTGGTTCAAGGACGCGATCATCTACGAGCTGCACGTCAAGGCCTACTACGACAGCGACGGCAGCGGCATCGGCGACTTTCGCGGCCTGACCGAGAAGCTCGATTACCTGCAGGACCTCGGCGTCAACACCCTCTGGCTGCTGCCTTTCTATCCTTCGCCGTTCAAGGACGACGGCTACGACATCGCCGACTACCGCAACGTGCACCCGGAATACGGCACGCTCGCCGATGCGCGCAACTTCATCCGCGAAGCGCACCGGCGCGGGCTCAGGGTCATCACCGAACTGGTCATCAACCACACCTCCGACCAGCACCCCTGGTTCCAGGCCGCGCGCCGCGCACCGCCCGGCTCGAGCAAGCGCAACTTCTACGTCTGGAGCGACACGGACCGGAAGTTTCCCGAGACGCGCATCATCTTCACCGACACGGAGAAATCGAACTGGGCCTGGGACGAGGTGGCGCAGGCCTATTACTGGCACCGCTTCTTCTCCCACCAGCCGGACCTCAACCACAACAACCCGGCGGTGGTGAAAGCGGTGATCCGCATCATGCGCTTCTGGCTCGACCTCGGCGTCGACGGCCTGCGCCTCGATGCGATTCCCTACCTCTGCGTGCGCGCGGGCACCGGCAACGAGAACCTGCCCGAGACCCATGCGGTGATCAAGCAGATGCGCGCGGTGATCGAAAGCCATTACAGGAACCGCATGCTGCTGGCCGAGGCCAACCAGTGGCCGGAGGACGTGCGCGAATACTTCGGCGACGGCGACGAATGCCACATGGCCTACCACTTCCCGCTCATGCCGCGCGTCTACATGGCCGTCGCCCAGGAGGACCGCCACCCGATCGTCGAGATCATGCGGCAGACGCCGGACATTCCGGACAACTGCCAGTGGGCGATCTTCCTGCGCAACCACGACGAGCTGACGCTGGAGATGGTCACCCACCGCGAGCGCGACTACATGTACCAGATGTATGCCGCCGACCCGCGCATGCGCGTAAACGTCGGCATCCGCCGCCGCCTGGCGCCGCTGATGGACAACAGCCGCGACAAGATCGAGCTGATGAACTTCCTGCTGATGACGCTGCCGGGCTCGCCGATCATCTACTACGGCGACGAGATCGGCATGGGCGACAACATCTTCCTCGGCGACCGCAACGGCGTGCGCACGCCGATGCAGTGGAGCCCGGACCGCAACGCCGGCTTCTCGCGCGTCGACCCGCAACGGCTCTACCTGCCGCCGATCATGGACCCGATCTACGGCTACGAGGCCGTGAACGTCGAGGCGCAGAGCCGCAACCCGTCCTCGCTGCTCCACTGGACCAAGCGCCTGATCGCCGTGCGCAAGCGGCACAGGGCCTTCGGCCGCGGCGGGCTGCGCTTCCTCGAGCCGGGCAACCGCAAGGTGCTCGCCTACGTGCGCGAATGGCAGGGCGAAATCCTGCTCTGCGTGGTCAACCTGTCGCGCACGGCCCAGCCGGTCGAGCTCGACCTGTCCGCCTGGCGGGGGCGCGTGCCGGTCGAACTGCTCGGCGGCACCGCCTTCCCGCCGGTCGGCCAGCTGCCCTATCTGCTGACGCTCAAGGGCTACGGCACCTACGGCTTCCGCCTCGCCGCCGACGCCGAGGTGCCGTACTGGCACGAGGAGCGCACGGCGCGCCCCGAACTGCCGGTGCTCGTCCTCACCGAAGGATGGATGACGCTGTCCGGCGGCCCTGCCGATGCCAGCCTCGTCCGCCGCACCATCGCCGCCGCCACGGCCGAGCAGCTGCAGCACCAGGTGATCGGCCCCTATTTCTCCACCAAGCGCTGGTTCATGGGCCGCAACCGGCCGATCGCCGGCCTCGCTCTCGTCGAGAAGGGCGAGTGGAACACGCCGGACGGCAACTGGTTCCTCGCCGTCGTCGAGGTACGCTTCGCCGACGGCGAGGCCCAGCGCTATTTCCTGCCGCTGGCGATCCGCTGGGAGGACGAGGCGAGCGACGAACAGCTCGCGGCGCTCGCGCCCTGGACGCTGGCCAGGGTGCGCCAGAAGGCGCGCATGGGCATCCTTTACGGCGCCTTCGGCGACGAGCGCTTCTGCCGGGCGCTGGTACGCGGCATCGGCGCCAACCTCGACCTGCCCTTCGGCAGTACCGGCAAGGGAATGATCGCCTTCCGCGCCTGCCCGAGCTATGCGGAACTGGCCGACGGCATCGACATGGCGGTGCGCCATCCCGCGCTCGAACAGAGCAACACGGCGGTGTATTTCGACAACCGGCTCTTCCTCAAGGGCTATCGCCGCGTGCTGCCGGGCACCAACCTCGAAGTCGAGGTCGGCCGCTATCTGACCGAGTCGGCCCGCTTCGACCGCATCGTGCCGGTCGCCGGCTCGATCGAGCTGCGCGGCGCCGACGGCGAAACCTACACCCTGGCGCTGCTGCAGGCCTATGCCGAGCACCAGAGCATCGGCTGGAGCTATGCCCTCGATTATGTGGACCGCTTCCTTGCCGAGCGCCTCGCCGATCCGAACGGCCGTGCCGCGCCGGCCGCCGACAGCCCGCACGGCTTCTTCCTCACCCTCATGGAGATCCTCGGCCGGCGCACCGGCGAACTGCACCTCGCCTTCTGCCGGGAAACGGACGATCCGGCCTTCGCCCCCGAACCGATCACGGCCGCCGACCTCGACCTCTGGTGCCGCCATGCGCGCAGCCGCGCGGTGAGCGCGCTCGACGCGCTCGAGAGCTGCCGCGACACGGCGAGCGACGAGCTGCGCGCCGGCATCGACCGCCTGCTGGCCGAGCGTCAGCCCCTGCTCGACCGCTTCGCCGCGCAACACCTGGCGGGCATCGCCGGACTCAAGACGCGCTACCACGGCAACTATCACCTCGGCCAGGTGCTGCTGACGCAGAACGACTTCGTCATCTCCGACTTCGAGGGCAACCCGAACCGTCCGCTCGCCGAGCGCCGCCGCAAGCACAGCCCGCTGCGCGACGTGGCGGGCATGCTGCGCTGCTTCAGCTACGTCGCCGCCATGGCGACCAACCGCGCCACCGCCGAGCGGCCGGCCGACCGTCACCGCCTCGGCCCGCTGGTGCGCTGCTGGGAAAACGAGACGGCGGCGGCATTCCTCGCCGGCTATCGCGTCACCGTCGGGCAATTCCCGGCGCTGGTGCAACCTGCGGCGGCGCTGGAGCGCCTCGTCGAATTCTTCGTCCTCGAAAAGGCGGCGGACGAACTGCTCGACGAGCTGGAGCACCGGCCGGACTGGCTGCCGATCCCGCTCTTCAGCCTGCTGCGCCTGCTCGATCGCACCGAGACGCCGGCATGACCGCGCGGACGACCGGACATGCCCATGACATGCCGTTCGGCGCGACGCCCCTCCCGGCCGGCGGCGTGCGCTTTCGGCTCTGGGCGCCGGGTCTGCCCGCCATCATGCTGCGCATCGAAGGCGACGCCCCGGCCGAATTCCCCATGACGCGCGGCGACGACGGCTGGCATGCGCTCGACCTGGCGACCGCCGCTCCGGGCACGCGCTACCGCTTCCTGCTGCAGAATGGAGAAAATGCGGGGCTGCTCGTGCCCGACCCGGCCTCGCGCTGCAACCCCGACGACGTGCATGGCAGCTCGGCGGTCGTCGATCCCGCCGCCTTCTCCTGGCCGGAAACGGAAGACCGCTGGCGCGGCCGCCCCTGGCACGAGGCGGCGATCTACGAACTGCACGTCGGCGCCTTCTCGCCGGAGGGCAGCTTCGCCGGCGTCGAGCGGCGGCTCGACCACCTCGTCGCTCTCGGCGTCACCGCGCTCGAGATCATGCCGGTGGCCGACTTTCCCGGCCGGCGCAGCTGGGGCTACGACGGCGTGCTGCCATTCGCGCCCGACGCGGGCTACGGCACCCCCGACGACTTCAAGCGTCTCGTCGCGGCCGCCCACGCGCGCGGGCTGATGGTGCTGCTCGACGTCGTCTACAACCACTTCGGCCCGGACGGCAACTATCTGCACTGCTACTGCCCGGAGTTCTTCAATCCGCGCCACCGCACGCCCTGGGGCGCGGCGATCAACTTCGACGGTCCGCACAACCGCACCGTGCGCGACTTCTTCATCCACAACGCCCTGTTCTGGATCGAGGAATACCGCCTCGACGGGCTGCGGCTCGACGCGGTCCACGCGATCCGCGACGACAGTGCGCCGGACATCGTCGAGGAAATCCGCGACGCGGTGCGCGCGCTGGCGCAACGGCAGCAGCGCCACGTCCACCTGATCATCGAGAACGACAAGAACCAGGCCCACTACCTCGAACCGGCCGAAACTCGGCGCCAGCGGGGCGGCATCGCCCAGTGGAACGACGACATCCACCATGCGCTGCACGTCATCGCCACCGGCGAGACCGACGGCTACTACGCCGACTACGCCGCCGATCCGCACGCGCACCTCCTGCGTTGCCTCGCCGAAGGCTTCGCCTGGCAGGGCGAGCCGTCCGCATTCCGCGGCGGCGCACGGCGCGGCGAGCCGAGCGCGCGGCTGCCGCCCGGCGCTTTCATCAACTTCCTGCAGACCCACGATCAGGTCGGCAACCGCGCCTGCGGCGAGCGCCTCTGCCTGCTCGCCGGCCCAGAACCGCTCGCCGCCGTCACCGCCCTGCTGCTGCTCGCGCCCCAGCCGCCGCTGCTGTTCATGGGCGAGGAGTTCGCCGCCGCCACGCCTTTTCTCTACTTCTGCGACTTCGCCGGCAACCCCGACCTCGCGCGCGCGGTCACCGCCGGCCGCCGCCGCGAGTTCGCCGAATTCGCGCGGTTCGCCGACCCGGCCGCGCGCGAGCGGATTCCCGATCCCAACGACGCAGGCACCTTCCGCGCCAGCCGGCTCGACTGGCAATGCCTCGACCGGCCGCCGCACGCCGCCATGCTCGAGCGTCATCGCGCACTGCTGGCGCTGCGCCAGCGCGAGATCGCGCCGCGGCTGCCCGGCATGCGCAGCGGCGCGCAGACCGTCCGCCTCGGCCGGACGGCCATGCGCATCGCCTGGACGCTCGGCGACGGCAGCCTGCTCACGCTCACCGCCAACCTCGGACCCGACACCGTCGCCGGCGTCCCGCCCGCCGACGGCCGCCTGCTGCATGCGACGCCGGCAGCGGCGGTGCCCGGTCGGCTGCCGCCCTGGTCGGTCGTCTGGCATCTCGGGGAAGCCGCATGAACCCATTGCACGCCCTCGCCGCCCATTGCGGCATCGCCGACGACTACCACGACATCTGGGGCAAGCGTCACCCCACCACGGACGAAACGCGCCGCGCGCTGCTCGCCGCGATGCACCTGCCGGTGCAGGAACTGGCAGCGGACGTGATCCTGCGCGCACTCAAGGATGCGCACTGGCAGAAGCCGCTGCCGCCCGTGCTGGTCACGCGCAGCGGGGAACCGCCGCACATCGAGCTGAACCTCCCGACGGAACAGGCAGCGCGCACCTGGCGCTGGACGCTCAGCCTCGAAAGCGGCGAGGTCAGCCGCGGCGAACTGGTGCCCGCTCAGCTCGCGCCGCTGGGCCGCCGCCGCCTCGCCGGCGCCGAGTTTTGGGGCTGCACCGAAGAATCCGAATTCGAGCGCCGCCTCGTCGTGCTGCCCACCCTCACGCTCAACGGCTACCACCGCTTCGCGGTCGAGACGCCCGACGGCCGGCACGACGCGCTGTCCCTGATCGTGGTGCCGCCGACCTGCTACCAGCCCGAGGCGATCCGCCGTCCGGACCAGGGCGGCGGCCGCGTCTGGGGCCCGGCGGTGCAGCTCTACGGCCTGCGCTCGCGCCGCAACTGGGGCATCGGCGACTTCACCGACCTGCGCAACCTCGTCGACATCACGGCCGACGCCGGCGGCGGCATCGTCGGCACCAACCCGCTGCACGAACTATTTCCCGACAACCCCGCGCACATCAGCCCCTACAGCCCGTCGTCGCGCGCCGCCCTCAACATCGCCTATCTCGACGTCGAGGCCCTGCCCGAATTCGCCGCCTGCGCGGCGGCGCAGGCGCTGGCCGGCGCGCCGGACTTCCAGGCCCGACTGCGCAGCCTGCGCGCCGAGGAACTGGTGAACTACCCGGCGGTCGCCGCCGCCAAGCGCGAAGTGCTCGCCTTGCTGTGGGCGCATTTCCGCGAGCACGAGCTCGCGCACGACACGCCGCGCGCCCGGGCCTTCCATGCCTTCCGCAGCCAGGCCGGCGCCGCCCTCGAGCGGCTCGCGCGCTTCGAGGCGCTGCAGGCGCACTTCCGCGCGCAGGACGCCGCCATCTGGGGCTGGCCGGCCTGGCCGGAGGATTTCCGCGATCCGGATTCCCCTGCGGTGGCCGCGCTCGCCGCCGCGCACGCCGACGCGGTGGCCTGCCACGCCTGGCTGCAGTGGTGCGCGGAGGAGCAGCTCGCCGAGGTCGGCCGCCAGGCGTGGCGGCGCGGTCTCGGCGTCGGGCTGTACGCCGATCTCGCCATCGGCGTGAATCCCGGCGGGGCCGACGCCTGGGGCTGGCAGGGCGTGTTCGCGCGCGGCGCCCATGCCGGGGCGCCGCCCGACGACTTCAACCTGCACGGCCAGGAGTGGGGCCTGCCGCCTTTCGTGCCGCACCGCCTGCGCGCGGCGGCCTATGCTCCCTTCATCCAGATGCTGCAGGCGAACATGAAGCATGCCGGCGCGCTGCGCTTCGACCACGTGATGGGGCTGCTGCGCACCTTCTGGGTCCCCGCCGGCCGGCCAGCCAGCGAGGGCACCTACGTGGCCTATCCGCTCGACGAACTGCTCGGCATCGTCGCGCTCGAAAGCCGGCGCAATCACTGCCTCGTCATCGGCGAGGATCTCGGCACCGTGCCCGACGGCCTCCGTCCCCGCCTCGCCGGCGCCGACATTCTCGCCTACCGCCCCTTCATCTTCGAGCGCGGCACGGACGGCAGCTTCAGGCCGCCGGCCGACTACGCGCGGCAGGCGCTGGTCGCCGCCAGCACCCACGACCTGCCAACGCTCGCGGGCTTCTGGCAGGGGCTGGACATCGACCGCCGCAGC
>CZVZ01002119.1_pt1 | contig 10723 bp, 8 predicted proteins | sample 1498571 | NCBI WGS metagenome assembly CZVZ01 (sample SAMEA3649934, study PRJEB11730) | metagenome | reverse complement strand
CACGGTCGCCGGCGCGGCGACGAAGATCATCTCGCGGTAGTTCGGGTAATAGCCGAGCGGGGGGACGTCCCGCCCGTAGCAGGCATTCAGATCGCCGCCGGCGATCTTGCCGTCCGCGACGCCGCCGCCCGCGGCGATCTCGTCGCGCAGGCAGCCGACGATGCGGTCGAGCAGCGAGTTGATGTCCTGCCGGAAGTAGGCGTGCTTGCGGATCGCGCCGAACAGGTCGGCGCCGGTGATCGGCCGCGCGTGCTGCGCGTTGCCGAGCGCCGGATCGACATAGTGCGCGGCATTGTAGTTGCCGCCGCAGACGGACGCTTCCGGCGACGGCTGGCGACCGGCGTCGAAGGCCGGGCCGGGCGAGAAGATCACCGCGACCGGCCGGTCGTGCGGGTTTACCGCGCTCAGGTCGGGTTTGCCGCTGCCGATCGCGATGTCCGGCGCGGCGACGGTATCCCAGTTCATGACGGTCGACGTCGAGTTGATGCCGCGGTGGCTGGCGGACAGGGCATACCAGAGGCATTCGGCGTGGCCGTCGCGCAGCGGCGCGGTGCCCAGCGTGCGCCAGGGCAGGCGGCCGACGAGCGCGTCGCTCGTGGTGATCTCGTTCTGGTTGGCGGCGGTGCAGCCCTCGCCGACGCAGGGCGGATCCGGGTCGAGGTCGGCGTTGCGGCTGAAGCTCTCTCCCATGTCCGGCAGCGGCAGGAAGCCGTACATCGCGCGGTCGTTGTCGCCCGCGCTGTCGACGTCGACGGCGGCCTCGCGCTCGCGGTGAATCAGCGCATGGCCGATCAGCGCGTCGTGCGCTTGCGCCAGCGCGCCGCTCGTCTTCTCGGCGCGCAGCGTCGCGGCGAGTTCCGGCGTCAGGTTGCCGACGACGTAGGTCAGCGCCGCCGTGACGAGCAGGATCAGGAAGATCAGCAGCGCCGCACCGTGCTGACTGTGCCACAGGCGCCGCCCCGCCATCGCCGAGTTTTCTCAGTTGTGCGGCGCGGCGCGGCGCACGCGGATTTCGCCGGCGGTCAGCCCGCCGCCGGTTTCCTGCGTCACCGGGTTGAGCGTGGCGCCGACCTGCAGTTCGGCGGGTGCCGCCAGGCCGGTGGCCACGGTGGCCCGGTCGGGATGCCGGCGAGAGGTGGTTACGTTCACGCCGCTGCCGTCGGCTTGCTCCGCCTGCGGCCGGTTGTTGATCCAGACGGTCGATTTGCCGGACGAGCGCACGACGACGCCGTCGAGGCGCACGCTGTCGCCTTCGATGCTGCGCGTCGTGCGGACGTTCGATTGGCGCTGGCGCTCGAGCGCGGCGCGCCATTCTGGCGTCATGAACAGTCGGCCGAGCGCCGGTGGCTCGGCCGCCACAGCCGCGAGGCAGGTGCAGAGGCCGGCGGCCAGCAGGGAGGAGGCGAGGCGGGGCAGCTTCATGAGTTCTCCTCCAGGGTGATCCAGTCGATGATGCAGTCGGCCCGCAACGTGGCGGCAGCGGGCGCGCCCGGGTGCTGTGGCAGGCGCTCGATCCGGCACTGTCTGACGCTGACGAGCGCCTGCGTCTGCTCCGTCAGATCGGCGATCAGGCCGAGCAGGTCGCCCTCGTGGAGCAGGGGCATTTCCAGCCGCATCGGGCTGACGAGAAACTTGTGGCCGCCGCTGGCGGGAACTTTCGGGTCGAGCGGCTGCTGCGGGGAGATTTCGTAATCGAGGCCGAGCAGGCGGCGCGATTCCTTGATGTGGCGGAGGGTTTCGACCCAGTCGAGCCGCCGCTCGGGCTTCGTGCGGCCCTGGGCGACCAGTTCCTGATAGCGGGCGATTCTGGCCCGGATCTCGCGTTCGTCGTCTTTTGCGCGCGCCAGCCGGTTGCGGCTTTCGGCCTGCTGGGCGAGGGCCTGCCGGTGGGCGAGCTCGGCTCCCCGGCCGTAGTGGAGGATGGCGCCGACCAGGGCGGCCGTCGCCAGCAGCGCCAGCAGCAGCAACGCGATGCCGGGAGCGAGGGCGCGCAGCGTGGTGGCGGGAGGAGGATGCGCGTTGGCCATGGTCAGAGTTTCCTGGCGAGGCGCAGCACGAAGCGGGGCGGCTCGGGCGAGCTTCTCTCGTCGCTGCTCTTCAGGGTCTTGCCCGATTGGGTATCCACGGGTGGCTGCACGACGCTCACGAACGTGTCGGGGGCCGCCGCGAGATGCTTGGCGAACTGCGAAACCAGTGCCAGCTGGCCGCGATGATCGCCGACCATGCCGATCGGCAGCCGGGCCGCGAGCGTGATCTGCGCGTAGGGGCCGCCGGCCGGCTGGGGCGCCGCCGCCGGTACGGCAGCCAGCTGTTCGACGATCGTCCAGTCGAGCTGTTCGAGCGTGATCGCCGGAAAGGCGTCGAGCGACCGGCTCAACTGGACGAGCAGCGGCGCGGGTCCCTGAGCGCGCTGGTGCACCTGCTCGTAGCGATCGATGAGTGCGCGCAGGTGCTCGGTGCTGACCGGAATCTTCGGCAGCGCCTCCAGCCTGGCGGCATACTGGTAGTCGTCGTGACGCGCCTGCTGCAGGGCCGTAGCGGTATTTTCCTGCAGTTGCAGAATCTCCATGCCGCGATGGGCGGCGAACAGCAGTCCGCCAGAGAACACCAGCAGGCTCAGAATCTGCAGCGCGAAACGTACCCGCCATAGCCGGTGATAGCGACGTTCCGCAGGCGGGGCGAACTGTTCCGTCGGCGGGTTTTTCGCCAGCAGGTGACAGAACAGCGCTTCCGCCCGCGAGTCGGCGAACTCTGCGTGCAGTCCTGCCTGCCCGGCCTGTTGCAGCAGATCGACGACCTCGAACTGGAGGTCGGCGTTGCTGCGGCAGCGCGCGCGCATCTCCGCCGCGGCGGCGGGGTGCGTCAGCACCCGGGTGGCCAGCGGCGTGTCGCGCTGGATCAGGCGCAGACCGAACAGATACTGGTGCATCTTCCCCGCTTCCGCCGCCGCGGTAGCGGCCACTCCTGCGGCGGAAGGGTTCAGCAGCTGCGTCAGCCGGGAGAATCGCAGCCGCCCGCCGGAAAAGAATGTCTGCCGCAAGCCGGCGCACGTCTGCGTGAGCAGCAGCAGTTGCGCGGGGGGCTGCTTCGGCAGCAAGCCGCCCAGCACCTGCGGGAGCGACCAGAGGCCGGCGAGGATGATCCGGCTGTCGTGCAGCGCATCGAGCCAGGGGGAGAAATGCTGCGGCTGGGTCAGCCCCAGCAGCAACAGCCGCTCGTCGCGCCTGCCGTCCTTAAGGCGGCCGTGCGATTGGGCGAGCGCGTAGGGCGTGCCGAAGAAATTCTGCGCCAGCTTGCGATTGACCAACGCCTCCCGGTCCTTCCCGCGGCTGAACGGAATGTCCTCGACCAGGAAGTCCTCCTCGACGACATCGGCGAGCACCATGAACACGCTGTCGCGATGCGCGGCCAGGTAAGCCGCGAAGCCGGCCAGCCCGGCGGCATCCGCCGCGAAGGCGGCTTCGGCCTGCGCTCCGCCTGCGCCGATGCGGAAGGCCGACAGGCGGGTGTTGTCGAGGAACAGGATGCGGCGTTGCGGCATGATGGGCGCGCTACAGCTTCATTTTCGAGATGGTGTCGTAGATCGGGCCGAGCACGGCGAGCATCACCCAGCCGAGCATGGCGCCGACGATGATCGTCATCGCCGGCTCGATCATCGCCTGCACGCGGCCGATCGATTCGCGCACGTCGCGCGTGTAGAAGTAGCTGACGTTCTCGAGCGCGGCGTCGAGCGAGCCGGTGTTCTCGCCGACGCGCAGCATGCGGATCACGAGCGGCGGGAACAGGCCGACGTTCTGGAAGGCGACCGTGATGTTCTGGCCCTCGGCGATCATCTCCTCGACGCGCTGCAGGCCCTGCCGGATCGCGCTGTTGCCGACGATGCCCTGGCTGGTACGGATCGCGTCGAGCACGGAGATGCCCGAGGCGTACATCATGGCGAATACGCCGGCGAAGCGCGACAGGATGATCTTCCGAACGATCTCGCCGAGCCAGGGCAGCGCGAGCTTGGCGGCGTCGAAGCGGTGGCGCGCGCGCGGGTCGAACCGCACCGCGAAGCCGATGCCGAGCGCCAGTGCGGCCGGCAGCAGGAGCAGGACGAACCAGTAGTGCACGAAGAAATTCGAGGTGGCGATCAGCAATTCGGTGTGCAGCGGCAGCTCCTGCCCCATGTTCCTGATGAAGCCCGCCATCCTCGGCACCAGATAGAGCATCATGAACAAGGTGACCAGCACGACCACCGCGCCGAGGAAGGCCGGATACGTCACCAGCTTCCTGGTCTGCGCTGCCAGTTCATCCTGCCATTTGAGGGCGTCGGTCAGGTTGTGCAGCACCTGCGGCAGGTTGCCGGTCTCCTCGCCGGCCTGCACCAGACTGACGAACACCTCGTCGAACACGCGCGGATGGCCGGCCAGCGCCTGCGACAGCGTCTTGCCGCCCTCGACGCTCTCGATCAGGTCGGCCAGCACCTCGCGGAAGCGGGGGTTGTCGACGCTGTCGCGCAGGTCGGCGAGGCTGTCGATGAGCGGCACCCCGGCGCGAGCGAGCTGGTCGAGGTGAAAGCAGAAGGCGATGAGTTCGCGGCGGCCGACCCGGCTGCCGCCGAAACTGCCCTGCCTGACGACGCCGCCGTTGATGAAATCCAGTTCCATGCGCTTGAGGCGCATTTCCAGATCGACCGGATTGAGCGCATCCATGCGGCCGAACACCAAACGGCCGCGGGCGTCCATCGCCTTGTACGAGAACAGCGGCATCGCCTTACATGCGTCCGGTCAGGTCGATCACGCGCGCGACCTCCTCGAGCGAGGTCAGTCCTTCGATGACGCGCCGCAGGCCGTCGTCCGCCAGGGTGCGGAAGCCCTTCTCGGTTGCGGCCTGGCGGATCTCCCGGTGGGTGGCGCGCCGCAGGATGAGGTCGTCGATGTCGCCGTCCATGCGCAGGATCTCCATGATCGCGATGCGGCCGCGGTAGCCCTGGTAGTCGCAGCGCTGGCAGCCCGACGGGCGATAGAGGATCGGCGGCTGACTGAAGCGCTCGGCGCCGAGCAGGCGCAGCTCGCCCTTGCCGGCGGGGAAGGGCTTGCGGCAGTGCGGGCAGAGCCTGCGCACCAGGCGCTGGGCGATGACGCCGATGATGTTGCCGGCCATGATGTCCGGCAGCACGCCGATGTCCAATAGTCTTGGAATGGCCCCGAGCGCCGAATTGGTGTGCAGCGTCGAGAACACCTGGTGGCCGGTCATGGCGGCGCGGAAGGCCATTTCGGCGGTGTCGGCGTCGCGGATCTCGCCGACGAGGATCACGTCGGGATCCTGCCGCATCATCGAGCGGATGCCGTTGGCGAAGTCGAGCTTGGCGGTCTCGGCGACGGAGGTCTGGCGGATCATCGCCATCGGGTATTCGACCGGGTCCTCCAGCGTCATGATGTTGATGCCCTCTTCGTTGATCTGGTTGAGCATCGAGTAGAGGGTGGTGGTCTTGCCGCTGCCGGTCGGGCCGGTGACGAGGATGATGCCTTCGGGACGCGCCATCATGCGCTGCAGCAGCTCCTGCTGCGCCGCGTCGAGCCCGAGCTTGTCGAGCGGCACGATCCCTTTCTGCCGGTCGAGGATGCGCAGCACGATGTTCTCGCCGTGGATGGTCGGCTGGGCGGCGCAGCGGAAGTCGATGGCGCGGCCGCCGATCGTCAGCGAGATGCGGCCGTCCTGCGGGGCGCGCATTTCCGCGATGTTCATGCCGCTCATCACCTTCAGGCGCACCGCCATGGCGGACCAGTAGGACTTGTGCAGGGCGCGGATCTGGCGCAGGATGCCGTCGATGCGGTAGCGGATGCGCAGGAAACTGGCTTCCGGCTCGAAGTGGATGTCGGAGGCCTCGTGCTTGACGGCGTCGGTGAGCAGCGCGTCGATCAGCCGCACCACCGGCTGGCTGTATTCGTCCGTCGACACGGCGAGGCTGCGGAAGTCGACCTCGCCGGTCTCGATCTCGTGCAGGATGCCGTCGATCGACAGTTCGTAGCCGTAGTACTGGTCGATGGCGCGCGCGATCTCCGATTCGCCGGCGAGCACCGTCTCGATTTGCAGGTCGGGCGAGATCAGTGCGCGCAGCCGGTCGAGCGCGACGATATCGTTCGGATCGGCGATGGCGACGGTCAGGCGGCGTTCTTCCTCGGCATGGTCGAGGGGCAGCAGATGGTAGCGCTTCGCCACCTCGGACGGCACCAGCCGCAGCGCGGCGGGATCGACGGTCGCGCGGCCGAGGTCGATCGACTTCTGGCCGAGCGACTCGCCGAGCGCATCGCGCAGCGTCGCTTCGGTCACGAAGCCGAGCGAAACCAGCAGCTTGCCGACCGGCTGGTTCGACTTCATTTGCTCGAGCAGCGCGATGCGCAGCTGGTCCTCGCTGATGATGCCGCGGGCGATCAGCACCTGGCCGATGGGCTGGCGGCCGGAGTGGACGTTCATTCCCGGAGCGCCTTGAGACGCGTGGCCGCCTGGGCCGGATCGAAGCCGGCGCGCTGCCGGTCGGCAGCCTCGAGCGCCTGGGCGTAATACTGCGCCGCAAGCCTGGCCTGGTGAAGGTGATCGAGGCTGACGGCGAGGTTGTAGAGGATGTCCGGGTTCGCCGGGTCGGCGACGTGCGCCTGGAAAAAGGCCTGCTGGGCTTCGGCCCAGCGCGCGCCTTGCGCATACAGGCTGCCGAGCGCGAAGTTCAAATAGGGTGAATCGGACTGCTCCGCCAGCAGGGTCTTGAGGCGGCTTTCGGCCTGCTGGGGGTTGGCCTGCCCCTTGAGGGAGAGGACGCCGGCGACGGCCTGCGCGTCCTTCGGATCGACATCGAGGACACGCAGGTAGTAGTCGAGTGCGAGCTCCATCTGCCCTTCCTGTTGGGCAAGCGTCGCCAGACCGCGCAAGGCGTCGGGATTGCGGCGGTCGGATTGCAGAGCCTGCAGCCAGGCCGTCCGGGCGAGGTCGGTTTCACCCCGGCCGAAGGCCAGGTGGGCGCGCTCCAGAGCCGGCGCGACCTTTCTTTCCACCGTTGCGCTGAGGCGGATCGGCGCGTCCGGCGCCGGTGCGCGTTGCGCAGTCGGCGGCGACGCGGGACGCGCGGCAGCGTCGGGAACGCGCTCGGCGGCAGCGGGAGCGGCAGGCAGGTCGTCGGTGGGCGGAGCCGCCGGCAGCGGTTGGGCGGAAGCCGGCCGCTGCGGTGACGGGAGCGTCGGCGCTGGAAAGTCAGGCGCGGCGGCGGGGACCGCAGGTACCGCGGCGACGAGCGCCGGACCGGCGGCCAGCCCCCCTTTCGGCTGGAGCTGCCAGTACAGGTAGCCGCCGATGGTGACGACTGCAACCAGGGTGAGGCCGCCAACGACGACCGCGAACCCGAACCTGCCGCCGCTGTCCGCCTGCTTGACCGCGAACAGGTTCTGGGCGGCCTCGCGCGCCGCGGCGTCGCTGGCCGGTTCGGAACGGAACGAGGCGGAGTCGACCTGCGGCGGTCTTTTCGTGCCGCCGGTCGCCGCACGGGACGATTGCGCGGTGGCGGCCTCCTGGGCGAAGAATTGCGCGTCGAGTTCCTCGAGGCGCGTGGGCAATTCGGGCAGGCGGCCTTGCCCGTCTGCCGGTTCAGTCGTCGTCGGGGTCGCGGCAGCGGCGTCCTGTCCCGGCAGCGGCGCCAGTTCCAGCGTGTTTGTCCCCGCTGGCGCGGCATTCTGCTGTGCCGCGGCTTGCCGTTTTTGCTGCTCCGCCTTGCGCAGCGCTTCCATCAACAGGCTCACCGCGGCCCGCTCCCGGTGTCGAACTGCTGCCGCGGCGGCGCCGCGACCTCCCTTTCGAAGAAATCCTGTCCCGGCAGCCGGGAGCGGTATTCGGCGTAGTCGCCCTGCAGGCTCGCGTCCTTGATGATGACCGGCCGCAGGAAGACCACGAGTTCCGACTTGCTGCGCGTGTCGTCGCGGTTCTGGAACAGGTTGCCGAATACCGGCAGGCCCGCGGCGCCGGGCACGGCCTGATCGGAGTTGTTGACGCTGTCCTCCATCAGGCCGCCCATGACCGCGATGCTGCCGTTGTCGACGCGCAGGATCGATTCCATTTCGCGCGTGCGGATCACCGGAATCTTGTTCTTGATGTTGAGCCGCTGCAGCTCGGGGTGCGGGTCGTCCACTTCGGTGTATTTGCGCGAGATGCTCGGCCGGATGTTCAGCAGGACGGAGTCGGAGGAGCTGATCTGCGGGGTGACGTTCATGACCAGGCCGACCGGCACGGAATAGAGGTTGGTGGTGTAGGTCGTGGTGGTCGAGGTCTGGCTGGTCGAGGTATCGGCCTTGATCGTGAAATAGGCGAGGTTGTCGACGACCTTGAGGATGGCGGTCTGGTTGTTCAACACCGACATCTTCGGGCTGGACAGCACCTTGACGGTGCCGAAATCCTCCAGCAGCTTGATGGTGGCGGAAAACGTCCCGCCGGACGACGAAGTCTTGCCCAAGCCGATCGTGAACAGGCCGGTGCCGGTGACGGCGGCGCCGGTCTGGGCGAAGCCCAGCCCGGTGGCCGGAGCGACCAGGCCGGCGGCGATCGCGCTGTCGCGCAAGCGGCTCCAGTCGATCCCCTGCTGGTAGTTCCGCGACAGGGTCACTTCCGCGATGGTCGCCTCGATGAGCACCTGCCGCCGCGCCGAGGCCATCACCTGGTCGAGGAATTCCTGGATCTTTTCGTGCTGGCGTGCCGTGGCGCGCACGCTGACGATGCCGGTTTCCGGATTGGTGATCACCGAGGCCGCCTCGCGGAAGGTCGACTTGCGCGTCACGGTCACGCCGCTCTGCTGGAGGCTCGCCGGGTTGGGGCTGGCGGCGAGGTTCACGGGCGGGACGGCGCTGCGGCTGCCCGCCGCCTGGAAGGGCACGCCGGTGCCGGTGGTGGCCTGCTCGTCCTGGCGCTCGACGACGGTTTCGCTCGAGCCTTCCGGGAACACCTTGTCGGTTTCGCGCAGGATGTCCTTGATGTTTTTCTCGAGGGTTTCCCAGAAGCGGTTTTGCGCCTTGTTCTCGATCTTGGTCACCGAGTTGTTGCTGCCGGTCATGCCGCTCGCGCCGCCGGCGGTGGCGGCGGTTCCCGTCGAGGCGATCTGTGTGGTGACGGAAACCGAGCCGGTCGTCTCGCGCGACATGTTTACGTAGTCGACCCGGTAGGTGCGCAGGAAGGGCGTGTCGGGCATCACCGCGAGGTTGGGTCCGTCGAGTTCCCAGCGCAGGTCCACCTGCTTGGCGATGCGGGTCAGCAGCTGTTGCAGGGTCTGGTCGATGGCGTTCAGCGTCACCGTGCCCTCGATGCCGGGGTGGATGTCGACGTTCAGCTGCGCGTCGCGCGCCAGCGCGAACAGCAGTTCTTGCACGCGCACGTTATTGACGACGACGCTGTAGGTTTCCGCCTGCGGCGTCACCTTCGGTTTCGGCAGGGCCAGCGTCTGGCGCAGCGGGGGCGGGATCGCCGCCGCCTCGCCGGCGCCGACTTTCTCCGCATGCAGGTGGCCGTCGCCGAGGGGCTGGATCGGTATGTTGCTGCAGGCGGCGATCCCGGCGGCTGCCAGCGGGGCGACAAGGCGTTTCGTCATGATCAATGGGTGCGGGTTGCAGACGGACAATCATGCAGACATCGCATGCCTGATATGCCTGAATAATATGACGCCAGGCGCGCCGGATGTCTTTCTCAGCCAGCGACAGATTGCCGCACCGGCAGTGCGGGATTGCCGCGCCGGCGTTCTGGAGCAGGGTTGCGAACGGGTATAATGCGCACCGGTTTACATTTTTCCCGGCTTGCCCGTGTCATCCGCGCCACTCGTCCAGATCAGCAATCTCAATTTCGCCTACGACAACCGCCCGGTCCTGTCGGGGATCAACATGACCATTCCGCGCGGCAAGGTCGTGGCGATCATGGGACTGTCCGGCTGCGGCAAGACGACCACCCTGCGGCTGATCGGCGGCCAGTTGCGGCCCACCTCCGGCGAGGTGCTCGTGGCGGGGCAGGCGGTGCATGAGCTCGACAACGACGGCCTCTACGCGCTGCGCCGCCGCATGGGCATGCTGTTCCAGTTCGGCGCCCTGTTCACCGACATGTCGGTCTATGACAACGTCGCGTTCCAGATGCGCGAGCATACCGACCTGCCCGAAGAGCTGATCCACGACCTGGTGCTGATGAAGCTGCACGCGGTCGGCCTGCGCGGCGCCCACCGCCTGATGCCGGCCGAGCTGTCCGGCGGCATGGCGCGCCGCGTCGCGCTGGCGCGCGCGATCGCGCTCGACCCGATGCTGATCATGTACGACGAGCCGTTCGCCGGCCTCGACCCGATCTCGCTGTCGATCGTCGGCGAGTTGATCCGCAAGCTCAACGACGCCCTCGGCATCAGCTCGATCGTCGTCACTCACGATGTGCAGGAGTCGCTGAAGATCGTCGATTACGTCTATTTCATGGCGTCCGGCAAGGTCGTGGCCGAGGGCACGGCCGATGACATCCGGCATTCGCGGGAACCCTTCGTGCACCAGTTCATCTGGGGCGAGCCCGACGGGCCGGTCAATTTCCATTACCCGTCCCGTCCCTACGGCGAGGAGCTGATGGAGCAGCCAGTCAAACCCAAGAGGTGGTGGTCATGAAACCCGTGGAGATGTTGCGCGGTCTGGGGCATCGCGTGACCGACCGCCTGTGGCGGCTCGGCTTCGCCAGCCGCTTCCTGCTGATG
>CZVZ01002118.1_pt1 | contig 10823 bp, 10 predicted proteins | sample 1498571 | NCBI WGS metagenome assembly CZVZ01 (sample SAMEA3649934, study PRJEB11730) | metagenome | reverse complement strand
TGCGAAAGCCTGCAGGCTTGCGGCGAATTCGCTCTCCTCGCCGGGTGCGAGGCAGCGCAGGTCGATGAGCAGCGTGCCGTCCTCGATGCGGCCGATCACCGGCCGGGGCAGGCGGCGCAGCGCGGCTTCGATGCGGTTGAGGATGCCGCTTTTCCTTCCCTGCGGCCGGATCGCGAAACCGGCCGAGGGCAGGCGGTCGACCGGCAGGGAGCCGGAACCGATCTGCGACTTGAGCGGCACGATCTCCACCGCCACCGGCAGTGGCGCGAGCGCCGCTTGCAGTGACGGCAACAGGCGCTCGGCGGCGGCGCGGATCTCGGCTGCCGGGCGTGTCAGCTGGCGCAGCGCGGTGAGCCGCCCGGCGAGGCGGTCGGGATCGCGGTAGAGGCGCAGCACGGCTTCGAGCGCCGCGAGGGTGAGCTTGCCGACGCGCAGCGCACGCTTGAGCGGGTTCTTCTTGATCTTCGCGATCAACTCCTTGCGGCCGACCAGCAGGCCGGCCTGCGGCCCGCCGAGCAGCTTGTCGCCCGAGAAGGTGACGAGATCGGCGCCGGCCATGATGTTCTCGCGCGGCGTCGGCTCGTGCGGCAGGCCCCAGCGCTCCAGGTCGGCGAGCGTGCCCGAGCCGAGGTCGACGACGAAGGGCAGTCCATGTTCGTGCGCGAGGGCGGCGAGTTCGCTTTCCGGCACGGCGTGCGTGAAGCCCTGGATCGCGTAGTTGCTGGCATGCACCTTCATCAGCAGCGCGGTGCGCGGGGATAGGGCCTCCTTGAAATCCTTGAGGTGGGTGCGGTTGGTGGTGCCGACCTCGACCAGCTTCGCGCCGGCGCGCTTCATGATGTCGGGCACGCGGAAGGCGCCGCCGATCTCAATCAGCTCGCCGCGCGAGACGATCGCCTCCTTCTTGGGCGCAAGCGTGTTGAGCAGCAGGAACACCGCGGCCGCGTTGTTGTTGACCACCGTCGCGGCTTCCGCGCCGGTCAGTTCGCACAGCAACTCATCGACGAGGTCGTCGCGGTCGCCGCGCCTGCCGGAGTCGAGGTCGTATTCGAGCGCGCAGGGCGAGCGCGCCGCCGTGACGAGCGCATCGACCGCTTCCTCGGGCAGCGCCGTGCGGCCGAGATTGGTGTGCAGCACCGTGCCGGTCAGGTTGAACACGGCGCGCAGCTTCGGCTGCGTGCGCGCCGCCACGCCGGCGCTGAGTTTTTCGATCAGGGTCGCCCAGGCCGGCACGGGCGCACCCGTGCGGACGGCCTCGCGCGCCTGGGCGAGCGTGTCGCGCACGACGGCCGTGACGAGCGCGTGGCCGTGGGTTTCGATCAGGGAGGAAACCGTCGCGTCGGCGAGCAGCCGATCGACGGAGGGAAGGCGGAAAAATTCGGAAGGTTTGGTCATGGTTTCACCCGCACCGGGCAGAAACGAGGATGACCGATTGTAGCGATTTCAGGCCAGGGCCGGATAGTCGGTATAGCCTGCCGCACCGCCGCCGTAGAACTTGTCGGTGCGCAGTTCGTTCAGCGGCGCGTCCTCCCGCAGGCGCCGCACCAGATCCGGGTTGCCGATGAAGGGCCGGCCGAAGGCCACCAGGTCGGCCGTGCCGTTCGCGACCGCCTCGATGGCCATCGCACGCGTGTAGCCGTTGTTGACCATCCAGGCGCCGGGGAAGCGGCGGCGCAGCGCGGCGTAGTCGAAGGTGGCGCCGTCGTTCGGTACGCGCGGGCCGCCGGTCTCGCCTTCGATGACATGGAGATAGGCGAGGCCGAGCGGCGCGAGACGCTCGACGACATGCCCGTAGAGCGCCTGCGGGTCGCTGTCGCGCGGGCAGGTGTTGCCGAAGGTGGTGAGCGGGCTCAGGCGGATGCCGGTGCGCTCGGCGCCGATCGCCTTGGTCACCGCCTGCATCACTTCGAGCAGCAGGCGCGCGCGGTGGGCGATGCTGCCGCCATAGGGGCCGCCGCGGTCGTTGATGCTGTCGCGCAGGAACTGCTCGAGCAGATAGGTGTTGGCCGCATGCACTTCCACGCCGTCGAAGCCGGCATCCATGGCGCGCTGCGCAGCCCGCGCGTAGTCGGCCACCAGGCCGGGCAGTTCGTCGTCGCGCAAGGCGCGCGGCGTGGAGCAGGGCACGAAGCCATCCTTGGTGAAGCTCATGCCGGCCGACGGCCGCGCCGTCGACGAGACCGGCGCCGCACCGCCGGGCAGCAGCGAGGTGTGCGAGATGCGCCCGACATGCCAGAGCTGGATGACGATGCGGCCGCCCGCGGCATGCACCGCGTCGGTCACCCGGCGCCAGGCGGCCACCTGCGCGTCGTCATGGATGCCCGGCGTGTCGAGATAGCCCTGGCCCATCGGGCTGATCTGGCTGGCCTCGGAAACGATCAGGCCGGCCGTGGCGCGCTGGCGGTAGTACTCGACGGTCAGCGGACCGGGTTTGAGTCCGGCGGCCCGGTTGCGCGTCAGCGGCGCCATGACGATGCGGTTGGCGAGCGGAATGGCGCCGAGCTGGATGGGATCGAAGAGCGAAGGCATGAGGTCTTCTCGCGGTGGATGTGGTGGACGAGGCTATTCTGCGGCGACGCGGAACACCCGCCAATCCGTCTTGAGATAATGCCGCTCGGCGACGTAGCGCGCCAGGCGCAGCGCATCATCCCTGTCCTTGAGCTTGCCGACGTGGCGGGCGACCTCCTTGCCCGTAGGGTCGAGAAATACCAGCACGGGGATCACCTTGCGCGGGTTGTGGCGGGCCAGCATGGCATGGCGCGGGTCGTGGTCATCGAGTTGCAGCTCGCTCAGGTCGGCATGGGCGCCGACGAACTGCTTCGAATAGACGGCGCGGACTTCGGGTTTCTGCAGCACACTCACGGTGTAGCGGCAGTACGGTCAGTTCAGCTGGTCGCCGAAGAAGAGCAGGACATGGCGCTCGGGCGTGCTCTTGATCTGGGCGACGGCGGCGATATCGTCCTGCGCCAGCGGCAGCACGCCGTCGAGAGGGTCGGCGGCGAATGCCGGCGCGGCGAGGGCCAGCCAGGTCAGCAGCAGGTGAAACAGTCGCTTCATCGGGTTCTCCTCGGGTTGCGGGTTGACTGCCCCGGTAGACGTTGCGGCAGCGGAATTCATTCCATCCTAGCCGCCCGGCACCAGCAGCAGGTTCGGCCCGGCACGCGAATAGCCCGCCTCGTCGACAAGGATGTCGAGCGCCAGGGTGGCGAGGTCGTCGGCCACCGGGTCGACGCCGCCCTTGTCGGCGTAGACGATCTTCAGGTAGCTCTTGCAGCTGTCGCAGGTTTCCGCCTTCACCGCTTCCGGCCGCGCGACGCCGGCCCTTTCCAGATGGCGGTAGCTGATGCCCGCGGTGCCGTCGCAGGCCGCGCACTTGACGCGCACCATGTTCCACTCGGTGTTGCACAGCGCGCAGTGCAGATAGCGCAGGTTGGCGGTTTCACCGACGGTCTGCACGATGCTGGCGACTGGCAGGAAGCCGCAGCAGGGGCAGACGCCAGGCACGTCGAGCACGCTTGGCGCCGCCTCGCCGGCGCCGAGTTTCCGCGCGAGGCCGGTCCACAGCACCTGCAGCGCTGCGCCGACGTAGGGCAGCAGCGCCGCGTCGTCGCCGTAGAGCTCGGTGTGCAGCACGCGCTCGGCCAGCGCCTCGAGTCGCTCGCCCGGCAGCGCAGCCAGCCGCTCGAGATCGGCGCGCGCGGCGGCCGGTGCGGCGGCGCCGGCGGCCGCGGCGATCTGGCGCAATGCTCCGTGCCAGGCGGGATGGCGTGGCCAGGACTGGGCCGGCAGCGGCGGCATGCGGTGTTCGCGCGCGCGGGCAAGCGCGGCCGCATCGGGCAGCGGCAGCTCGGGGAGCGACTGCAACGCGGCGTGCTGGGCGCGCGTCAGCGCGCCGAGGAAGCGCAGCCAGTCGCCGAGGGCGTGGCCGGCGGCGAGTTCGTCGAAGCGGGTGGCGCGGCGGGAGAAGACGTCGGCCGGCGGCACGAGCACCGCCGGGGGTTCGGAAGCGGACTTGATGGGAATGGTCTGTTGGGTCATGGCTGGCTGCATAAAAAAGCCCGCGGGAACGCGCCCGCGGGCTTCGAGATTAACACTTCGGACTCAGGGCTGGCGGCCCAACAGCCCCTTCATTTGCCCGTCACCTGGCGATACCAGGCGCGGTGGTGCTGCTTGGCCCAGGCGCGCGTCACCGTGCCGTACCACATGGCGCGGATCGTGCCCTTCACCCAGATCGCCGCATAGACATGCACGAAGATCAGGGCGATGATCACCGCGGCGGCGGCGGCGTGGGTCACCGCGCCGAGGCGGACCAGTTCCACCGGGAAGCTGAAGTAGGCGCGCCACAGCACGATGCCGGAGACGGCGAGCAGCAGCATGCACAGGGCGAGCGCCCAGAACATCATCTTCTGGCCACCGTTGTACTTGCCCTGCTCCGGCATGTTGTGGTCGTTGCCGTCCGCCATCTCGCCGATGCGCGACAGCCATTCCCGGTCCGCCGGCGTCATCCGGTTCAGGTGCTTGAAGCGGAAGAACAGGCCGAGGAAGGAAAGGAGCATCAGCACGCCGAGGAAGGGGTGCAGGATGCGCGCCCACACCCCGCCGCCGAACAGCTGCGCGAGCGGGAAGAACGCCGGATGGAAGAAGGCGAGGCCCGAGAGCGCGAGCAGGATGAAGCTGATGCCAACCACCCAGTGGTTCGCCCGCTCGGACGCCGTGTAGCGTTGCAGGTCCTTCGGATTGCGGATCATTTGGCATCCTCCTTCTCGAGTTCGTCCTCGAGTTCCTTGCTGACTTCGTTCGGACCCTTGGTGACGTAATGGAACAGGCTGCCGAGCGCGACGCCGGCCAGCGCGAGGGTGGCGAGCGGCTTGGCGAAGCCTTTCCACAGCGACACCAGCGGGCTGATCGACGGGTCGTTCGGCAGGCCCTTGTACAGCTCCGGCCGGTCGGCGTGGTGCAGCACGTACATGACGTGCGTGCCGCCGACGCCTGGCGGGTCGTAGAGCCCCGCCTGCGCGTAGCCGCGCTCCTTGAGGTCGGCGATGCGGTGCTCCGCATACTCCTTCATCTGTTCCTTGGCGCCGAACTGGATCGCGCCGGTCGGGCAGGCCTTGACGCAGGCGGGCGCCTGGCCGACGGCGACGCGGTCGGAGCACAGCGAGCACTTGTAGGCCTTGCCGTCGTCCTTGGAAATGCGCGGGATGTTGAACGGGCAGCCGGTGACGCAGTAGCCGCACCCGATGCAGTTCTCCTCGTGGAAGTCGACGATGCCGTTGGCGTACTGGATGATCGCGCCGGGGGCGGGGCAGGCCTTGAGGCAGCCCGGATCGGCGCAGTGCATGCAGCCGTCCTTGCGGATCAGCCACTCGAGCCGGCCGCCGCCATCCGGCCCGCTGAGCTCGACCTCGGCGTAGCGCATCACCGTCCACGACTTCGCCGTCAGATCCACCGGGTTGTCATAGACGCCGACGTTGTTGCCGATCTCGTCGCGCAGGTCGTTCCATTCCATGCACGCCGCCTGGCAGGCCTTGCAGCCGATGCAGGTCGACACGTCGATCAGTTTCGCGACTTCCGTCGTCTGCCGCGCCGAAGGGGGCGGCGTCGTGGTCGCCGAGCGGCGGGCGATGTCTAAACTTTGCAGAGCCATTTAGCTATCTCCTCACGCTTTCTCGATGTTGACCAGGAACGCCTTGAACTCGGGCGTCTGGCAATTGGCGTCGCCGACGAAGGGCGTCAGGGTGTTGGCGATGAAGCCCGGCTTGGCCACCCCCTTGAACCCCCAGTGCAGCGGAATGCCGATGGTGTGCACCTTCTTGCCATCCACGTCGAGCGCCTTGATGCGCTTGGTGACCACCGCGACGGCCTTGATGTGGCCGCGCATCGAACTGACCTTGACGCGGTCGCCGGCGGCGATGCCCTTCTCTTTCGCCAGTTCCTCGCCGATTTCGACGAACTGCTCCGGCTGCAGGATGGCGTTGATCGCCACGTGCTTGGTCCAGTAGTGGTAGTGCTCGACCAGGCGGTAGGTGGTGCCGACATAGGGGTAGTCCTTCGCCTTGCCGAACACTTCCATGTCGCCCTTGTACACCCTCGTGACCGGGTTGCTGAGCGCGTTGGCGTTGTCCGGGTGGAAGGGGTTCTTGTCGAGCGGCGTTTCGAACGGCTCGTAATGCTCGGGGAAGGGCCCTTCCGCCATCAGCGGCGCGAACAGGCGCGCCACGCCTTCGGGCGTCATGATGAAGGGCATCACCCCTTCCTCGGGTGCGGCGTCGGGCCGCATGTCGGGCACGTCGTTGCCGCCCCACTTGCTTCCCAGCCACTTGATCACGCTGCGGCTGCCGTCCCATGGCTTGCCGCTCGCGTCGCAACTCGCCCGGTTGTAGAGGATGCGCCGGTTCGCCGGCCAGGCGTAGCCCCAGTTCAGGGTCTGGCCGAGTCCCGAGGGATCCGCGTTGTCCCGCCGCGCCGACAGGTTGCCCGCCTGCGACCAGACGCCGCTGTAGATCCAGTTGCCGCACGCCGTGCTGCCGTCGTCGCGCAGTTGGGCGAACCCTGCCAGCTGCTCGCCGGCCTTGACGATCACCTTGGTCTTGTCCTTCGGGTCATAGACGTCGGAAAGCGCCTTGCCGGAGATCTCCATCAGCAGCTCCTCGGCGGACGGCTTGGCCGGTAAGCGGTAGGGCCAGGTGAGGTTGAGGATGGGCTCGGGACGCTTGCCGCCTTCCTGCCGGTACATCGCCCTGATCTTCTGGAACAGCATGGCGACGACCTCGGTGTCGCTGATCGCTTCGCCCGGGCCTTCCGCCGCCTGCCAGTGCCACTGCACGACGCGGCCCGAGTTGGTGTACGACCCCGTCTCCTCGGCGAAGAGATTGCAGGGCAGCCGGAACACCTCGGTCTGGATCTTGGCGGCGTCGCTGCTGTTGTATTCGCCGTGATCCTTCCAGAATTCCGACGTGTCGGTGGCCAATGGGTCGATGATCACCAGGTACTTGAGCTTGGCCAGCGCGTCGCCGACCTTCTTCTTGTTCGGCACCGCGGCCAGCGGGTTGAAGCCCTGGCAGACGAAGCCGTTCATCTTGCCCTGGTGCATGCGCTCGAAGATCGCCAGCACGTCGTAGGCCGCATCCTTCTTCGGCAGCCAGTCGTAGCAGAAGTCGTTGGCCGGGGTCGCGGCATTGCCGAACCAGGCCTTCTGCAGGCTGGTGAACCATTTCGGGAAGTTCTGCGGGAAGTTCATCTGGTTCGGCCGCAGCGCCTTCGGCGTGCGCTTCTCCAGATAGGTCTTGCGATCGACGTCGGCATCGGTCGGCGCCGACAGGTAGCCGGGCAGGGTCTCCGAATAGGCGCACATGTCGGTGATGCCTTGCACGTTGGAATGGCCGCGCAGGGCGTTGATGCCGCCGCCGGCCATGCCCATGTTGCCGAGCAGCAGCTGGATCATCGCCATGGTGCGGATGTTCTGCGAGCCGACCGTGTGCTGCGTCCAGCCGAGCGCGTAGCAGATCGTCATGGTCTTGTCCGGCGCCGCGGTCTCCGCGATCATCTCGCAGACCTTGAGGAACTGCTCCTTCGGCGTGCCGGTGGCCCGGCTGACCAGCTCCGGCGTGTAGCGGCTGTAGTGCTTCTTCATCAGCTGGAACACGCAGTGCGGGTCCTGCAGGGTCGGATCGACCCTGGCGTAGCCGTCCTTGTCGAGCTGATATTTCCAGGTGGCCTTGTCGTAGCCGCGCTTCTCGGCGTTGTAGCCCGAGAACAGCCCGTTGTCGAAGCCGAAGCCCTCGTCGATCAGGAACGGCGCGTTGGTGTAATGCGTGACGTAGTCGTGATGGATCTTGTCGTTCGTCAGCAGGTAGTTGATGACGCCGCCGAGGAAGGCGATGTCGCTGCCGGAACGGATCGGCGCGTAGTAGTCGGAAACGGCGGCCGAGCGCGTGAAACGCGGATCGACCACGATCAGCTTCGCCTTGCGCTGCTTCTTGGCTTCGATCACCCACTTGAAGCCGCAGGGGTGCGCTTCGGCGGCATTGCCGCCCATCACCATCACCAGGTCGGCATTCTTGATGTCGACCCAATGGTTGGTCATCGCGCCACGCCCGAAGGTCGGACCCAGACTGGATACCGTGGGGGCGTGTCAGATGCGGGCTTGCGTATCGAGGGCGACAACTCCGAGTGCGCGCAGAACCTTGACCGTGAGATAGCCGGGCTCGTTGGACGCGGCGGAGGACACCAGGCAGCCGAAGGTGTTCCAGCGGTTGACCGTGACGCCGTCATTGTTGGTTTCGATGAAATTGGCGTCGCGGTCGGTCTTCATGTGCTTGGCGATGCGCGTCGCCGCCTCGTCCCAGGAGATGCGCTTCCAGGCATTGCTGCCGGGTTCGCGCACTTCCGGGTACTTGAGGCGGTTCGGACTGTGCACCATGTCGAGCAGGCCGGCGCCCTTGGGGCATAGCGTGCCCCGATTGACCGGATTGTCGGGATCGCCCTCGATGTGGAAGATGCGCGCATGCGCATTCTTCGACTTGTCGCCCATCGAGTAGATCAGCACACCGCAGGCCACCGAGCAGTACGGGCAGGTATTGCGCGTTTCCGTGGCATGGGCAAGCTTGAAGGCTCTGACCTCCGCCAGGGCTGCGGTCGGCGAGAAGCCCATCAGGGCTATGCTCGATCCCCCCATCCCGGCGGCGCAGACCCTGAAGAACTGTCGCCTTGTGACTTGCATGACTCCTCCTGTTGTTTTGAATTTGTCCCCCGTCTGCCGCGGCCATACCCGACCGCGTCAGTAGGACAATCCTAGCCCAAGGCATGAGAATATTCAATCTCACCAGAAGGAAATATTATTGCAGTGCAGCAACGCCGCCCGCCAGCGCCGGGTTTTCTGCGAGGGGGCTACCAGTGGCGGACCCGGCCAATATCGACATGCACGAACTGGTCGCGCTGGTAGTAGCCGACCCCGCCGCGGCGCAGCGACATGGCCGCATCGCGGACGTCGGTCAGCGGGACGCCGGGCAGGCGGATGTCGATGGCCTTGCCTTCCATGTGCAGGCTGCGCTTGGCGACGCCGCCGCCCCGGGTATTTTTGAGCGTCTGGTTGGTTTCCGGGCAGCGGTAGCCGGAGATGACGTGGAAGGGTTCGTTGCAGCCCACTTCCAGCCGCAGGTGATGCAGGAGGTCGAACAGTCGCGGGTCGATGCTGCCGACCGCGCCGGAATAATGATCGCGCAGGAAGCGGTTGAGCGCGGTCAGGGCGTCCGGGAGATAGCGATCATCGACGGCATAGACCAGCGAAATCCGTTCGCCGGTATGGGTGTGCCGCAAGTCCAGGCTGCGCGCGTCGGACAGGGAGGCCAGCGCCTTCTGCGCGAAGGGCAGCATCATGCCGCCGATCATGAGTTTGGCGGAATTGCGCAGGAAGCCGCGGCGGGGATGTTTGGGTGGATGCGACATGGATTATGCAAGTGCTTATTTTCATTCTAGCTTGTCAAGACCGTAGATGTCGGGAAAGAACCGGATGCGGCCGTCTTCCCCGACGCCGGCGGTCAGATAGGCGATCACCACCGGCAGGGGCTGCGGCAGCGGCAGCGTTGTCAAACGGCCGGCGTCCATGGCCGCGAGGATGCGCGCGTCGTCCCAGTCCGGCAGGTCGTGGAGGACGAAACGCGCGAGGGCGAGCGGTTCTTCCACCCGGATGCAGCCGTGGCTGAAATCGCGGCGGGCGCGCTGGAACAGGCGAACCGACGGCGTGTGATGCAGGTAGATATCGTCGTTGTTCGGGAACACGAACTTGATGCCGCCGAGCGCGTTCTTGGCGCCCGGCCGCTGGCGGAGGCGCAGCTCTCCCCGCAGCGCCGCCTCGAGGTTTTCGGCAGTCAGCGTCGTGATGACCTTGCCGTTGGCATAGAACTCGAAGCCCTGATCGTCGAAATAGGCCGGATCGCGGCGCAGCTTCGGTATCGTTTCCTTGCGCGCGATCGACGGCGGCACGTTCCAGTAGGGGCTGAACTCGATGTAGCGCATGTCTTCGCTGAAGACCGGCGTATGGGTGGCCAGGGCCTTGCCGACGATGATCCTCATCCTGGTCTTGAGCTTCAGCTGGCCGCCCTCGGTGGCGTAGCCGCGCAGTACGAACTCCGGCACGTTGACGACGATCATGCGTGGCGCGGCGAGCCGTTCCGTCTGGTGCAGCCGTTCGATGTTCAGTTCGATCTGCCGCAGCCGGACGGCCGGCGCGACGCCCAGCTGGGCGAGGGTCATCCTGCCGATCACGCCGTCCGGCTCCAGGCCGTGCCGGCGCTGGAACGCGATGACGCCCTCGACTGCCGCCCCTGTATAGGCCGCCGGCATCGGGGTGTCGGCGGGCAGGTCGCCGAGTGCTTTCAGCCGGCGCAACAGCAGGGGCAGCCCGGCATAGCGCTTGCCGGACTCCAGCTTGCGGCCGCCCAGCGGCGGCAGCGGCTCCGCCCACGCATCCTGAACCGCAGGATCGGCGGCGAGCCGGCGATATTCCTGCAAGGCCGCTTCGAGCCGCTCCGCCAGCGGATTGGCCTGCGCAGCGCCGCCGAAGAGCGCCAGCACCGAGCAGCAGGCGAGGAAGCGTCGGCTCAGGGAGAGGAGGCCGTGATCGCGCGCGCTGCGCCGCCCTGCCAGCGCCGAGTCTTGCGTGGCGGCGCAAGAAGCCGGCATTCAGTTGAGGACCAGCACGCCGCGCTTGAGGCCGGGATCCTCGGGGTGCGCCGAGAGGGCGAAGCCGAGGCTGGAGACGAACTGGAGCATGCGGCGGTTCTCGGCGAGGAAGTCGCCGTTCATGTATTTCGCCCCGCGCG
>CZVZ01002117.1_pt1 | contig 11277 bp, 8 predicted proteins | sample 1498571 | NCBI WGS metagenome assembly CZVZ01 (sample SAMEA3649934, study PRJEB11730) | metagenome | reverse complement strand
GATCTACGACAAGAAGTCGAAGAAGTGGACCTGCTTCAAGCGCAAGCACGTCGACCTGGTCGACAAGTCGAAGCTGTTCAAGGCCGCCGCCCCGCACTAAGCAGGCCTAGGCTGTAACATGCAGGCCGGAAGCCGCAAGGCTTCCGGCCTGTTTCATTCCGGTTTCCGATTTTTCCATTGCAGCAGCGAGGTTTATCTCATGTCCAAGCCCGAAATCCAGATTCCCGGCAGCCCGGTCATGCCGACCATGTTCGACGAGAGCAAGGAAATCCAGTTTTCCTGCCACAAGGGCATCGGCTGCTGGAACGCCTGCTGCGCGAACATCGACATTTCGCTGACGCCCTACGACATCATCCGCCTCAAGAAGCGCCTCGGCATCAGCTCGACCGAGTTCCTGCGCGAATACACGGTTCCGTACGAGATGGAGAAGGACGGCATCGCAGGCGTCAAGTTCCGGCCGGTCGAGAACGGCACCGCCTGCCGCTTCATGCGGCCCGAGGGCTGCGCGGTCTACGAGGACCGGCCGACCGCCTGCCGCTACTACCCGGTCGCCCTGCTGTCGATGCGCAGGCAGGACGAATACACCGACTCCCAGTCCTACGCGCTGGTCAAGGAGGCGCATTGCAAGGGCCATGACGAGCCGCGCCGCCTCACCATCGCCGAGTATCGCAAGGAGCAGGGCGTCGAGGAATACGACGAGCTGGCGCGCGGCTGGCGCCAGCTGGTGCTCAAGAAGAAATCCGCCGGTCCGGCCATCGGCGCGCCCTCGCTGAAGAGCCGCCAGCTGTTCTTCATGGCCTGCTACGACGTCGACACCTTCCACGACTTCGTCGAGAGCGAGGCCTTCAACAAGCTGTTCAAGCTCGACCCCGAGATGCGCAGGATGCTGATGGAGGACGACGTCGAGCTGATGCAGTTCGCCTTCCGCTTCCTCAAGCAGGTGCTGTTCGGCGAGAAGAGCCTCGAGCTGGACGAAGAGGCCGCGCAGGAGCGGCTGAAGAAATGGCAGGCGCGCCAGACCGAGATCGAGGAGGAGGCGCGCAAGCAGCGCGAGGAATACGAGCGCAGGATGCTCGAGGAAGGCATCGACGAGGATGCCTCCGGCCTCGGCTATTGCGAAGACGAAAGCTGCGGCGACAAGCGCTAGGCGCCGAGCCGGCTGATCACGAAGCGGTGCTTGCCGGAAATCGTCCGTTCGATTTCCGGCACGCAGGCGATCTCGAGCGCGAGGCCTTCGACAGCGACGGTCCCCTTCATCCGCGCCAGCGCGTCCGCGGTCAGTGGCGCGCCCGTTAGTCGCAGCGTTACCTTGTCCGGCGCTTCCTGCACGAACTGGTATTCCTTCACCTGCATCTGGCCGTAGAGCAGCCGGTTGAAGAAGGACGGATGCAGGCGCTTGCCGCCCGGCGCGCGGATGAAATCGTTCTGCCGGCAGACCCCCATCTGCATCAGCGGGAAGGGCAGTCCGCATTCGCAGCCGCCATCGAGCAGTTCGCCGGAGTCGCCGTTCTCGTAGCGGATCATCGGCATCAGCCGGTTGGTCAGCGAAGTGATCAACAACTGCCGGCCGACGGATTCGAGCCAGACCATGTCGGTGAATACGTGCATTCTGCCGTGGCGGCATTCGCAGGCGATGTTCGGGATCTCGCGGCTGCCGTACTGGTTGAACACCTTGCAGGAGAACGCCCGCTCGATGGTCTCGCGCTGATCGTCGGCGAGCACCTCGGCGGTCGAATAGACGCCGAGCAGACTGGCAGGCATGGCGAGCTTCTCGTCGAGAACGAAGCGGGCCAGCGCGGCGAGGATCGAGGCGTAGCCCTGCAGCAGCGTCGGTCGCCAGGACCGGATGAAACGCGCCCAGGCGGCGAGCTTAGCGGCGTCGATCTCGTGCGCCGGCAGCGTCTTCTCCGCGGCGATCCAGTCGTCGAGGCGGGCGCCGCCGAACACGCCGCCGGGCACGGTGTCCTGCCGCGCGCCCCAGAAGTTGAGGATCTTCTGCCCGGGCCGCCAGCCCGAGAGCATGTAGCTGCGCATCATGCCGGCGCGCATCAGCTCGTGCTTGGTCTCGTCGTACCAGAACGCCAGCGGCTTGCCGGTCGAGCCGCCGGTGTGGCCGACCGGCGTCGTCGCCGGGTCGTTGCCGCGCGCCAGCAGCTCGGGCAGGTGGGCGACCACGTCTTCCTTGCGCAGGACCGGCAGGGCGGCGATGACGGCAGCGTCGGGGATGCCAACGAGCGTCTTTGCATACCAGGCGGTGTTCTCGCGCGCGAAACGCACGATAGCGCGCAGGTCGTCACGTCGCTTCTGCAGCAGTTGCCCGGGCGACAAGGCCTGCGTCGCCAGCAGTCGATCCAGAAAGCGGTAGCGCAATGGTCGCCGCCGGCGGTGCAGCCAGAGCTTCAGATCAGTCGTGCCCATGCTGCGCGGTCGGCGGCGTAATGATCGAGGCCGTCGAGCAGCCGCGCGCGCCACTGCGCCCAGCCGGCCCCGTCGTTGATGCGCGCATGTCCCGAGGAATGCGCCCCGAAGTTGCGCCGCACGTTCGCCGCGAAATGGCGGAAGCCCGTGATCCTTTCCGGGGCGTGCCGCCACCAGCGCGCCGGGTCGGCGAGCAATTGCTCAAGCTGGGCGAGCTTGGCGAGGATGGCCTGCTGCCGGGCGTTGTAGCGCTCCAGCATCTCGGCGCGCATGGCGTCGAGCATCTTGGGAAACTCGGCGCTGCCGAGGCGGCGGATGTCATGTTCCGCCATCATTTTTTCGACCGAGAACAGCATCACGTCGCCATAGAACTGGCGCTCGAACTCGCCGCTCATGTCGATGGCGGCGGCCTGCGTCTCGATGCCGGGACGGAACTCCGACTGGCCGCCGCTCTCGACGGTGCGCTTGTGCAGCATCGGCAGGTTCGCCGATACGAAGCGCGGGCCGAGTTCGGCTTTCAGGATGCGGCCGAGCGTCGGGCCGGACATGCGCAGCCGCAGCGCAGCGAACGGGATGAAGTAGCGCAGCGCCGCCGGCCGGAACACGTAGTTGCCCGCATAGACGGTGCGCGCCGGCTGGGTCGTGGCGAACAGTTCCGCGGGCTGGTAGGTCGAGACGCGCGTCGGGTGCTCGCCGTAGAAGAAGCTGTTCACGCGGCCGGCGAAGTGCGCGCAGCAGTCGGCCTCGCTGTGCGGGCCGGCGAGCGGGCAGGGGTAGGCGTAGTGCGCGGCCGGCCGGAAGCCGAACAGGTCGGCCATGTCGTGATAGGCCGCGTCGCCTGCCGCGGGCGCGACGCCATGGTTGCCGCAGCGCGCGGCCGGGTCGAGCGCGGCCATGCGCTCCAGGAAGGCGAGCACGTCGTCGAGGAAATTGCTGGTCATCACGGCCGGCGAGACCGGCGGATCGCCGACCACCTTGCCGGTCGCCACCAGCGTGTCGGCGCGCGCGAAGAGCGCGTCGAGGCCGCCGAAGTAGTCCACGACGTAGCCGTCGTCTGCCGGCACGTTGACGCGGAATTCCTGGTCGCTGTCGATCGACCAGATCAGCGTCTCGCCGGGCCGTTCCTTCAGCAGTTCGGCCGCCTTCAGGTAGGCGATGTTGCGCATCACGCCCTGGCCTTTGTGGCCGAAGCGGTCCGGCGGCGCATCGCCCAGCACGCGGGGCAGATCGATGCCGCGCGAGCGCAGCAGTGCGACTTGTTCCTCCGGCGGAAAGTGGATCACCGGCAGGCCGTCGGCGGCGAAGCGCGCGGCGATCTCGCGGTGGGCGGCGACGCTCGCCGCGTCCGCGCTGTCGTCGGCGACCAGCACCGCGATTTCCCCGTCGTAGGGAAAGCGCCGCCGCAGTTCGGCGAGGCTGCCCAGGCAGGCCTGCAGGTGGCGCGGCCGGTCGGCCACCGGAACGACGACGAGGAAACGGTGCCGTGCCATGGGCGGGTCAGCGGTCCGAGCGATAGGCCGGAAAGACGTTCTTGTCCCAGAGCACTTCGATCAGGTTGATGCCGCCGACCAGGTCGGCGCGCTCGAACAGCGCATCGACGTCGGCGGCGCTCTCGACGCGCCAGTGGGCGATGCCGAAGCTCTGCGCCAGCAGCGCGAAGTCGGGATTGACGAAGTCGCAGTCGATGTAGCGCTCGCTGTAAAGCTGGAACTGGTTCTTGCGGATCAGACCGAGGGTGCCGTTGTTGATCATCACCACGTTGAGCGGAATCCGGTAGTTCACCGCCGTCATCAGCTCCATGCAGCACATCTGGAAGCCGCCGTCGCCGAGGATGGCGAAGGCCGGCGTATCGACGGCGCAGCGCGCGCCGATGGCGGCCGGGATCGCGTGGCCGAGCGAAGAGACGCCCGAGTTGGGGAAGTAGCGGTGGCGCGGCGAGGCCTTGAGATAGGTCTGCGCGAGGATGATGTTGTCGTCGAACACCAGCGCCTCGGGCAGGCGCTCGACGATGCGCTCGAACAGGTGCGCGATGGCGGTGAAGTGCGGCTTGATCTCCGCCGCGGTGTACTCCGGCGGCGGCGGCGCCGGAAAGTCGCTGAGGCAGATCAGCAGGTCCTCCAGCACGGCGCGGATGTCGCCGTGGATCGCCAGGTCGGCGCGGAACACCTTCTCGAGCTGCGCGGCGTCGTGGTCCACCTGGATCACGCGCTTGCCGGCCATCAGCCGCGGGTCCCACAGGTAGCTGGTGCGCTCGTTGAAGCCGGCGCCGAGCACGATGATCAGGTCGGCATGGTCGACGATGTGGCGGTAGGCGCTGCCGTCCGAGGTGACGCCGAGGCAGCCGAGCGCGCGCGGGTCGCTCTCGGCGATCAGCCCCTTGCCCTTGAGCGTGGTGGCGACGCGGATCGCGTGCCGCGCGCCGAGCTTCTGCAGCACGTCCTGCGCGCCGGCGATGAAGCAGCCGTGGCCGGCGACGATCACCGGATGGCGCGCCTCGCGGATCATGCGCCCCATCTCCTCGGTGGCGGCGAAGCTGTTGCAGATGCGCGGCGCGTCGGTGACGAAGCGGATGTCGTCGAGCAGGCTTTCCTCGACCAGCTCCTTCTGGATGTTGTAGGGCAGCGAGAGCAGCACCGGCCCGGCGTTCGGCGCGAGCAGGATGCGCGCGGCCTGGCGCAGCACCTGCAGCAGGTAGTCGGTGCGCTCGACGATCTTGTGATAGCGCGTGATGCCGCGGAACAGGTCGGACTGGTCGATGCTGCCGCCCTCCCCCGAGCTTTCCTGCAGGCCGCCCTTGCCGAAGATGAAGGTGGATGTTTCTCCGGTGATGACCAGCACCGGCAGCTTGTCGGCGTAGGCGTTGGCGATGCCGGTGACGAGATTGGTCGCCCCGGGGCCGGCGGTGGTGATGCAGGCCGTGATGCCGCGCGTGGCGCGCGCCTCGCCGCAGGCCATGAAGGCCGCGCCCTGCTCGTGCTTGACCAGCACCGTGCGGATCGCCGAATCGAAGAGGCGGTCGTAGACCGGCAGGATGTGCGAGCCCGGCATGCCGTAGATGGTGCGGATGCCGAGCCGCTCCATGAAGCGGACGATGAGGGCGGCGACGGTGATCTGCATGGGAACGGAAAGGCTGGCGGGAAGGCGCAAAACCCGCATTTGAGCACAGGCCGGGGGCGCGGCAAATACCCGGCGAGTCGCTGGTAGACTGACAAGCGCAACCAGCCTGGGAGTCAACATGGAACGCCTCGACATCGCCCGCATCGCCACCACCCGCCATACCTGCAAGGCCTTCGACGCGACGAAGAAGATCGCCGACGCCGACATCGCCGCGCTGCGCACCGTGCTGCGCTGCGCGCCGTCCTCGATCAACTCGCAGCCCTGGCACTTCATCATCGCCGCCAGCGACGCCGGTAAGGCCCGCCTCACCGTCGCGACGCAGGGCACCTACGCCTACAACACGCCGAAGCTGCTCGACTGCTCGCACGCGGTGGTGCTCTGCGCGAAGACCGACTTCGACGACGCGCACATCGCCGCGATCCTCGCCCAGGAGGAGAGGGACGGCCGCTTCCCGACGCCGGAGGCGAAGACGAACCAGAACAACTCGCGCAACTACTACGCCAACATGCACCGCAACGAGCTGCAGGACACGACCTTCTGGATGCAGAAACAGGTGTATATCGCCCTCGGCATGCTGCTGCAGGGCGCCGCTGTCCTCGGCATCGACGCCTGTCCGATCGAGGGCTTCGACAAGGCGCAGCTCGACGCGGAGCTGGGCCTGACGCAGCGCGGCCTCACTTCCGTCGTGCTCACGGCGCTCGGCTATCGCAGCGCCGAGGACTTCAACGCCAAGCTGCCGAAATCGCGCCTCGACGAGGCCGGCCTGTTCACTGCGCTCTGAACATGAGCCCGCCCCATTTGCGCACTATTCGTACCATGGCCCCCGAGCTCGAATCGCTCGGCGCGGAACCCTACTACCAGCCGGTCGGCGACGAGGTCGCGCTGTTCGAGGCCGCCGCCGCGAAGCGCCTGCCGGTGCTGCTCAAGGGGCCGACCGGCTGCGGCAAGACGCGCTTCGTCGAGTACATGGCCTGGAAGCTGGGGCGCCCGCTGGTGACCGTCGCCTGCCATGACGACCTGACCACCGCCGACTTGGTCGGCCGCTACCTGATCGTCGGCGACGAGACGGTCTGGCTCGACGGTCCGCTGACCGCCGCCGTGCGCGCGGGCGCGATCTGCTACCTCGACGAGATCGTCGAGGCGCGCAAGGACACGACGGTGGTGATACATCCGCTCGCCGACACGCGCCGCGCGCTGGCCGTGGACAAGCGCGGCGAGCTGATCCCGGCGCCGCCCGGCTTCATGCTGGTGATCTCCTACAACCCCGGCTACCAGAGCGTGCTCAAGGAGATCAAGCCGAGCACGCGGCAACGCTTCGTCGCGCTCGAGTTCGACTATCCGGGCGCGGAGGTCGAGGCGCGCATCGTCGCGACGGAAGGCGGCATCGATGCCGACAGCGCGAAGAAGCTCGTCAAGCTCGGCGAGCTGACGCGCAACCTCAAGGGCGCCGGGCTCGACGAGGGCGCCAGCACGCGCCTGCTGGTGCATGCGGCGCAGCTGATCGGCGCCGGCATGGCGCCGGCGACGGCCAGCACCGCGGCGATCGCCCGCGCCCTGACCGACGATCCCGACATGACGCAGACCCTCGACGATCTGGTCCGTGCCGTCTTCTGATTCGCCGCCCTCCCAGCGCCGACTTTTCGAGCACGAGCTCGAGGAAAAGCTCGACGCGCTGCTGTTCGCCTCGCCCTCGCACCGCTCGATCGAGCGCCTCGCCGCGCTGCTCGAGCCGCTGCCGCGCCGGCAGCAGGATCTGGTGCTGCACTGGGCCGGCATCGCGGCGCAGACCTACGCCGAGATCGGCTACCTGATCGCCACGCTCGCGCCCAAGGCGTTCGAGCGCCTGAGCGAAAAGGATTTCGAGGCCTGGGTGATCGCCGGCCTCGATACCTACGACAAGGAGGGCCTGCGCCCGGCGATGGAAACGCTGCGCGATCTCGACGGCTTCGTCGCGCTCAAAGAGGGCCGCCTGGCCGCGCGCTTCGCCGAGGTCGAGCCGCGCCTCGCGCGCTTCGTGCAGGGACTGTCGGGCCGGAACCTGGCGCTGAAAGCGGGCGCTTACCCCTGGACCGACACCGAGACGATCTTCCTGCCGGCGCGCATCGCGCACTTCGATGCCGCCGCGGACAACCGCCGGCTGTACACGGCGCTGGCGGCGCAGCTGTGGGCGCAGACGCGCTACGGCACCTTCGCGGTCGACCTCGAGCGGGAGATCGCGCACTGGCCGGAGCGCGAGACCGCGTTGACCTGGCTCGCCCATCTCGAAGCCGTGCGCCTCGAAGCCCGCGTCGCGCGCGAGCTGCCGGGGCTGGGCGCACTGCTCGCCGGCGTGCGCGGCGCCTGGCCGGCCGAACTGACGGAGGCGCTGGGCGAACTGCAGGCGCCGGAAGCCACGGTGGCCACCACGCTGCGCTGGCTGGAGAAATTCATGGCACGCGGCGCCGCCCCGCCAGCGCCGACTTTCTGCGGCCGCCTCGAGCCGGGCATCGCTGCCCGCGTGCGCGCCGAGCGCATCGCGCGCGACACCGAAACGTTGCGGAAGGCGCTCGCCGCGCTGAAGGGCGCGGCGGGACGCAAGCCCGCCGCACCCAACGAGTTCGCCGCGCAGCTGAACAGCGAAACCGGCGCGGTCGAGGTGAAGGCCGACGGCGAGGCGGTGACGCTGCCGCCGGAGGCGCAGGCCGCCGCCCAGTCGCTGCTGCTTGATCTCGGCGAGGTGCCGCCCGAGGCGCTGACGCCTGCCGGCGACGGCGCCTGGACGCCGGTCGATCCGGCGCAGCTCGGCGCACCTCCCCCGGAGCTGCAGAGCGACCGGAAGGCGGATTTCTTCTACGACGAGTGGGACTACCACCGCAACACCTACCGGCGCGGCTGGTGCCACGTCTACGAGATGGCGGTGAAGCCCGGCGACGGCGCCTTCGTGCGCGAGACGCGCCAGCGCTACGCGCCGCTGATCCAGCAGCTCAAGCGCAAGTTCGAGGCGGTGCGCGGCGAGGACCGCATCCTCGGCCGCCAGCCCGAGGGCGAGGAGATCGACCTCGACGCGCTGGTCGAGGCGGTGAACGACCGCCGCGGCGGCGCCGAGCCCTCCGAGCGGCTGTTCAGCCGGCGGGTACGAAACGAAAGAAGCCTCGCCGCAATGTTCATGGTCGACATGAGCGGCTCGACCAAGGGCTGGGTGAACGACGCCGAGCGCGAGGCGCTGGTGATGCTGTGCGAGGCGCTCGAGAAGCTCGGCGACAGCTATGCGATCTACGGCTTCTCGGGCTGGACGCGCACGCGCTGCGACATCTACCGCATCAAGCACTTCGCCGACGCCTACGACGACGCGGTGCGCGCGCGCATCGACGGCATCGAGGCCAAGGACTACACGCGCATGGGCGTGGCGATCCGCCACCTGACGAAACTGCTCGCCGCGCAGCCGGCGCGCCACAAGCTGCTGGTGACGCTCTCCGACGGGCGGCCCGACGACTTCGGCGACGAATATCGCGGCACCTACGGCATCGAGGACACGCGGCGCGCGCTGCAGGAAGCGCGCCGGCAGGGCATCCGCAGCTACTGCGTGACGATCGATCGCCAGGGCGCGGACTACCTCAAGCACATGGTGGGGCCGGCCGCCTACACCGTGCTCGACGACGCGAAGAAGCTGCCCCTCAAGGTCGCCGACATCTACCGCAAGCTGACGGCTTGACGCGGCGGGCGGCGTCCCGCTAACCCGGGCAGAGCTGGATTTCTATCGTCGTGTGGACGATTTCCTCATGAACCGCCAGCCGCTCGCGGATCTTCGCCGGCGTCAGCGACGCGTCGTGGGTCAGCACGCTGAGGGCGCAGGAGTAGGCCCCCTTGCCGACGCGCCAGACATGGAGGTCCGTGATCCGCGTGTCGCCGGCCGCGGGCCCGGTTTCGACCACGGCGCGGATTTCCTCGACGACCGGGTGGTCCATCTCGCGATCCAGCAGCACCTTGCCGGTCTCGACCAGCAGTCCCTGCGCCCATCTGCCGACCAGCAGCGCGCCGACGATGCCCATCGCCGGATCGAGCCAGTTCCAGCCAACCATCCAGCCGCCGAACAGCGCGACGATGGCCAGCACCGAGGTGGCCGCATCGGCGATGACGTGAAGATAGGCGGCCTTCAGATTCAGGTCATGATGGTGGTGCGCGTGATCGTGATGATGATCGTGCCCATGGTCGTGCGCCTGGCCGAGAATCAGCGCGCAGGCCACATTCACGACCAGACCGATGACGGCGACGATGATCGCCTCCTGGTAATGGATCTCCTGCGGGGAAATGATCCGCTCGATCGAGCCGAACACCATCAGCGCGGCCACGCCGAGCAGAAAGATGGCGCTGGCGAAGCCGCCGAGCACCTCGATCTTCCAGCTGCCGAAGGCGAAGCGCGGATCGCGCGCGTACTTGCGGGCGGCCGCATAGGCGAAGGCCGACAGGCCGATGGCGAAGGCGTGCGAGCTCATGTGCAGGCCGTCGGCCAGCAGCGCCATTGAGTTGAACCACCAGCCGGAGAAGATTTCGACCACCATCATGATGGCGGTGATCCAGACGACGAGGCGCGTTCCCCGTTCGGCCGCCTGGCTGCCGGCGTCGAAAACGTGCTCGTGGGTCCATTGCGAAAGGTCGTGGGTATGCATGACTCGTCCTGAAAATCGGTTGAACATGATAAGCGGGCCATTTGGTGAAGCAGGATGACAGGCCGAGAGTTTGTCATACTGTGTTACCAAGTCGCCGAGACACGGTCAGGGTTTGCCTCGAAAATGCGCTGATCCATTTTAGAGAGGCTCGTCATGCAATGAAACCGCGCATCAACAAGAAACAGGGCCTGATGCTGCTCGGTGCCCTGCTGGTGGCCGGCATCGGTTTGCCCGTGCTGCGCGACAGCCCGTTAGCCCCCGTGGCGCAAGTCGGCACGGTGGAAGCTATCCGCAATACGCTCCAGACGTCGTTGTTCGGCATCGGCGTCGTCGAGTCGCGACGCAGCATCCTGATCGGGCCCACAGCCGCAGGACGCGTGGCGCGGGTGCTTGTCGAGCAGGGGGAGCAGGTCGAGGCCGGGCAGCTGCTGGCGGAAATGGACCCCATCGACCTTCAGGAACGTCTCGCGGCCAGCCGCCACGCGCTGGCGCGCGCCCGGTCGGCCGTATCTGCCTCCCGGGCGCAGGCGGAGGAGGCGGAGAGCCGTTTCGCCACCGCCGACGCCAGCGCCAGGCGCTATGCCTCGCTGCGGGAGCGGGGCTTCGTCAGCCCCGAGGCCGAGCGGGCGAAGGGCCACGAAGCGCGCGCGGCCGATGCGGCCTTGCAGGCCAGCCGGGCCAACATCGAGTCTTCCCGTGCCGACAGCGAGCGACTGGCGGCCGAAGCCGTCGCGCTGGAAAAGCAGCTGGCCAACACGCGCCTGGTCGCCCCCGTGGCCGGCCTGATCGTCTCGCGCGAGCTCGAACCGGGCAGCACGGCGGTCGCCGGGCAGGCGATCCTGCGCATGGCCGAGGCCGACTCCTTCTGGTTGCGGGTGCGCATCGACCAGGGCCGCTCCGCCGGCCTGGCGGTCGGCCAGCCGGCCAGCATCGCGTTGCGCAGCCGTCCCGGCGAGCGCTTCGCCGGCAAGGTCGCGCGCATCGAGCAACTGTCGGACGCCGTGACCGAGGAGCGCATCGCCATGGTGGCCTTCGATGCCCTGCCCGCCGGGCTGACCCTCAACGAGATGGCGGAGGTGACGGTGCAGCTGCCGGC
>CZVZ01002116.1_pt1 | contig 11356 bp, 13 predicted proteins | sample 1498571 | NCBI WGS metagenome assembly CZVZ01 (sample SAMEA3649934, study PRJEB11730) | metagenome | reverse complement strand
CGAGGAAGCCGCTGCCAAGAAGGATTGGGAGCAGGCCGCCCTCTGGGCCGAACAGGTCTGGCAGTACCAGGTCAAGGCCGCCGACCTCGGCCTCCGCGCCAAAACCTACCTCGAACAAAACGGCGCCAAGAAGATCAAGTAAATTGGCAATGTTTTGATCTAGTTCAAAGAAACCGGCGGGGGATGCTCGATAGAATGGCAATCCCCCGCCACCTACTACAGCGAAAGGAATACCCATGAAGCAAACCTTGTTGATCGCCGCCGCGCTTGCAGTTTCGGCCCCGGCTTTCGCGCTCGACGGTGCCACCCTCTACAAAGAGAAAACCTGTCTCACCTGCCACGGCAAGGACGCCAAGACGCCGATCATGCCCAATTACCCGAAGCTCGCCGGGCAGAATGCCGCGTACGCCGAACAGCAGATGAAGGACATCAAGAGTGGCGCGCGCAGCAACGGCCAGACCGCCGCGATGAAGGGTGTCATGCACCTCGTCAATGATGCGGAGATCAAGGCACTGTCCGAGTATCTCTCGAAGTTGAAATAACCCCCCCCAAACAGAAAGGGATAGTGCAATGAAAAAGATTCTGACCCTGGCCGTCGCCGCCGCACTGCTTCCGGCCACTGCGGCCTTCGCTCAGGTACCCGCGGAGAAAAAAGCAGGCATCGAATCCAAGGATTACCAGTGGAACAAGATGGAAGGCAAGAAAGCCGAAGCGCTTCACCTGAAGGGCGATGCCAAAGAAGGTGAGGAAAGCTACGAGGTCTGCGGCGGCTGCCACCTGCCCAACGGCGCCGGCCGTCCCGACGGCACCTTCCCGCAGCTGGCCGGCCAGCACAGCACCGTGCTGCTGAAGCAGATGGCCGACATCGTCGAGGGCCTGCGCGACAACCCGACCATGTACCCCTTCGCCAAGGAAGCGCTGAAGAACCCGCAGGAACTCGCCAACACGACCGCCTACATCCAGAGCCTGTGCGTTCCGACCGATCATGGCAAGTACGAGGGCCCGGATGCCGCCATGCAGGTCGCCAAGGGCAAGGATCTGTATGAGAAGCAGTGCAAGGAGTGCCACGGCGTCCACGGCGAAGGCAATGCCGACAAGTTCTACCCCGTCATCGCCGGCCAGCACTACAAGTACCTGCTGCGCCAGATGACCGAGATTCGTGACGGGCACCGCCGCAACGCCAACCCGGACATGGTCAAGGTCATCAAGCCCTACACCAATGACCAGCTGGTGGCGATCTCCGCCTATCAGTCCAGCCTGCATATGCCGGGCAAGATGTGCGCGGCCAAGCCGGCAGCCAAAGGCGGCAAGAAGAAGTAAAAAAAACCGTCAGGCGCACCGCCTCGGGGGGAGGGTGGTGCTTGTAATATCCGGACACCCGCCCGCGCCTTGCGGGCGGGTCCCTCAATCCACAGAGAACAGTCATGCAAGCAAACAACAAAGTCATCGGCGGTCTGACCCTGATCGCCCTGATCGCCATGGTCGCGGCCTACTTTTCCCCGATCTGGTGGGTTTCGCTCACCGCGCCGAACTACCCCAAGGACGCCTTCCCGGACGGCATCCGCATTCATTTCCACTTCAACGGCGTCTATAACGGCTGCAAGGCGGCCGGCAAAGGCACCCGCATGGCCGAGGAGGTCATCCAGGGCGATATCGGCGGCAAGGAAGAGCGCTTCAACCCGATTCTCGACTCGCAGAAGAACGTCGATGAAGGCGCGCAGGGCCTCGACTGCGTGCATGAGATGAACACCATCAACCACTACGTCGGCATGTTCCCGATCGCCACCGGCGCACCGGTCGAGAAGCCATTGGCCAAGTTCTTCTTCGGCTTCTTCACTGTCATGCTGCTCGGCTTCTTGTGCACCCACCCGAAGCGCCGCCTGGCGATCCTGACTGTCGGCTTCGCCGCCGTCGCCGCCTGGGCGATCGTCGACCAGTACGTGCTCGGCCACCTTGCCGCCCACGTCGATGAATACGTTCGCGAAGCCGGTACCTTCTTCAAGGAACCCGACAAGATCAAGCACTGGGGCAACAACGTCACCAGCATCACCGGCATGGTGATCGCCGGCATGATCGTGGCGATGATCGTCGTCGTGATCGGCGTCTGGAAAGTTCGCGGCTTCGAGTTGCTGCTCGCACTGATCCCGGGGTTGCTGCCGCTCTATTTCGTGATCGAATACGCAGCCTGGCTGTGGTTCTTCGGCCACAACCTGCATCCGTGGGGCGCGTTCACCGTCAAGCCCTTCATGCCGACCGTCTTTGGCGAAGGCAAGGTCGCGCAGTTCTCGACCTTCTCCTATCCCTACTGGGGCTACGCGCTGCTGCTGGTCACCTTCGTCTGCCTGATCCTGGCGCTCCTGCTGCGCCGCAAGCAACTGCGCGAACAGGCGGGGGCGTAAATGGGGCGCTGGCGCAGGATCGTGCCGGGCGTCGCGCTCGGCGCGTTCTCGGTGCTCGTGACCGCACAGGGCGTCGGCGATGTCGTGGGCATCGGCGAGACCTCCGGCAAGCTCGGCGCCACCGCCGACCTGTCGAATGCGCCGCGGGTCACGATCGATCGCCCGAAACCCACCTTCATGCTCATGGAGCGGAACAAGCGAGTTCATGGTCTGAAGCCATTTCAGGAACTGGTCGATGCCGCCGAGCCCGGCTCGGTCCTGAAGCCGCCGCCGGGCAACTACGCCGGCCCGGTCGTGCTCAAAAAGCCACTGATCATCGACGGTGGCGGCCAGGTCACCATCGATGCCGGCGACCGCGGCACGGTGTTTTCGCTCGAGACCGAAAATTCCGTAGTCCGCAACCTGCACCTCACCGGCTCCGGCGACAACCACGACACCGACGACTCCTGCATCGACGTGCGCGGCCACCACAACGTCATCGAGAACCTCATCATCGACAACTGCCTGTTCGGCATTGATCTCAAGCAGTCGAGCAACAGCATCGTCCGCGGCAACAAGGTATCGTCGAAGCCCTTCGATCTCGGCGTGCGCGGCGACGGCATCCGGCTCTGGTACAGCAACAACAACCTGGTCGAGAACAACCTCATCACCGATTCGCGCGACAACGTCGCCTGGTATTCGCACCGCAACATCTACCGCAACAACGAGGGCCGCCGCAGCCGCTACTCGATCCACTTCATGTTCGCCAACAACAACATCGTCGAGAACAACCGCTTCTACGACAATGCGGTCGGCATCTACTTCATGTACATGGAAGGCGGCGGCGCGCGCAACAACGTGATCTCGCACGCCACCGGCGCGACCGGCATGGCGCTCGGCTTCAAGGAAACCTCGGACATCTTCATCGAGAACAACGAGATCATCTACAGCGCCGTCGGCGTCGGCTCGGACCTCTCGCCGTTCCAGCCCGACACGACGATCCGTTTCAAGAACAACCGCTTCGCCTACAACGGCATCGCCGTGCAGCTCACCAGCGAGCTCGGCGGCAACCTTCTCGAAGACAACATCTTCGAGGGCAACCTGACCGACGTGTTCCAGGCCGGTCGCGGCGGCGAGGCAGAAAAAAACAAATGGAACCGCAACTACTTCGACACCTATCAGGGCTTCGACAAGGATGGCGACGGCTACGGCGACACGCCTCACGATGACTACGCGTATGCCGACCAGATCTGGATGGAAATCCCGCCGGCGCGGTTTTTCAAGACCGCGCCGGTGCTCGAACTGCTCGACTTCCTCGAGCGGCTCGCGCCGATCACCTCTCCGGAACTGCAGCTGCATGACCCGAAACCGCGCCATCTCAAACCGCAAAGGACCGCAGGATGAGTGACCAGACTCCCCAAGAATCCGGCGCTGGCGGGGCGGCGACAGCCAAGCCCGCGCCCGGCGCCAAGCCGCCGATGTCCAAGGAACGCCGGCAACAGGCGCGCCGCCGCGTGCTGCGCACCCTCCTGCTCGGCGGCGGCGTGTTCGGCGCGGCGCTGTCCGGCTACCTGCCGATCGCCTATGCCCAGAAGAAGCGGCTGCGGCCGCCCGGCGCGCTCGACGAGAAGGACTTCCTCTCCAGCTGCATCAAGTGCGGCCAGTGCGTGCAGGTCTGCCCCGTACAGGCAATCAAGCTCGCCGACCTGATCGACGGTTTCGGCGTCGGCGCGCCCTTCATCGATGCCCGGACCCAGGCCTGCGACTTCTCCTGCGACGCCGTGCAGTGCATTCTCGCGTGCCCGACCGGCTCGCTGACCTACCACAAGCCGGCAGGCATGGACGTGCGGCCGGGCGCGAAACTGGCGAACAAGCCCATCCTGCTCGCCAAGGAGAAGGATGCCGAGCCGACGCTCAACCTCGCCGAGCGCATCGGCATGGCGCGCGTGACACGTCCCGAATCCTGTCTCGCCATACAGGGCAAGGGCTTCAAGGGCCAGGCGCGCGGCGCGGACTTCGACGGCGAGCTGCGCTACATGGATGTCGACCGCTGGAAGCCGATCAAGGTGAGTGATCATCCCTACGACGTCGAGATCTGCAATCTGTGCGAGCAGGCCTGCCCGATCAAGGGGGCGATCACCGTCCAGATCGGCCCGGGCTTGGACGGCAAGCTGAAGGGCATCCCGGTGGTGCACGAACCCTGCGTCGGCTGCGGCGTCTGTGAAATGATCTGCCCGACCGAACCGGCCAGCATCGAGATCATTCCTGGCGAGGGGTGGCGCGCATGAACCCGATTCTCCGCAAGCGATTCATCGACCAGATCATGGTCATGTTCGGCCGCGAGCCGCAAAAGCCCGAACGCCAGACCGAGCAGGCGATCAAGATCCACGAACTCAAGCGCATGACCAACAAGGCGGATCTCGCGGCCGCCAAGGAGGCGCACCGGGCGAACGAGCGCAACCACAAGTGGCGCAACCGCCGCTGGGCGACGCTGCTGTTCGCCAATCTGCTGTTCGTCGTTTCGTTCTACTTCGACATCCAGGTCCTCGAAGGCGCGCTCACCGCCTCGCGCTTCATCGGCTTTCACCTGATCGACCTCAACTCGGCGCTGCAGGTGATGCTCGCCCACAAGCACATCATCACCAACCTGCTGATCGGCACCGGCACGGTGCTGGTGCTGTGGGTGCTCTTCGGCGGCCGCACCTTCTGCTCCTGGGTCTGCCCCTACCACCTGCTCGCCGAGTGGGCCGAGAAGATCCACCTCTACCTCGTGAAGAAGAAGCTCATCACCGACCAGCCGATCGACCGCCGCTGGCGGACGGTTTCCTGGGTCATCTTCGCCTTGCTTGCGGTCGCCACCGGCTACACGGTGTACGAAGCGATCTCGCCCACCGGCATCGTTTCGCGCGCCCTGATCTACGGCCCGGGCCTGGCGCTGCTGTGGGTGCTGGCGCTGCTGGTGTTCGAGGTGTTCTTCATGCGCCGCGCCTGGTGCCGCTACGCCTGCCCGATCGGCCTGACCTACGGCGTCGTCGGCATCTTTTCGCCAGTGCGCGTCAAGTATCGCCTGGAAAGCTGCTTCCACGAGGGCGATTGCCGCAAGGTCTGCCTGGTGCCGCACGTGCTCGACACGGTCATCAAGGGCCGCGCGGTCGATGCCGAGGTCCCGATCGGCCCCGACTGCACGCGCTGCGGCCTGTGCGTCGACGTCTGTCCCACCGGCTCGCTCAGGTTCGACGTCAAAGGCCTGTCGAAACTGATGTAACGCCCACTTCGAGTAACCCTGATTGCCGCAGGGCCGTCCCAATGGTCAGCCCTGCGGCAAGGTAGAATCCCGCACCATGATCCGCTGCGAAAACCTCTCCAAGTCGTTCCGGCGCGCGCGCGTGCTCGATGGCATCGACCTCGACATCGCGCTCGGCGAACGCATCGCCCTGATCGGCTCCAACGGCGCCGGCAAGACCACCCTGATCCGCTGCCTGCTCGGCGAATACGTCCATGACGGCAAGGTCAGCATCGACGGCCGCTCGCCGCGCAAGGAGCGCACCGCGGTGCTCGGCAGCATCGGCTTCGTGCCCCAGCTGCCGCCGCCGCTGAAGATGCCGGTCGGCCAGCTGATCGAGTTCTCCGCCTCGCTGTCCCGCGCCGACCCGAAGAAGATCGACGCCATCGCCGACCGCCTCGGCCTGGATGTCGACGAGATCCGCGCCCGGCCCTTCATCAAGCTCTCGGGCGGCATGAAGCAGAAGCTGCTGATCGCCATCGCGCTCGGCCGCGACGCGAAGCTGCTGATCATGGACGAGCCGGCAGCCAACCTCGACCCCGAAGCGCGCAAGATCTTCTTCGACCTGCTCGCCGAGCGCCAGCACGAGGCGACGATGATCATCTCCAGCCACCGCATCGACGAGGTGGCGTCGCTGGTCAACCGCGTCATCGAAATGGACATGGGCAAGGTGGTGCTCGACGACAAGGTCGCCGACGACGTCTCGCTGTCCGGCCGCTTCGCCTGCCGCCTGGTGTCGCGCCGCGCCGATGCGGCGCTGGCCAAGACGCTGGCAACCTGGAAATTCACCGCCGATGAAAGCGGCCTGGTCTGGACCGGCGAAGTGGCCGGCCCGGATCGCCTGCGCTTCATGGGCATGCTCTCGCGCTATGTGGCACTGATCGGCGATCTGTCGCTCAACGAGGCAACGCGTTAAATGAAGCGTCGCGAGTTTCTCGCCGCCGCGGCGCACGGCATCGCGCTGACGCCGCTCGCAGCCGCCATCTCGTCCCTCGGCGGCTGCGCCAAGGACGAGGGCTGGCCCGAAGGCATGAAGCCGATCAAGTGGGATCGCGACACCTGCATCGTCTGCAACATGGTCATCTCGGACCGGCGCTTCGCCGGCGAGATGCGCGGCGGCCCGAAGGACACCGTCTTCAAGTTCGACGACCCGGGCTGCATCGCCCTGTGCATCAACGACAAGGCGGACAAGTTTCCCTGGGTGCGCGACCCGGCCACCCGCATCTGGGTCGCCGACGCCAACAGCCGCGGCAACGAGGTGCGCTGGATCGACGCGCGCAAAGCCCAGTACGCGGCCAAGTTCTCGCCGATGGGCTACAACTTCGGCGCCGTTCCCTACCCGGTCCCCGGTTCGGTCGATTTCCCCACCATGTGCGAGCACGTGGTGTCCAAAGTTAGGAATCCAAAATCATGAAGCAACTCTGGCTCACCGCCCGTCTCGATATCGTCGAAAGCCTGCGCGCGCGCTGGTTCATGATCTACATGCTGGTGTTCGGCGGCATCGTCGCCCTGCTGTTCCTGTTCGGCCTGACCGAATCGCGCGTGCTCGGCTTCATCGGCCTGTCGCGCCTCTTGGTCACCTACATCCAGCTCACCATGGCGATCCTGCCGATCTTCGTGCTGATCACCACGGTGCGCTCGGTCGCCGGCGACCGCGAGGCCGGCGTCTTCGAGTACCTGCTGTCGCTGCCGGTCTCGCTCGGCGCCTGGTTCTGGGGCAAGATCCTCGGCCGCTACATCGTCATCTTCGCGCCGGTCTTCCTCGCCATGCTCGCCGCGGTGCTGATCGCCATGATCAAGGAAATCGAGATTCCCTGGTACATGTTCGGCTACTACACTGCCCTGCTCGCGGCGATGGCCGCCTGCTTCCTCGGCCTCGGCATGCTCATCTCCTCCGTCGCGCGAACCACCGACATGGCGCAGGGGGCTGCCTTCATGACCTGGCTGCTGCTGCTGCTGTTCCTCGACCTGATCCTCCTCGGCCTGATGATCCAGGAGCGCGTCGTTCCCGAGGTCGCCATCGGCATCGCCCTGGTCAACCCGCTGCAGGTGTTCCGCACCGCCGCCCTCGCCCTGTTCGACCCGCAGTTGATCGTCCTCGGCCCGGCCGCCTACGTGATCCTCGACACCTTCGGCGTCCTCGGCTACAAGATCTTCGCGCTCGCCTATCCGACCGCGCTGGGACTGCTCGCCGCCGGCCTCGGCTACTTCATCTTCCGCCGCGGGGATCTGCCCTGATGCGTTTCCTCGCAGGCGCGCTGCTGGCACTCTTCAGCCTCTTCGCCCGCGCGCAGGACTCCGCACCGCTGTTCGCCGCCACGCTGACCGGCCTCGACGACCAGCCGGTCGCGCTCGCCCAGTGGCGCGGCAAGCCGCTGATCGTCAACTTCTGGGCGCGCTGGTGCGGCCCCTGCCGCACCGAAATCCCCGAGCTCATCAAGCTGCGCAAGCAGTACCAGGGCAAGGGGCTCGAGGTCGTCGGCATCGGCATCGAGGACAAGACCGAGCCGGCGCGCGACTTCGCCAAGGCCTACGAGATGGACTACCCCGTGGTGCTCGGCAAGGACAAGGGCCTCGATCTGATGCGCACCCTGGGCAACGCCAAGATGGGTCTGCCCTTCACCGTCGCGATCGACCGCCAGGGCAAGGTCGTCGTCGTCAAGCTGGGTGGCATCAAGGGCGAGGAACTCGTCGCGGCGGCCGAAGCGGCGCTCAAGTAACTCCATGTCCTACCCGCCCCCCGCGCTCGACCGGAGCTTCGGCCGCCAGCAGGTGGCCAGCGACGAGCGGCGCGCGCGCATCCGCAGCGTCTTCGCGGCCGTCGCGCCGCGCTACGACCTCATGAACGACCTGATGAGCTTCGGCATCCACCGGCTGTGGAAGCGCACCCTGCGCCGCCGCTGCGCCGACATCGCCGGCCAGATCGTCGATCTCGCCGGCGGCACCGGCGACATCGCCCGCCTGCTGCTGCGTCACGACCGCCATGTCGTCGTCTGCGACCCCGGCATCGAGATGATGAAAGTCGGGGCTGGCAGGGCGGCGCCGATCCGCTGGATTGCCGGCGAGGCCGAGGCGCTGCCCTTCGCGAGCGACAGCATCGACCTGCTGACCATCTCGTTCGGCATCCGCAACGTGACGAAGCTCGCCGCCGCGCTCGACGAGATCCACCGCGTGCTCAAGCCCGGCGGGCGCTTCGTCTGCCTCGAGTTCTCGCGCCCGCACCGCTGGCTCGCGCCCTTCTACGACGTCTACTCCTGGCTCGTCATTCCGCGCCTGGGCGCTGCCGTCGCCCAAGCGCCGATCGCCTACCAGTATCTGGTCGAGTCGATCCGCCGCTTCCCCGACCAGCGCGAATTCGCCGCACACCTCGCCGCCGCGGGCTTCGCCAAGGTGCGCTGGGAGAACCTCTCCTTCGGCATCGCTTGCTTGCATTTCGGCGAAAAACAGAGATCATCCGGGGTATGAAGCCCGTCGCTCCCGCCGCCGTGATGCAGGCGCCGCCCGCCGGCTGGCGCGTCTGGTGGACCGCCATCCGGCCGCGCACGCTGCCGCTGGCCGCCTCGCCGGTGCTGGTCGGCATCGCGCTGGCCTGGGCCGAGGGCGCCGCGCCGCGCTGGCTGGCCGCGCTCGCCACCCTGCTCGCCGCGCTGCTGATCCAGATCGGCACCAACCTGCACAACGACGCCGCCGACCACGAGCGCGGCAACGACGGCGCCGACCGCCTCGGCCCGCTGCGCGTCACCGCCGCCGGCTGGACCAGCGCCGCGGCCGTGCGGCGCGCGGCGCATCTCGCCTTCGTCGCCGCCTTCGCGCTCGGCATCCACCTCGCCATCGTCGGCGGCTGGCCGATCGTCGCGATCGGTCTCGCCTCGCTCGCCGCCGGCTACGCCTACTCCGGCGGCCCGCGGCCAATCTCCTACTCGCCCTTCGGCGAGCTGTTCGTGCTGGTCTTCTTCGGCCTCGTCGCCGTCGGCGGCAGCCACTACCTGCAAAGCGGGGCACCGACGCTGCGCGCGCTGTTCGCCGGCCTCGCCGTCGGCATGCCGGCCGCCGCCGTGCTGCTGGTCAACAACCTGCGCGACCGCGGCGCCGATCTCGCCGCCGGCCGCCGCACGCTCGCCGCCGTGCTCGGACCGGCCGCCAGCCGGCGCCTGCACGCCGCGCTGATGCTGCTGCCCTTCGGCCTGCTGCCCTTCTTCGCGCCGCGTCCCGCTGCCTGGCTGGCGCTCGCCGCCCTGCCTGCGACCGTCGCGGTGATCCATCGCTGCCGACGGGCCGAGGGCGTCGCCTTCAACGGCGTGCTCGCCGACACCGCGCGCGCCCAGCTGATCTTCGGTTTCCTGTTCGCCATCGGTTCCCTGCTTCCGCCATGACCACTCACTGGACTTCCGCCGCAGATTTCGCCGACATCCGCTACGAGCTTTCGGGGGATGGCATCGCCAGGATCTCGATCAACCGCCCCGAGCGGCGCAACGCCTTCCGGCCGGAAACCATCGACGAACTGATGGCTGCCTTTACCCGCGCCCACCGCGATGCGAACGTCGGCGTGATCATCTTCACCGGCGTCGGCCCGGACGCCTTCTGTTCCGGCGGCGACCAGAAGGTGCGCGGCGACGATGGCGGCTACCACGACGCCGCGACCGACACGCCGCATTTGAACGTGCTCGACCTGCAGATGCAGATCCGCCGCCTGCCCAAGCCCGTGGTGGCGATGGTGGCCGGCTACGCGATCGGCGGCGGCCACGTGCTGCACCTCGTCTGCGACCTGACCATCGCCGCCGACAACGCGCGCTTCGGCCAGACCGGCCCGCGCGTCGGCAGCTTCGACGCCGGCCTCGGCGCCGGCCTCATGGCGCGCACCATCGGCATGAAGCGCGCCAAGGAGATCTGGCTGCTGTGCCGCCAGTACGACGCGCCGACCGCGCTCGCCTGGGGCCTGGTCAATGCCGTCGTGCCGCTCGACAAGCTGGAAGAGGAAACCGTCGCCTGGTGCCGCGAGATGCTCAAGCTCTCGCCCACCGCGCTGCGGATGATCAAGGCCGGCTTCAACGCCGACACCGACGGCCTGGCGGGCATCCAGGAACTCGCCGGCCAAGCCACCGGCCTGTTCTACATGACGGCCGAGGGCCAGGAGGGCAGGAACGCCTGGCTCGAGAAGCGTCCGCCGGACTTCTCGAAGTACCGCCGCCGGCCCTGATCCTCCGACCCGCGAGGACGGCATGCTCACCGTGCTATACCGCGACGAGCAGCTCGTCGCCATCGACAAGCCGTCCGGCTGGCTGGTCCACCGCAGCAACCTCGACCGGCACGAGACGCGCATCCTCGTGCAGGCGCTGCGCGACCAGCTCGGCCGCCGGGTGCATCCGGTCCACCGGCTCGACAAGGGCACCTCCGGCGTCCTGCTGTTCGCCTTCGACCCCGCCGCGGCCGCCGCCCTCGGCCGGCAGTTCGAGGACGACGCGGTCGCCAAGTCCTACCTCGCCGTCGTGCGCGGCTGGCCGCCGGCAGCCGGCCTGATCGACCATCCGCTGCGCCGCGTCGCTGACGACTACGAGGGCGCGGCGCCCGCCGCGCCGCAGGCCGCGCTGACCGCCTACCGGCGCCTCGCCACCGTCGAGCTGCCGCATGCGGTCGACAAGTATCCTACCGCGCGCTACGCGCTGCTGCGGCTCGAGCCGCGCACCGGCCGGCGCCA
>CZVZ01002115.1_pt1 | contig 11844 bp, 11 predicted proteins | sample 1498571 | NCBI WGS metagenome assembly CZVZ01 (sample SAMEA3649934, study PRJEB11730) | metagenome | reverse complement strand
GCTCGAGCAGAAGACCGTCGCCGCGGCGATCGCGAAGTACGGTCTCGATCCGAACAAACCCAACCCGGTGAAGGTGTGATCATGGCGGCGACGATCGAAGTCAAGGTCCCCGACATCGGCGGCTTCAACGATGTGCCGATCATCGAAATCCACGCCAAGCCGGGCGACGCCGTCCAGGCCGAGGACGCGCTGATCACCCTCGAATCCGACAAGGCGACGATGGACGTGCCCGCGCCGGCCGCCGGCACGGTCAAGGAGGTCAAGGTCAGGCTCGGCGACAAGGTGAGCGAAGGCAGCTTGATCCTGGTTCTTGAAGCCGCTGCCGCAGCGTCCGCTGCATCTGTTGCCGAACCTGCGCCGCAGCCCGCACCGGCTGCACCCGCCGCTCCGTCAGCGCCGAGTCTTGCGCCCAGTCTTGCGCCGCCGCCCGCCGACGCAGCCGCCGCAGCCGCAGCCGACTTCCGGCCGACCGAGCACGAGCCGACCACCGCGCCGCCGTCCGTGCGCATTCCCTCGCCGGCCGAGGTCGTCGCGGCGATGGACGGCCTCAAGCCGCACGCCAGCCCCTCGGTGCGCCGCTACGCGCGCGAGCTCGGCGTCGATGTCGCGCAGGTGAAAGGCACGGGCCCCAAGGGCCGCATCACCCAGCAGGACGTGCAGGCCTTCGTGAAGGGCGTGATGTCCGGCGCGACCGCCGTTGCCTCGGCGCCAGCCACCGGGACCGGCCTGAACCTGCTGCCCTGGCCGCAGGTCGATTTCGCCAAGTTCGGTCCCATCGAGGTCAAGCCGCTGTCGCGCATCAAGAAGATCAGCGGCCCGAACCTCGCGCGCAACTGGGTGATGATCCCCGCCGTCACCTATCACGAGGACGCCGACATCACCGACCTCGAGGCGCTGCGCGTCCAGCTCAACAAGGAACAAGAAAAACTGAGCGAGAAGTCCGGCGTAAAAATTACTATGCTCGCCTTCATCATCAAGGCCGTGGTCGCCGCGCTCAAGAAGTACCCGGAACTGAACGCGTCCCTTGACGGCGACAACCTCGTTTACAAGAACTACTGGCACATCGGCTTCGCCGCCGACACGCCCAACGGCCTGATGGTGCCGGTGCTCAAGGACGCCGACAGGAAGGGCGTGATCGAGATCGCGCAGGAAACTTCCGAACTCGCGAAGAAGGCGCGCGACGGCAAGCTGCCGCCGGGCGACATGCAGGGGGCGACCTTCACGATCTCCAGCGTCGGCGGCATCGGGGGAACTTCGTTCTCGCCGATCGTCAATGCGCCCGAGGTGGCGATCCTCGGCGTGTCCAAGTCGAGCATGAAGCCGGTGTGGAACGGCAGCGAGTTCGTGCCGCGCCTGATCGTGCCGCTGTCGCTCTCGGCCGACCACCGCGTCATCGACGGCGCGCTGGCGACACGCTTCAACGCCACTCTCGCGCAGTTGCTGTCCGACTTCCGGAGGGTGATGCTATGACCCTCGAAGTGAAGGTTCCCGACATCGGCGACTTCAAGGACGTGCCGGTGATCGAGGTGCACGTCAGGCCGGGCGATGCGGTCAAGGCCGAGGATGCGCTGGTCACCCTCGAATCGGACAAGGCGACGATGGACGTGCCGAGCCCGGCGGCCGGCATCGTCAAGGAGGTGAAGCTCAAGGTCGGCGACAAGGTGGCGGAAGGCGCGCTCGTCCTGCTGCTGGAGGCTGCGGCCGGTGCGCCAGCCCCGCAGGCCGCCGCCTCGCCAGCGCCGACTTCTGCCAGCGCCGATATCGAATGCGAGATGCTGGTGCTCGGCGCCGGCCCCGGCGGCTACTCGGCCGCCTTCCGCAGCGCCGACCTCGGGATGAAGACCGTGCTGGTCGAGCGCTACGCCACGCTCGGCGGCGTCTGCCTCAACGTCGGCTGCATTCCCTCCAAGGCGCTGCTGCACGTCGCCGCGGTGATCGAGGAGGCCGGGCACGCGAGCGTCGCCGGCGTGAGCTTCGCCGCGCCCAAGATCGACATCGACAAGCTGCGCGCCCACAAGGAGAAGGTCGTCGGCAAGCTGACGACGGGCCTGACCGGCATGGCCAAGGCGCGCAAAGTCGAAGTCGTGCGCGGCTACGGCCACTTCCTCGACGCCAACCACCTCGAAGTCGAACTGACCATGGGCGATGCCCAGGAAAAGACCGGCGAGAAGAAGGTGATCAAGTTCCAGAAGTGCATCGTCGCCGCCGGCTCGGCGGCCGTGCATCTGCCCTTCATTCCGCGCGACCCGAGAGTCGTTGATTCCACCGGCGCGCTGGAACTGCGGCAGGTGCCCAAGCGGATGCTGGTCATCGGCGGCGGCATCATCGGCCTGGAGATGGCGACCGTCTATTCCACGCTGGGAGCGAAGGTCGATGTCGTCGAGATGCTCGACGGCCTGATGCAGGGTCCCGACCGCGACGCCGTCAAGGTCTGGGAAAAGCAGAACGCGCACCGCTTCGACCGGATCATGCTCAAGACCAAAACCACGGCGGTCGAAGCCAGGCCCGACGGCCTGTGGGTGAGCTTCGAAGGAGAGAAGGCGCCGAAGGAAGCGCAGCGCTACGACCTGATCCTGCAGGCCGCCGGGCGCACGCCGAACGGCAGGAAGATCGGCGCCGACCAAGCCGGCGTGCGGGTCGACGAGCGCGGCTTCATCCCGGTCGACAGCCAGATGCGCACCAGCGTGCCGCACATCTTCGCCATCGGCGACATCGTCGGCAATCCCATGCTCGCGCACAAGGCGGTGCATGAGGCGCACGTCGCGGCGGAAGCGGCGGCGGGACAGAAGGCGCATTTCGACGCCAGCGTGATCCCCGGCGTGGCCTACACGCATCCCGAAGTGGCGTGGGTCGGCCTCGGCGAGGACGAGGCGAAAAAAGCCAGCCGCAAGGTCGAGGTCGCCAGGTTCCCCTGGGCCGCCTCCGGCCGCGCCATCGCCAACGGCGCGGACTACGGCTTCACCAAGCTGGTCTTCGACGCCAGTGAGAACGGTGGGCACCGCATCGTCGGCGGCACCATCGTCGGCCCGGGCGCGGGCGACATGATCGGCGAGATCTGCCTAGCCATCGAGATGGGCGCCGATGCGATCGACATCGGCAAGACCATCCACCCGCACCCGACCCTCGGCGAAAGCATCGGCATGGCCGCCGAAGTCGCGCACGGCAGCTGCACCGACCTGCCGCCCGCCAGGAAGAAATAACGGCATCAAAAACTCGGCGCTGGCGGGGCGGCGCCGAGGACTGACTAGAACGGTCGAGCGCCCGCTTCAGACACGCTTATAGATAGCTTGGATGGTGGAGAGTTCTGGATGTGCGACGCACTTGTGTGGTTTCTTGATGCGATACGCTGGCCTGAAACAATCAGTGCGCTTGCTGCCATGGCCACAGCCATCATCGCGCTCTGCGCCTTGCAAACTTGGAGGCACCAAGACAAGGCCAAGGGTAAGGCTGAATTTCTCGATGCCCTGATTGAGGCTACTCATGCCTACATCGCAGAGATGCCCCAGCCCGTCACGCTGTTGGAGATGGCAAAGATCGGCATGGCATGCCACGCACCAACGTGGGAAAACGGCGAACAGGCGGATATAGCGATCAAAGGTGCGATTGCCTACATTCGGAAGAATGGTGAGCATGATGGCAAGTGCCTGTTGGAGGCGCTAGGGGACGTCCAACCGTCAGTGATTAAGCTCAGGTCACTAGCAGCGAAGGGGCAGGTTTTCAAGTTCGAAGGCTACACAAAGTGTCATAACGCTGTTGCAGTGCTTACATCGCATTTCGACAGGATGGAGGCGTTCTTGGCTGTTATCAGATCGCCGACATGGAACTGGGAAAATCCTGACGTGCTGAATCTGTTGAAGCGCGTAATGGCCGTCGACCCAGACGAAATTCGCAAGAGCATCCAAGAGAACAACATTGCCCTCCTCGAATTTTCCAGCGAGACGTACAAGCGAATTTACGGTTAGCCATGAAGGCTGATCGGTTCGATGAAATCAGCCACCGAAGGCCCTTTTGCACAGAGCTTCGAGTTGGCGGGCAAGTTCCAACAGGTCATCTGCTTCCGCCGCGCTCGCCTCGACCATGCCGGCGTATTCGGAGGCATTGCGCCGGGTGTGATAACGGTCCAGCGCGACCCATAATCCCTTGGGAGCGGCGACGGTGGCTTCCAGTGTCTGGAACACCACGGCGCGGTGGCCGCGCGATGCATCGGGCCGGTATCCTTTGGCGCGCAGCGCGGCGAACGCCAGCGAATGCGCCGCGTCATAGGCCAGCATGAAGCGCCCCGCCGAACTCATGCCTTCGAGCGCGGCATCCCGCAGATAGATGGATGCCTTGCGCAGGTAGCTGGCGATTTCTTCATCCGCTGGCGGTTCGAGCTTCAATTGCCCGATGCGGACGAGGTTATCGAGTGGCGCTGTCATTGGTCGCCGTCGCGGCAGGCGCTTCGCCTAAGAGATTGATTGTGTTTCCCGCCAAGACCTTGCGCAGGAAAGGGTCGCCTTCGCCGATCCTTTGCCTGAATTCGGATTTTCCGATCAGCGTGGGTGAAATGCGGTAGCCAAGCCTGGCTTCGGCGGATTGCAGCGCCACTGCCAGTTCGGATAGGCGCAACGAGCCGACGATCAGCAGGTCGAGATCGCTGTCGGCACGCTGCTCTCCGCGCGCGACCGAGCCATAGATGCAGGCGAAGACGATTCGATCGGAGAAGGGATTGAGCGCTTCCCGGAGCACATCGGCGACACCAAAGGACTTGGTGACGAGACCGAGCAATTCCGGGTAGATCGCGGCGGCCGGATTGGCGCGGTAATAGACTTGGTTGGCGCGTTCTTCCCGCAACAGCAGGCCTGCCGTCGTCAGAAGTTCAAGTTCTCTCTGCACCTGGCTGGCTCCTGCACCAACCCATTTGACGATTTCGCGCGTGTAGTAGGCCTCGCCCGGCCGACCAAACAGTAGGGCGAGCACCCCCCGCCGCGCCTTGCCGAACAGGGCATTGGCAAAACCGACAGGAGTGGGGGTGGCGGGTTGCATGTTCGAAAACCAGGAAGGTGCCGTACTGAAAACAGGTTTGATCGTACTGCTATTAAGTACGCAGTGCAATGACCGGTTATGTTCTCGAATGAAACTCGGCGCCGGCGGGGCTGCGGGTTCAGTGCCAGAAGCCGCCTGGATGCCAGCGCGCCGCCGTGCGCTTCAGGCGCGGGTAGTCCGGCACCTGCCAGTCGGCCTCCGGCGCCGCCTGTTCGGGCGTTTCGGGCGGCGCCAGCAGGCGGCGGATGCGCTCCTCGGTGGCCGGGTGCGTGCGCAGCCACGACGGTTCGGGATTGCCCCAGCCCGGCAGCAGCACGCTGCGCCAGGATTGCTGGGCGCGTTCGATGCGCACCAGCGCGGCGGCGAGGCCGCGCGGGTCACCGGTCAGCCGCATTGCCATGGCATCGGCGTCGAATTCGCGCGCGCGCGACAGGCCCAGTTGCGCGAGCCGCGCGATGTGCGGCGAGGCGATCAGCAGCAGCAGCGCCGGCCAGTTGACGTTTGCGGCGCCGCTCATTACCAGGGGCAGCGAGAACAGCAGCATCAGCTGGCCCATCAGCGAGAAGATGCCCGTCAGCCGGCTCACGTAATCCGCCAGGCCCATCACGCGCAGGTCGCCGTGGGCGATGTGGGCGGTCTCATGCGCCAGCACGGCGGCGATCTCGCGCGGCGTCAGGCCGCGCAGCAGGCCGTCCGTCAGGGCGATGGCGGCGTCGTGCCGGCTGCCCACGGCGAAGGCATTGACGAGCGGGCTGGGAACGTAATGCGGAACCGGCGGCGCGGGCAGGCCGGCGCGCGCCGCGATGGCGTCGATCGTCTGCCAGAGCGCCGGCGCTTCCGCCGGCGTGATCGGCCGGGCGCCGTAGAGGCGCAGCGTCAGCCGCGAGCTTGCGGCCGGCGCGAGCAGCAGGACCAGCAGGCAGGCGCCGAGCGCCATCCACATGCCGTTCTCGCCCAGCAGCAGGGCGCCGGCGAGCATGCCGATGCCGAGCAGGGCGGCGACCAGCAGGAAAGTCTGCAGCCGGTTGGCCCAGAGGTGGCGATGCCAGTTCTGCACGTGCGTCACTCCATGCGCTTGCTTGCGGTCTGCGACGGCGGAACGCCATCGCCGTTCATTTATACTGCAAGCAGAAGAACACGGCCCGCCGCCTGAGCGGGCGGCAATCCAAGGAGGACGCAGCATGAGCATGAGCATGACCCAGGACCAACTCAAGCAGGCGGTGGCCAAGGCCGCGGCCGATTACGTGGCGGCCAACGTGCCGGCCGGCGGCATCGTCGGCGTCGGCACCGGCTCGACCGCGAATTTCTTCATCGACGCGCTGGCGCAGATCAAGGACCGCATCGGCGCGACGGTGGCCAGTTCCGAGGCGACGAAACAGCGGCTCGAAGGCCACGGCATCAAGGTGCTCGACCTCAACGAGGTGAGCAGCATGCCGGTCTATGTCGACGGCGCCGACGAGATCACGAGCAAGCTGGAGATGGTCAAGGGCGGCGGCGGCGCGCTCACCCGCGAGAAGATCGTCGCGGCGGTGGCGGAGAAGTTCGTCTGCGTCTGCGATGCGAGCAAGCTCGTCGCGACGCTCGGCAAGTTCCCGCTGCCGGTGGAGGTGATTCCGATGGCGCGCGAATACGTCGCGCGCGAGATCGTCAAGCTCGGCGGCCAGCCGAAGCTGCGCGCGGGTTTCGTCACCGACAACGGCAACGTGATCCTCGACGTGCATGGCTGGCAGATCGCCGATCCGGCCGGGCTGGAGACGGCGCTCAACGGCATCGTCGGCGTCGTCACCAACGGCCTGTTCGCGCGGCGCGGCGCCGATCTGCTGCTGCTGGCGACGCCCGACGGCGTCAAGCAGCTGACGAAGTAGTCAGCCCGTTCAGCTTCTGGGCGGCACGTAGCCGCTGACGCGGTCGGCGCCGCTGCCGAAGAAGTGCTTCTCGACCTGCTCGGCGAGGTACTTGCGGTGCGAGGGATCGGCGAGGTTGAGACGGTTCTCGTTGATGATCATCGTCTGCAGGCGGATCCACTGCTGCCAGGCTTCCTTCGAGACGTTCTCGAAAAGGCGCTTGCCCAACTCGCCGGGCATCGGGGGGAAGTCGAGACCGTCGGCCTCGCGACCGAGCTTGATGCAATTGACCGTTCGTGCCATGGGGGAAATCCTCGTGTGCTGGAGCGGCGATTCTACAGGCTCTTGGCGAGCACCTTCGAGCGCCGCTGGTAGTTGTAGAGCTCGCGGCGCGTCTTGGGCAGCGTCTCGAGGCCGACGTCGACGAAGCCGCGCTCGACGAACCAGTGCGCGGTGCGCGTCGTCAGCACGAACAGCCGGCGGATGCCCGCCTTCTTCGCGCGCGCCTCGATGTGGCGGCGCAGCTGGTCGCCGTAGCCGGCGCGCCGGTATGCGGGCAGCACCGCGAGGCAGGCCAGTTCGGCCGAGGCCGGCTCGCCGCGCGCCTTGCTGAGCGGATAGAGCGCCGCGCAGCCGACCACCACGCCGTCGTGGTCGAGCAGCGAGAAATGGCCGATCTCCATCTCGATGCGCTCACGGCTGCGCTTGACCAGCGTGCCGTCGGCCTCGAGCGGGGCGATCAGGTTGAGCACCGCGCCGACGTCTTCTGCCGTCGCCTCGCGCAAACGCGCCAGCGGCGCGCGCGTCATCACCGTGCCGATGCCCTCGCGCGTGAACAGTTCCATCAGCATCGCGCCGTCCTGCGCGCGGTCGAGGAAATGCACGCGGCCGACGCCGTTGCGGCAGGCGTCCAGCGCGGCGGGCAGCACGCGCGCCACCTCGGGCGCCTGCGGCACCTTCTTCGCCAGCAGCTGCTCGGCTTCCTCGACGGTCAGCGCGTCGATCTGCTGGCCCTTCTTGTCGACCAGGCCGTTGGCGTCGCACAGGAAGATCAGCTTGTCGGCCTTGATCGCGGTGGCGACGGCCTCTGCCACCTCCTCCCAGGCGAGGTTGAAGATCTCGCCCGAGGGCGAGGCGGCGATCGGCGTGATCAGCACGACGTTCTCCTGGGCGAGGTCGGCGCGGATCTCGTCCGCCTCGACCTTGCGCACCGCGCCGGTGAACTGGAAGTCGACGCCATCGACGACACCGACCGGCTTGGCGGAGATGAAGTTGCCGCCGGTGACGCGCAGGAAGGCGCCGGCCAGCGGCGTGTTCGGCAGGCCCTGCGAGAGCAGCGCCTCGATCTCGATGCGCGTCACGCCCATCGCGCGCTTGACGCACTCGAGAGCGGCGGCGTCGGTGACGCGCAGGCCATTGTGGTAGCGCGGCTCCAGCCCGCGCTCGCGCATCTCGGCGTCGATCTGCGGCCGCGCGCCATGCACCAGCACCAGCTGGATGCCCATGCTGTCGAGCAGCGCGATGTCGTGGATCAGCGCCTGGGCGACGCCGGTCTGCAGCACCTCGCCGCCGAAGGCGATCACGAAGGCGCGTCCGCGGAACGCATGAATGTACGGCGCGGCCTGCCGCACCCAGGCGACCAGCCGCGCATCGGTCAGCGCGCCGACTTCCGTTTCGCTCATTTCTTGCCTTTCTTCTTGTGGTCGTTCGTCTTTCCGGCCGGCGCGAAGCCGGCCGCCGGAATCGGCGCGTCGAGCGCGGCGGCCAGCCGCTCGCAGAGGGTGCGCAGGACCTTGACGCGCGCATAGCTCTTGTCGTTGGCCTCGACCAGCGTCCACGGCGCCATGCCGGTGCTGGTGCGGTCGACCAGGTCGCACACCGCCTGGTGGTAGGCGTCCCATTTCTCGCGGTTGCGCCAGTCCTCGTCGGTGATCTTGAAGCGCTTGAACTCGATCTTCTCGCGCTCCTTGAAGCGGCGCAGCTGCTCCTCCTTGCTGATCTGCAGCCAGAACTTGACGACCACCGCGCCGGCCTGCACCTGCTCGTGCTCGAAGTCGTTGATCTCGCTGTAGGCGCGCAGCCAGTCGGCCTCGGCGCAGAAGCCCTCGACGCGCTCGACCAGCACGCGGCCGTACCACGAGCGGTCGAAGATCGTCACGCGGCCGGTGCGCGGGATGTGCCGCCAGAAGCGCCACAGATAGGGCTGGGCGCGCTCTTCCTCGGTCGGCGCAGCGGTCGGCACGATCTGGTAGTCGCGCGCGTCCATCGCCGCGGCGATGCGCCGGATCGCGCCGCCCTTGCCGGCGGCGTCCGCGCCCTCGAACACGCAGATCAGCGAGCGGTGCCTGAAGCGCGGGTCGCGCACCAGCTCGGAGAGCCGGCCCTGCCATTTGGCGAGCTGCGCCTCGTATGCCTTCCTGGCCAGCTTGTGCGTCAGGTCGAGCCCGGAGATCACGTCGCGCCCGTCGATGTTCGGCGGGATCGGCGGCGCCACCGGTGTCGCCTGCTTGCCGGCATCCGCGAGGCGATCGCGGATCGAGTCGAGGATGATCTTGCCGGTGGTCAGCGAACGGTAGCGCTCATCCTCGCCCTCGATGATGATCCACGGCGCCCACGGCGAGTTGGTCAGGCGCAGCACGTGGCCGGCGACTTCCTGCAGCTGGTCGTAGGTCTTGAGGCGGTCCCAGTTCCATTTCGTCACGCGCCAGGCGGTGCGCGGGTCCTTCTCGAGCGCCTTGAGCCGGCGCTTCTGGCCGTCCTTGGTGAGGTGGAACCAGAACTTGAGGATCAGCGCGCCCTCGTTCACCAGCATCTGCTCGAAGCGGTTGATCTGGTCGATGCGCTGGTCCATCTGCACCTGGGTCATCTCGCCGTCGATGCGGTCGTGGATCGGGCTCGAATACCACGAGCCGGCGAAGATGCCGACGCGGCCCTTCGGCGGCAGCGCGCGCCAGTAGCGCCACATGAAGGGGCGCAGGCGCTCCTCGTCGGTCGGCGCGGCGAAGGCCAGCGTCGACAGGTAGCGCGGGTCCATCCACTCGTAGAGGATGTTGATCGTTTCGCCCTTGCCGGCGCCGTCCTGGCCGCTGACCAGCACGATCACCGGAATCCTGCCCTGTTCCTTGAGGTCGTACTGCGCGTCAAGCAGGTCGGCGCGCAATTGCGGCACGGCCTTCTTGTAGGCGGCCTTGTCGATCTTGTGGCCGAGTTCGGCGGATTCGAACATGTCGCTGCTCCCTAAAAATCGCCCCATTGCGCCTGCAGCGCCGCCAGCGCGGCCGCGCCCGCCGTCTCGGTGCGCAGCACGCGCGACCCGAGCCGCAGCGCCCGGAATCCCGCCGCTTGCGCCGCCTGCACCTCGTTTTCCTCCCAGCCGCCTTCCGGGCCGATCATCATGGCCAACGGCCCGGCGGGCGGCGGCAGCTCGCGCAGCGCCACATCGCCTTCGGGCGCGAGCAGCAACCGCAGCGCATTCTGCCCCTGCGCCTGGGCGAGGTATTGAGGCAAATCAAGCACCGGCGCCACCACCGGCACGCGGTTGCGGCCGCACTGCTCGCAGGCGGCGACGGCGATGGCGTTCCAGTGGGCGACGCGCCGGGCCATGCGTTCGGCGGAGAGCCGGATCACGCTGCGCTTCGCGGCGACCGGCTGGATCGCCGCCACGCCCAGCTCGACGCACTTCTCGACCACCCAGTCCATCTTGTCGCCGGACGGCAGCGCCTGCACCAGCGTCACCTGCAGCGGCGACTCGCATTCCCGCTCGTGGAAGGCCCGCAAGGCCACGCGCGACGTGGGCGCCGCCCTGCCGGCGCCGAGTATCTCGGCCTGCCATTCGCCGCCGCGCCCGTCGAACAGGATCAGCTGATCGCCGGGCTTCATGCGCAGCACCTTCAGCGCATGGTGCGCCGCAGCGTCGGGCAGCTCGACCTGCGCGCCGGGGGACAGCGGGAAAGGGCAATGGAAGCGGGGTATCATCAAGGCATTATTCCACAATGACCTTGCTGGATTCGCGTCATGAAACTCTCCGTGTCCGCGCTCAAGAAAACCGCATTGATCGTCGCCGGTTTCATCGTGGCGGTGCTGCTGTTTCTCTGGCAGGGTTTGCCGCGCGTCATCCAGTGGCAGGCGGAGAAGTTCGTCGCCGAGAAGACCGGCCACCGCCTGACGCTCGACCGGCCGGAGTTCAACCCGTTCCGGCTGGCCCTGCGGCTCGGCAAGCTGCGGCTGGCCGATGCCGAGGACAAGCCGCTGCTGTCCTTCGACGGCCTGCTGGTCGACCTCTCCGCCGCCAGCATCGTCGACCGCGCGCTGGTCCTCGACGCGATCCGGCTCGACGGCGCGATGGCGACGGTGGTCGAGCTGCCCGGCGGCGGGCTCAACTGGACGCCCTTCCTCGACGCCCTCAAGAGCAAGGAGCCGGAACCGGAGGAGAAAAAGGGCCTGCCGCGCTTCGACATCCGCAGTTTCGTCCTCGCCGGCGGCAAGATCGACTACGCCGACCGGCGCGGTTTCGGCGCCGGCTTCACCACGCGCATCGAGCCGCTCGACCTGACGCTGACCGACCTCTCCACGCTGCCCGGCGACGACGGCAAGTTCGACGTCTCGGCGCGCACCGCGACCGGCGCGCAGTTCGGCCTCGCCGGCGAGATCAAGCTCGACCCGCTGACGGTGAGCGGCAACTTCAGCCTGGCCGACCTGCAGCTCGCCCAGCTCGGCCCCTATCTGAAGAATGCCTTGCCCGTGCCGCCGGAAGGCGTGGCGGCGCTGTCGGCCAGCTACCGCGCCGGCAACGTCGGCGACAAGCTCGATGCGCAGGTCGAGCAACTGGCGGCGAAGCTGACGGGCCTGCGCGTCGCCCTCAAGGAGGCGGACGGCCCGGTGGCGACCGTCGAGGCCGTCGAGCTGAAGAACGGCCGCTTCCAGCTCGCCAGCCAGGAATTCGCCGCCGACGCTTTCGCCGTCACCGGCGGCAAGC
>CZVZ01002114.1_pt1 | contig 12239 bp, 11 predicted proteins | sample 1498571 | NCBI WGS metagenome assembly CZVZ01 (sample SAMEA3649934, study PRJEB11730) | metagenome | reverse complement strand
ACTGGAAGGAAGTGATCTGGGCGCTCACGACACGCGTGGATGCCGCGCGCGACACCTTGATTGCCGAGCACACGCCGATCGACTACCTAGATTTCGCCTCGCCGGTGGCGGGGCTCGGCAGCAAGATGGGCATCGACGCGACCCACAAGTGGCCGGGCGAGACCGACCGCGAATGGGGGCGACCGATTATCATGGATGCCGACGTGAAGCGACGAGTCGACGCACTCTGGAACCAGTTAGGACTCTGAAATGGCTGACTTCGACAAGAACGGCAACATCATCCGCGACGAACCAGTGGGCGATCTGGGCGGCTCGCGCTCCTGGTGCCACATCATGTATGCGCTGCACGGCCTCTCGGCGCTGTCGGGCATCCTGACCTCGGCCTCGATCGCCGGCGCCTTCGTCTTCGGCTGGCCGTCGATCGTCGCGGTGATCATCAACTACGTCACGCGCTCCAACGTGCGCGGCACCTGGCTCGACACCCACTGGCGCTGGCAGCTGCGCACTTTCTGGTACGCCGCCCTCTGGCTGCTGATCGCCGGTTTGCTGGCGTTTACCCTGATCGGCATCCCGGCCGCGATTCTGGTCATCGTCATCACCGGCATCTGGGTGCTCTACCGCGTGATCCGCGGCTGGCTGGTGCTGCTCGACGGGCGCGGCATGCCGATGCCCGCCGCCTGAGCCGGTCAGTCCTTGCGGTCGTCGGTCCGGCAGGCGCCGTCGAGGCACCGTCCGCGCCCTCTGCCGAAGGGCGAGACGTAGCGCCACCAGAGCCAGCCGAGCAGCGGCAGGCTCGCCATCAGCACAACGTCGACGAACGTCGGCGCCGCCAGGTCGCCGCGCCACCAGTCGACGGCACGGCGCAGGCCCTCGATGCCGAGCACCATCGCCGCGAAGGCGAACAGCAGCGTCAGGAAGCGCCGAGCCACAGCCACTCCAGCAGCGCGTCGAAGGCCGGCTGCGCCTGCGCCGCGTTCGGGTGATTGACCATGAACACGACGATGTGGCGCCGCCCCTGCCGGTCGAGCAGATAGCCGGCGATGCCGCGCACGCCTTCGAGCGAGCCGGTCTTCAGGTGGGCCTGGCCGGCGAAGCCGTTGCCGTTGAACTTCTTCTTCACCGTGCCGTCGATTGCGGCGATCGGCAGCGAGGACAACAGTTCCGGCATGACCGGGCTGGCCCAGGCGCTCGCCAGCAGGCGCGCCAGGCTGGCGGCGGCGATGCGCTCGCGGCGCGAGAGGCCGGAACCGTTGTCGAGCACCAGCTCCGGGAAGTCGAGCCCCTTCTTCGCGAGCCAGGCACGCAGAGCGCCGTCCGCCGCCGCCGCCTCGCCAGCGCCGAGTTTCAGGAAGACCTGCCGCGCCATCACGTTGTTCGAGAACTTGTTGATGTCGCGCACCAGCTCGCCGAGCGGCGGCGAGTCGCTCGCGGCGAGCGCGACCGCGCCGGGCGGCGTCGGCGCCTCCCTGACGCCGCCGGCGAACTCGCCGCCGAGCTCGCGCCACAGGCGCGTGAAGACGCCGTGCAGCAGCGCGGCGTTGGCCAGGCCGGCGAGATGCCAGCGTTTCTCGCCGCAGCTGCGCGGATAGGCGCCCGATAGCGCGACCTCTCCCATGGCGAGTTGCGCGGTGAGGGCTTCGCGCCACTCGCCGTTGCACGGCTTGCCTTCGACCAGACGCAGGCGGTTGACGACGGCGAAGCCGGCCGGCAGCGGCTCCGCGAGCACGCGCACGGCATGGCTTTCGGGCACGAGCGTCAGATGCAGCGTCGCGAAGTTGAAGAGCAGCGCGTCGGGCCCGACGTTGTAGGGCCGCAGCGGCTTGCCGTCGAAGGCCGACGGGTCGTGCTCGACCGGCGCGAAGGCCGTGCGGTCGAGCACCAGGTTGCCGCGGATCTCGCGCAGGCCGCGGCCGCGCAGCTCGCGCAGCAGCAGCCAGAGCCGGTCGTAAGTGAGTTTCGGGTCGCCGCTGCCGCGCAGGTAGAGATCGCCGGCGAGCACGCCCTCGTTGTCCGGCGGGGTCTCCGCGAGCGCCTCGGTGCGCCACGTGTAGGCAGGGCCGAGCAGCTCCAGCGCGCCGTAAGTGGTGACGAGCTTCATCAGCGATGCCGGGTTGAGCGGCTGGTCGGCGCGATGGCGCAGCGCCGGTCGGCCGCTCAACCCGGCATCGACGGGCTGCGCGACGACGGCGACGGCCTGCGGCGGAATGCCCGCGATCTTGAGCGCCTGCAGGACGGGTGCGGGCAACTGGTCGGCGGCATGGGCGGCGAGCGCCGCGCAGGCGCACAGCAGGAAGAGCAGGCGGGCCATCATCAGATCACGATGTAGCGGCGCGCCGACTCGAAGCGTTCGAGTGCCTGGCGCACATCGTCGCGGCTGATCAGGGCGAGGATCACGACCCAGCTGCGCTGGTCGCGGCCGCTGAGGACCGCGAACTCCAGGATGTCGCTGTCGCCGGCCGTTGCCGCCTCGGTGATGACGCCGGTGCGGTCGACCGCGATCCGCATCGGTTCGAGCCGCAGGTAGGGTGCGGGATCGCTCAGCGCCTCGACGAGCGTATCCAGCAGACGTTCCGGGCGCAGGGCGTCCGCCGTCGCGGAAAGTGCCGCGCGCAGCTTTTCGAGCCGGCGGGTATGGGTTTCCGGATCGCCGGCGGCCCGTGCCTTGGCCCGGGCGATCGCCTCCTCCTTGTGCAGGTCGGCGTGTTCGGCGCGTACGTCCGCGACATGGGCGGCGAAGTTTTTGAGCAGGCCGTCGAACAGCACTTCGCCCAGGCGCGCGCGGGCCGTGTCGGCATCGGGCGAGGGTTCGGCGAGCGTATGGTCGGTGAAATAGAGCGTCTTCTGCGGCACGTCGGTCCGCACGATCTCGCCGGCCAGGGCGGCGCCGAAGCCATGCTTCTCGTGGGGGCGCATGCCGAGGAGCGCGCAGCAACGGCCGCCATCGAGCGTCGTCACGGGCAGATGGTCGCGCACGCACTGGCTCGTCGCGAGCATGGTCTCGATGGCGTCGGCGCTGCCGAACAGGGCATGCACCAGCGGGTCGGTCGCGAAAGCGCCGCGGCTGATCTCGATCGGGCCGGGTATGAGCCCGGCGATCCCGGCGCAATAGTCGAAGGCCTGGCGCACTGCCGGTGCGAGTTTGCGCTCATGGCCGCCGACCTGTCCGATCAGCGGGTCGATCGCGGCGACCGCCCGGGCAACCCGCCGCTGCGTCGCGGCATCGAGCGGAGGCGCGGGCCTGAGCCAGTCGAGCAGAGTCATGATGGCCAGCATTATCCGCAAAAAAACCTCGCCGAATCCCTTGAAAACCCCATAGGCGACCTTTATTATTAGCACTCGTTGGCGGCGAGTGCTAACAGCCTGTCCGCCGAACACCCACAAATACCAGAAGCGCCGCAGCCGCGGCTTTGTCCAGAAGGAGAAAACTTCATGAAAATCCGTCCCTTGCATGATCGCGTGATCGTCAAGCGCATCGAGGCCGAACGCACCACCGCCTCCGGCATCGTCATTCCCGACACCGCCGGCGAGAAGCCGGATCAGGGCGAGATCATCGCCGTCGGCAACGGCAAGATCATGGACGACGGCAAGGTCCGCCCGATGGCCGTCAAGGCCGGCGACCGCGTGCTCTTCGGCAAGTATTCCGGCCAGACCGTCAAGGTCGAGGGCGAGGAACTGCTCGTGATGCGCGAAGAAGACATCATGGGCGTCGTCGAGGCTTAATTCACTGATTTCACTGGAGAGATAAACAATGGCTGCTAAAGAAGTCCTGTTCGGAGATTCCGCCCGTCAACGCATGGTGCGCGGCGTGAACATCCTTGCCGACGCCGTCAAGGTTACCCTCGGCCCGAAAGGCCGCAACGTCGTGCTCGAGCGCTCCTTCGGTGCCCCGACCGTCACCAAGGACGGCGTGTCCGTCGCCAAGGAAGTCGAACTGAAGGACAAGTTCGAGAACATGGGTGCCCAGATGGTCAAGGAAGTCGCTTCCAAGACCTCCGACATTGCCGGCGACGGCACCACCACCGCCACCGTGCTGGCCCAGTCGATCGTCCGCGAAGGCATGAAGTACGTCGCCGCCGGCATGAACCCGATGGACCTCAAGCGCGGCATCGACAAGGCCGTCATCGCCATCGTCGAGGAACTGAAGAAGATCTCCAAGCCCTGCACCACCTCCAAGGAGATCGCCCAGGTCGGCTCGATCTCCGCCAACTCCGACGCCGATGTCGGCCAGATCATCGCCGACGCGATGGACAAGGTGGGCAAGGAAGGCGTGATCACCGTCGAGGACGGCAAGTCGCTGAGCAACGAACTCGAAGTCGTCGAGGGCATGCAGTTCGACCGCGGCTACCTGTCGCCCTATTTCATCAACAATCCTGACAAGCAGATCGCCGTGCTGGACAACCCCTTCGTCCTGCTGCACGACAAGAAGATCTCCAACATCCGCGACCTGCTGCCCGTGCTCGAGCAGGTGGCCAAGGCCGGCCGTCCGCTGCTGATCGTCGCCGAGGACGTCGATGGCGAAGCGCTCGCCACCCTGGTGGTCAACAACATCCGTGGCATCCTCAAGACCGTCGCCGTCAAGGCACCGGGCTTCGGCGACCGCCGCAAGGCCATGCTCGAAGACATCGCCATCCTGACCGGCGGCACGGTGATCGCCGAGGAAGTCGGCCTCTCGCTGGAGAAGGCCACTCTGAAGGACCTGGGCCAGGCCAAGCGCATCGAAGTCGCCAAGGAAAACACCACCATCATCGACGGCGCCGGCTCGGAAGACGCCATCAAGGCGCGCGTCGCCCAGATCCGCGTCCAGATCGAGGAAGCCACCAGCGACTACGACAAGGAGAAGCTGCAGGAGCGCGTGGCCAAGCTGGCCGGCGGCGTGGCGCTGATCAAGGTCGGTGCCGCCACCGAAGTCGAGATGAAGGAAAAGAAGGCCCGCGTCGAAGACGCGCTGCACGCCACGCGTGCCGCGGTGGAAGAGGGCATCGTCCCCGGCGGCGGCGTTTCGCTGCTGCGCGCCCGCGCTAACGTCAACATTAAGGGCGACAACCACGACCAGGATGCCGGCATCAAGATCGTCATGCGCGCCCTCGAGCAGCCCCTGCGCGAGATCGTCGCCAACGCCGGCGACGAGCCCTCCGTGGTCATCAACAAGGTGCTCGAAGGCAAGGGCAACTTCGGCTACAACGCCGCGACCGGCGAGTACGGCGACATGGTGGCGATGGGCGTGCTGGACCCGACCAAGGTCGAGCGTACCGCGCTGCAGAACGCCGCTTCCGTCGCCAGCCTGATGCTCACCACCGACTGCATGGTCGCCGAGCTGATCGAGGACAAGCCGGCCGCCGGCGGCATGCCGGGCGGCATGGGCGGCATGGGCGGCATGGGCGGCATGGACATGATGTGATCGGCGGAGCCGAACACATCATGGCAAGCTAGGAACGGGAGGGAACCCAGGTTCCCTCCCGTTACCCACCTTCCTCTGAAAGCAAACGCCTCGCAGCAATGCGGGGCGTTTTCATTTGCAGGCCCGTGAAAGTCGGCTCCCCGGGTACGGCGAAGCAGGCCGGGCCTGGGTGGCAGGTGAGGGAATTGCGTGTGGGAAAAGGCGGCAGGGGGCGGCGCTTCGTCAGCTTCCGCCCCCTGAGGCCGGCGGGAACCGCAGGCCTCCGGAGACCGAAAAGGAGAACAGCGCGGGTGATTATGTCGGTAGCGGCTTACAACTGCCTTACTGGTCGCGCGGTAGCGGTGAAAGTTGGCTCCGGCGGGATGGCGGGCTACAGGCGGTAATCCATCTGGATGCGGCCCTGCAGCTTCTTCGCCTGCTTGAACGCTTCCTTCAGGACGAAGCGGTCGAGCTCGTTGAGTTTTTCCGGGTCGATGCGGTTGGCCAGTCCCATTGGAGTGCCTTCCTGCTGGACGCGCAGCCGCAGCCGCTGCAGGAAATGGAAGCCGTCGATGATCGCGCCGACATCCTCGCCGCCGAGCTTGCCGAGCGCCGCCACGGCACGCAGGCGCTCGACCGTACCGGTCTCGCCGACGCCGTTGGCCAGCGCCAGGATGCGCGCCGCGTCGACGAACAGGCGCGCTCCGCAGGCCTTGAGGTCGAGGGTCTTCGGAAACTGCTCGTTGGCGTCGAAGGTGAAGTCGCGGATCATGCCGAGCGGCGGCTTCACGTCGGTGGCGTTCTGCGCCATGAAGCGCAGGAACAGGCTGGCGCCGGGCACGTGCTTGCGCAGCCACTCGGCCAGCTCTTCGGTCAGTTCCTCATCGCCGTAGAGCGGGCGGAAGTCGAAGTAGATCGTCGCGTTGAGCAGCGCCTGCGGCGAATTGGAGCGCAGCCAGCCGTTGTAGCGCTGGTGCCACTCCTCGAGCGACAGGCACAGTTCGGGGTTGCTGGCCATCACGTTGCCCTTGCACAGCGGGAAGCCGCAGGCATCGAGGCGCTTGTTCACCTCGGCGGCGAAGGGCAGGAAGGCCTGGCGCACGCTTTCCGCCTCGCCTTCCGGCGCGGCGAAGACGATGCCGTTGTCCTGGTCGGTGGACAGCGTCTGCTCGTAGCGCCCCTCGGAGCCGAAGGCCAGCCACGCCCACTGCACCTTGGGCAGCTCGAATTCCTGCCTGGTGATCTCGATCAGCCGCACCGTCAGGTGGTCGTTGAGCGAGGAGATCAGCTGGGTCAGCGCCTCGGGAGCGCCGCCCTCGGCCAGCGTGCGCTCGGCCAGGCGGCGGATGTCCTGGGCCGCGGCCACCAGCGCTTCTATGTCGCGCGCGCTGCGGATCGCACCGGAGATCGCCTTGCCGCCGCCGCTTTGCAGTTCGTAGATGTCCTCCTGCGAGACGATGCCCTTCAGCTTGCCGGCGGCGTCGACGACGATGACGTGGTGCACGCCGTGGCGCGCCATGACGATCGCCGCCTGGTAGATGGTGGAGCGCCAGTTGAGCATCAGCAGGTTGCTGCCGCTCATCACCTGCATCACCCTCTGGTCGAGGTCGCAGGACTTGGCGGCGACCTTGTGCAGCAGGTCGCGCAGCGTGAAGATGCCGATCGGCCGGCCGCTCTCGGGTTCGACCACGATCACCGAGCCGACGCGGTTCTCGGACATCGACAGCACTGCGTCGCGGAGGGTGGTGTCGGGAGTGGCGGTGATTGGCGGACGCTTGATCAGGGCCGCCAGCTGGCTGTGGAGGGTGGGACGAGTGGTCATGTTCTTCAGTAATGAATGGATCGGCACGCGTGGTGCGGCGCAGCGAGCGCTATGATAAGCCACGCTTGCGCGGCAACGGTAGAATCCCCGTACCATGAGGATTCTCCTCGCCGAAGACGACCCGATGATCGCCGACGGACTTTTGCGCGCCCTGCGCAAGTCCAGTTATGCGGTCGATCATGTCAATAATGGCGCCGACGCCGACACCGCCCTGCTGTCCCAGCAATACGACCTGTTGCTGCTCGACCTGGGCCTGCCCAAGCTGCCCGGCATCGAGGTGCTCAAGCGTCTGCGCGCGCGCAAGAATGCCTTGCCGGTGCTGATCCTCACCGCGCAGGACGGCCTCGAAGATCGCGTCCGCGGCCTCGATGCCGGTGCTGACGACTATCTGACCAAGCCTTTCGCCCTGCCCGAACTGGAGGCGCGCGTGCGCGCGCTGACGCGCCGTGGCACAGCGCAGTCGAAGCTGCTGGAGTTCGGCTGCCTCAGCTACGATCAGGGCGAGCGTGTCGCGCGCTGCAACGGCCACCTGCTCGACCTGTCGGCGCGCGAGCTCGCGCTGCTGGAAATCCTGCTGCTGCGCGTCGGCCGGCTGGTCAGCAAGGATCAGCTCGTCGACCATTTGTGCGGCTGGGGCGAGGAAGTGAGCACCAACGCCATCGAGGTCTACATCCACCGCTTGCGCAAGAAGCTGGAGCCGGAAGGCATCCGCATCGCGACGGTGCGCGGCTTGGGTTATTGTCTCGACAAGCCGCAAGGGGATGCCGTTGGCAGCGTCTGAGAAGCCGGCGGAAAAGCAGCGGCGCCCCTCGGTTTTCAGCGACACCACCCCCGCGCTCAACTCCCTGTTCGGGGAAATCCTCGACTGGATGCTCGCACCGTTGCTGCTGGTGTGGCCGATCTCGATCGCCGCCACCCACTTGGTCGCCGAGGGGATCGCTAATCGGGCTTACGACAACGTGCTGGCCGAGCACGTTTCCCGCATCGTGCATGAGATGAAGGCCGGCCCGGACGGCATCTCGGTTGCGTTGCCGCCCGAGGCTTCCATGCCCGATCAGGAGGACGAGTCCGACCGGCAGTTCTTCCAGGTGGCCCTCGACGGGGGCGAGCCTCTCGCCGGAACCGTCGAGATTCCCGGTCTGCGCGCCGGCGACGAACGTAGCCCCGGCACCTTGCATTTCCGTAACGGCAACCTGATGGGCGAGCCGGTACGTATTGCTTACCAACTCGTACCGTCCTCGTTCGATGCCCGCCTGCTGCTGATCCAGGTGGCGGAAACCCGCAAGCAGCGCAAGGCGCTGTCCTCGAGCATCATTTCGGGCGTGCTGCTGCCGCAGTTCGCGATCATTCCGCTGGCGGTCGTGCTGGTCTGGCTGGGCCTATCGCGCGGCCTGGCGCCGCTCGGCCGCCTGCAGACGCGCATCCGTATGCGCCGGCCGGACGACCTGTCGCCGATCAACCTGCGCACCGTGCCCGAAGAGCTGCAGCCGATGGTCGCCGCCTTCAACGACATGATGGCGCGCCTGCATGACAATCTGGAAGCGCAGCAGCGCTTCATCTCGGCGGCGGCACACCAGCTCAAGACCCCGCTGACGGGTCTCAAGACACAGACCGAACTGGCGCTGCGCGAAACCGACTGCATCCAACTGCATGACTACCTGCAGCGCATCGCCGCCGGCGTCGATCGCGCAGCCCATCTGACCAACCAGTTGCTGCAGCTGGCACGCGCCGAGGCCAGCCACGAAACGCGGCATGTCTGGGAGCCGGTCGACCTCGAAGTGCTCGTGCGCGAGGTCGCGGCCCATTGCGTGCCGCGCGCGCTGGCGCGCAATATCGACCTCGGCTTCGAGGAAGCCGGTGTGCCGCTGAAAATTTCCGGCGTGCCGTTGCTGCTGCGCGAAATGATCGACAACCTGGTCGACAACGCGATCAAATACACCCCGCCTGGCGGCCGCGTCACCGTGCGCTTGCATGCGGGCGCGAATCCGGTGCTGGAGGTCGAGGATACCGGCATCGGTATCGCCGCGGAAGATCGCGGCCGCGTCTTCGAGCGCTTCTACCGGGCCTTGGGCACGGATGTCGACGGCAGCGGGCTCGGCCTGCCGATCGTGCGCGAGATCGCCGACCTGCATCGGGCGAGCATCGAGGTGCTCGACAACCCGGCCGGGAAAGGCACTCTGATGCGCCTGGTCTTCAGTAAGCCGAAAGCATAAATCCATCGCTATTGCCCTCGCTGGGGGCAGTGAAAATGCTGCGCCGCATCAACGGCTTGTCGTCGCTTGTAAGTTTGCTGTCAGTTTCCTCCCCGAACATCCGCGTGCCGTAGTGGGTGTCATGCCCGGCAAGGCAACCCGTATCCGCAGGACAAGACCGGGCGCGGGCTAAAAACTTCAATCAACCGAGGAGGCTAATTCATGCAGCTTACCGACAAGCACCGGGAGTACTGGGGCAAGAATTTGAGGATGACCTCAATTCTCCTTGCCATCTGGTTCTTCGTGACCTTCGTCGTCGGGTGGTTCGCCCGCGAACTTAATGCAATCGACATCATCGGCCCGATGGGCTTCTACATGGGTGCGCAGGGCTCGCTGATCGTGTATGTGCTGATCATTTGGTTCTACGCCCGTTACATGAACAACCTGGACCAGGAATACGGCGTCCATGAAGGGGAGGATGACTGATGGCAACCGCAGCTTCCAGCCAAAAGGCTTTTTTCCAGCAGCTGAAGAAGTACTACACCTTCTACACCGGCGGCTTCATCGCCTTCGTGGTGCTGGTCGGCATCCTCGAGATGATGGGTGTGCCGAACAAGATCCTCGGCTACATGTTCCTCTTCGCGACGATCCTGCTCTACGCCGGCATCGGTTTCATGTCGAAGACCGCCGAGGTGTCGGAGTACTACGTCGCGGGCCGCCGCGTGCCGGCGCTGTTCAACGGCATGGCGACCGGCGCGGACTGGATGTCCGCCGCCTCCTTCATCGGCATGGCGGGTACCCTGTACCTGACCGGCTATGACGGCCTTGCCTTCGTGATGGGTTGGACCGGCGGCTACTGCCTGGTGGCGCTGTTTCTAGCGCCCTACCTGCGCAAGTTCGGCCAGTTCACCATCCCGGACTTCCTCGGCGCCCGCTTCGGCGGCAACATTCCGCGCACCATCGGCGTGTTCGCTGCGGTGCTCTGCTCCTTCACCTACGTGATCGCGCAGATCTACGGCGTCGGCATCATCACCAGCCGCTTCACCGGCCTGGAGTTCGGCATCGGCGTGTTCGTCGGCCTCGCCGGCATCTTGGTCTGCTCCTTCCTCGGCGGCATGAAGGCGGTGACCTGGACGCAAGTGGCCCAGTACATCATCCTGATCGTCGCCTACATGATCCCGGTGGTCTGGCTGTCGGTGAAGCACACTGGCGTGCCGATTCCGCAGATCTCCGCCTACGTCTCGGCCCTGCCGAAGGTGACCGCGCTCGAGAAGGAGTTCAACGACAAGACGACGCCGAAGGGTGCCGCCGAGGAGTCGGTGCGCGCGATCTTCCGCGAGAAGGCTGCCGCCGCCGACGCCAAACTGAAGGCGCTGGAAGCCGGTGGCGCCGCCTATCTCGCCGAGGAGAAGAAGAAACTCGAGGAAGCGCTGACCGCTGCCAAGGCTGCCGACCCGGTGGATGCCAAGGCCGTCGAGGCCGCCGAGAAGGCCGTCAAGGACTTCCCGGCCGATGCGGCTGCCGCCAAGACCGCCTGGACTGCCGCCAAGGGTGTCGGTGCGCGTGCGGCCCCGGTCAAGGCGCACGCCGAGGCCTTTGCCGCCGGTGGCAAGACGCCGGAGGAGGTCGAGAAGAACCGCGCCAAGGCCAAGAAGAACTTCCTGGCCCTGATCCTGTGCCTGATGGTGGGCACCGCCGCGCTGCCGCACATCCTGATGCGCTTCTACACCACGCCATCGGTGAAAGAGGCGCGCCAGTCGGTCTTCTGGTCGCTGTTCTTCATTTTCCTGCTCTACTTCACCGCGCCGGCGCTGGCAATTCTGGCCAAGTACGAGGTCTATAGTCATCTGGTGGGGTCGTCGTTTGCCTCGCTGCCGGCCTGGGTTTCGAACTGGGCGGCGGTGGACAAGACCCTGATGGCGATCTCCGACGTCAACAAGGACGGCATCGTGCAGCTCGCCGAGATTGTCATCGGCGGCGACCTGATCGTGCTGGCCACACCGGAAATCGCCGGCCTGCCCTACGTGATCTCGGGCCTGGTGGCGGCCGGCGGTCTCGCCGCGGCGCTCTCGACTGCCGACGGTCTGCTGCTGACCATCGCCAACGCGCTGTCGCACGACGTGTATTACAAGATGATCGACCCGAACGCTCCGACGGTGCGCCGTCTGGCCGTATCCAAGGGCCTGCTGCTGGTGGTGGCAATCATCGCTGCCTATGTCACCAGCATGAAGCCGGGCAACATCCTGTTCCTCGTCGGCGCGGCCTTCTCGCTGGCGGCCGCGGCCTTCTTCCCGGCCTTGGTTTGCGGTGTGTTCTGGAAGCGCGCCAACAAGCTGGGCGCGATCCTCGGCATGGTGCTGGGCCTGGGCGTGACGATGTATTACATGGTTCAGACCTACCCGTTCTTCGGCATCAACGCGCCGCTGTGGTGGGACATCAACCCGATCTCGTCGGGCATCTTCGGCATCCCGCTCGGCTTCATCGGCGTGATCGTCGGTTCGCTGATCTCCCCGGCGCCGAGCAAAGAGGTCCAGGAACTGGTCGACCATGTGCGTTACCCGAATCTGGAAGGCGACATCGACACGAAGGGCGCCTAATCAGAATACTGGAGGAGGAGGGGGGACGCAGTTCCCCCGCATTGCAGGCCGGCCCCACCTTCGCGGTGCGGGCCGGTTTTTTTTGCCCGTGCGCGGCGTGCGCCTAGAATGGCGAACTACCGCCTGTTTCTCCCGCGCTCCCATGTCGATATTGCTCATCGAGGACGACCAGCCGCTCGCCGACGGTCTTGCCCGCGCCCTGCGTCTTGAGGGGTATGCGGTCGCGATCGCCGGGGATGTCGGTGCCGCCT
>CZVZ01002113.1_pt1 | contig 12279 bp, 19 predicted proteins | sample 1498571 | NCBI WGS metagenome assembly CZVZ01 (sample SAMEA3649934, study PRJEB11730) | metagenome | reverse complement strand
TGGAAATGCTCAAGGCCGGCGATGTGATCAAGAAGACGCAGTCGGCCATGGTGCTCGAGAAACTGATCAGCGAGTTCATGTTCAACAAGGCGTCGGAAGACGAAAGCGGCAACCAGTCAGCGAAATAAAGGCCAACACATGAAGAAACAGAACAAAATCGGAACGAGCCTCAAAGCGGCGGTGCTGGCTGCGGCGGCCGTGGGTCTGCTCGGCGGCTGCGCCACCTCTGGCAATCCGAAGGACCCGATCGAGGGCTTCAACCGCGCCATGTTCGCCTTCAACGAGGGCCTCGACACCGTCCTGATCAAGCCGGTGGCGCAAGGCTACGACGCCGTCCTGCCGACGCCGGTGCGCACCGGCGTGACGAACTTCTTCGGCAACATCGCCGACCTGTTCATCGGCGTCAACAACCTGCTGCAGGGCAAGCCGGGGGAAGCCGCCAGCGACCTGGGCCGGGTGCTGATCAACAGCACGGTGGGCATTCTCGGCATCTTCGACGTTGCGACCGGGGCCGGGCTGGAAAAGCATGAGGAAGACTTCGGCCAGACCTTCGGCCGCTGGGGCGTCGGCGACGGCGCCTATGTCGTGATCCCCGTGTTCGGCCCGCGTACGGTGCGCGACACCGCCGGCCTGGTGCTCGACGTGACCGCCGACCCGGTCGGCAACGTCGATCATGTGCCGACGCGCAACAGCCTGCTGGCGCTGCGCCTGATCGACAACCGCGCCGACCTGCTGCCGGCCGACAAGGTGATCGAGGGAGCCGCGCTCGACAAGTACACCTACATCCGCGACGGCTACCTGCAGCGGCGCCGCAACCTGATCCACGACGGCAATCCGCCGCACCAGGTGGCCGACTGATTCCCTCCCATCTCCAGAGAAGGTGACAAGATGAAGCGTTTCTTTGCCTGGCTGGCGGCTTTCCTGCTTGCCGCCAATGCCTTCGCCGACGACATGGCGCCGGATGTGCTGGTCCAGACCGTGACCAACGAGGTGCTCGACATCGTGCGCAAGGACAAGGACATCCAGGCCGGCAACACGAAGAAGACCCTGGATCTGGTCGAGACCAAGGTGCTGCCCCATTTCAATTTCCACCGCATGACGCAACTGGCGATGGGGCGCGAGGGTCGCCAGGCGACTCCGGAGCAGATGAAGGTGCTGGTCGAGGAATTCCGCACCCTGCTGGTGCGCACCTACTCGAAGGCACTGACCGAATACCGCGACCAGCAGATCACCTTCAAGCCGCTCAAAATGGCGCCGGCCGACACCGACGTGAAGGTGCGTACCGAGATCAAGCAGTCCGGCGGCAAACCCGTCACGCTCGACTACTATCTGGAGAAGAACGCCGGCTGGAAGGTCTATGACATGGAGGTCGCCGGCGTCAGCCTGGTGACCAATTACCGCAGCACGTTCGCCCAGGAAATCCAGAAAAACGGGATCGACGGCCTGATCCGCACCCTGCAGGCGAAGAACAAGACCGCCGAAACCCCCGCCAAGGCCAAATGAGCGTCAGCCTGCAACCCGCCGGCGCCGGCCTGGCGGTTTCCGGCGGCATGACGCTGACCACGGCGGCATCCTTGCTGAGCGCCGGCATGAACGCGCTGGGCGGTGCCGGCGAGTTCCGCTTCGACCTGTCCGGCGTGACCGAGATCGACTCCTCCGGGCTGGCGGTCCTGTTCGCCTGGCAGCGTGCCGCGCAGGCGCAGGGCAAGACGCTGCAGATCGTCAACCCGCCGCGCAACCTCATCAGCCTCGCGCAGGTCTATGGGGTTGACGAGTTGTTGTCCATGTCCTGAAGGGACTTGTCGAATGCTGACCCCGGAACAGATCGAGAGCTGGCTTCGCGCCGGACTGGCTTGCGACCACCTTGCCGTGGCCGGCGACGGCCGCCATTTTGAAGCGCTGATCGTCAGCGCCGCCTTCGACGGGCTGAGCCGCGTGCAGCGCCAGCAGCGCGTCAACGCCGTGTTGCAGGAGCACTTCGAATCCGAGCTTCTGCACGCGCTCTCGATGCAATGCCTGACGCCGGCCGAGGCCCGCGCGCGAGGCATGCTTGGATAAGCTGCTCATCGAGGGCGGCCAGCCGCTCTCCGGCGAAATCGTCATCTCGGGCGCCAAGAACGCCGCACTGCCGCTGCTGTGCGCCGCGCTGCTGACGCGCGAGCCGCTGACCCTGACCAACGTCCCGGCGCTCAACGACATCGCCACCATGCTCAAGCTGCTGCGGCAGATGGGCGTCAAGGTGACCGAGGAGAAACTCGGCGCCGGCGAGGCGGCGGTGGCGACGGTCACCCTCGACGCTTCCGGCCTCGACAATCCCGTGGCGCCGTACGAGCTTGTCAAGACGATGCGCGCGTCGGTGCTGGTGCTCGGCCCGCTGACGGCGCGCTGCGGTGAGGCGCGCGTCTCGCTGCCCGGCGGCTGTGCAATCGGCGCGCGGCCGGTCGACCAGCACATCAAGGGCCTGACCGCGATGGGCGCCGAGATCGCCGTCGAGCAGGGCTACGTGCTGGCCAAATCGCCTCGCTTGAAAGGTGCGCGCCTGTTCACCGACATGGTGACGGTGACCGGCACCGAGAACCTGATGATGGCGGCCTGCCTCGCCGACGGCGAGACGGTGATCGAAAATGCGGCGCGCGAACCCGAAGTGGTCGATCTGGCCAACTGCCTGATCGCCATGGGGGCGCGGATTTCCGGCGCCGGCACCGACGTGATCCGCATCCGCGGCGTCGACCGCCTGCACGGCACGACCCACCGCATCATGCCCGACCGCATCGAGACCGGCACCTATCTGTGCGCCGCCGCGGCCACCGGCGGCACGATCCGCCTCAACCGGACCTCGGGCAGCTACCTCGACGCCGTGGTCGACAAGCTGATGGATGCCGGCTGCGAGATCGCCCTCGAACGCGAAGCCATTACGCTCAAGGCGCCGCTGCGGCCGGCCGCCGTCAGCATCCGCACCGCGCCCTACCCGGCGTTCCCGACCGACATGCAGGCGCAGTTCATGGCGCTCAACTGCGTCGCCGCCGGTACGGCGGTGATCCGCGAAACGATCTTCGAGAACCGCTTCATGCACGCGGTCGAGCTGATCCGCCTCGGTGCCGACATCCGCATCGACGGCAACACCGCCTTCGTCACCGGCGTTCCCAGGCTGAACGGGGCGACGGTGATGGCGACCGACCTGCGCGCCTCGGCCGGCCTGGTCGTCGCCGGTCTCGCCGCGCAGGGCGAGACCCTGGTCGACCGCATCTACCATCTCGACCGCGGCTACGAACGGATGGAGCACAAGCTCGCGGCGCTGGGCGCCCGCGTGCGGCGGGTCGGCGGCGGGTAAAATGCCCGCATGAACGCCGCCGCCACGATCACCATCGCCCTTTCGAAGGGCCGCATCTTCGAGGAAACCCTGCCGCTGCTCGCCGCCGCGGGCATCGTGCCGGACGAGAACCCGGAACAGTCGCGCAAGCTGATCATCGGCACCAACCGCCCCGACGTGCGCGTGGTGATCGTGCGCGCTTCCGACGTGCCGACCTATGTGCAATACGGCGCCGCCGACCTCGGCATCGCCGGCAAGGACGTGCTGCTCGAGCACGGCGGCATGGGCCTCTACCAGCCGCTCGACCTGAAGATCGCCAAGTGCCGCATGTGCGTGGCGGCGCCGGCCGGCTTCGACTACGCGGCCGCCGTCCATCGCGGCGCGCGCCTGCGCGTGGCGACCAAGTACATCGACACCGCGCGCGCGCACTTCGCCGCCAAGGGCGTGCATGTCGACCTGATCAAGCTCTACGGCTCGATGGAACTGGCGCCGCTCGCCGGCCTCGCCGACGCGATCGTCGACCTGGTGTCGTCCGGCGGCACGCTGAAGGCCAACAACCTGGTCGAGGTCGAGGACATCATGCCGATCTCTTCGCGCCTCGTCGTCAATCAGGCCAGCCTCAAGATGAAGCGCGGCCTCCTGCAACCCGTCCTCGACGCCATCGAAACGGCAATCCAATGAGCCAGACCATTCGCCGCCTGTCCTCCCGCGATCCGGAATTCCTGTCCACGCTCGACACCCTGCTGGCCTTCGACAATTCCACCGACACCGCGATCGAGCAGACCGTCGCCGAGATCCTCGCCAACGTGCGCACCGTCGGCGATGCGGCCGTGCTCGACTACACACGCCGCTTCGACAAGCTCGACGCCACGACGATGGCGGCGCTCGAACTGCCGCTGGCGGAACTGGCGGCCGCCTTCGCCGGCCTGCCGGCGGAGCAGCGCGGCGCGCTCGAAGCCGCCGCGGCGCGCGTGAAGAGCTACCACGAGAAGCAAAAGGTCGATTCCTGGGAGTACACCGAAGCCGATGGCACGCGGCTGGGGCAGAAAGTCACGGCGCTCGACCGCGTCGGCCTCTACGTCCCCGGCGGCAAGGCCGCCTATCCCAGCTCGGTGCTGATGAATGCGATTCCCGCCAAGGTGGCGGGCGTCAAGGAACTGATCATGGTCGTGCCGACGCCGGGGGGCCAGAAGAATCCACTGGTGCTTGCTGCCGCGCATCTGGCCGGTGTGGACCGCGTGTTTACGATCGGCGGGGCGCAGGCTGTCGGTGCGCTCGCCTACGGCACGCAGACCATCCCGCAGGTCGACAAGATCGTCGGGCCGGGCAACGCGTACGTCGCCAGCGCCAAGCGCCGCGTCTTCGGCACCGTCGGCATCGACATGGTGGCCGGTCCGTCCGAAGTGCTGGTGATCGCCGACGGTTCGGGCGATCCCGACTGGACGGCAATCGACCTGTTCGCCCAGGCCGAGCACGACGAGCTCGCGCAGTCGATCCTGCTCTGCCCCGATGCCGCCTACCTCGACCGCGTTGCCGCGAGCATCGAGAAGCTGCTGCCGACCATGCCGCGCAGGGAAGTGATCGCCGCCTCGCTCAAGGGGCGCGGCGCGCTGATCCAGGTGTCCGACCTCGACGAGGCCTGCGTGATTGCCAACCGCATCGCGCCCGAGCACCTCGAACTGTCGGTCGAGAATCCGCGCGCGCTGCTCGACAAGATCCGCCATGCCGGCGCGATCTTCATGGGCCACTACACCTCGGAGTCGCTCGGCGACTACTGCGCCGGGCCGAACCACGTGCTGCCGACCTCGCGCAGCGCGCGTTTCTCCTCGCCGCTCGGCGTCTACGATTTCCAGAAGCGTTCGAGCCTGATCGAGGTCTCGCACGCCGGTGCGCAGGTACTCGGTCCGATCGCCGCGACGCTCGCGCATGGCGAGGGGCTGACCGCGCACGCCCGCGCGGCGGAACTCAGGCTGAAATAATTTCCCTTAACCCGGCAACCAGCGCCGCGCACTGCTCGTCGGTGCCGACGGTGATGCGCAGGAACTGCTCGATGCGCGGCTGCCTGAAGTGGCGCACGATGATGCCGTGCTGCCTCAGCGCCAGCGCCAATGCGGCCGCGTCGTGACCCGGGTGGCGGGCGAAGATGAAATTGGCCGCCGAGGGCAGCACCGCGAAGCCGAGACCTTCCAGATCGCGCGTCAGCACCGTGCGACTTTGGATCACCGCCTGGCGGGTGCGCTCGAACCATTCGCGGTCTTCGATCGCCGCCGTGGCGCCGGCGATGGCGAGGCGGTCGAGCGGATAGGAGTTGAAGCTGTCCTTGACGCGCCGCAGGCCTTCGATCAGCTCGGCATGGCCGACCGCGAAGCCGACGCGCAGCCCGGCGAGCGAGCGCGACTTCGAGAGGGTCTGCACCACCAGCAGGTTCGGATGGCGATTCACGAGCGCTACCGCCGATTCGCCGCCGAAGTCGATATAGGCCTCGTCGACGACCACGACGGACTCCGTATTGGCCTGCAGCAATCTCTCGATGTCGGCGAGCGGCAAGGCGCGGCCGGTCGGCGCGTTGGGATTGGGGAGGATGATGCCGCCGTTGGGCGCGGCGTAGTCGCTCACGCGCAGCGCGAAGCTCTCGTCGAGCGGGACGGTCCGGTAGTCGATGCCGTAGAGACGGCAATAGACCGGATAGAAGCTGTAGGTGATGTCGGGAAACAGGATCGGCCGCTCGTGCTTGAGCAGCGCGAGGAAGGCGTGCGCCAGCACCTCGTCGGAACCGTTGCCGACGAACACCTGTGCGGGGACGATGTCGCCGAAGTAGGCGGCGACCGCTTCGCGCAGCCGGGTGCTGTCCGGATCGGGGTAGAGCCGCAGCCGGTCGCCGGTTTCGTCCCGGATCGCGGCCAGCGCGCGCGGGCTCGGGCCGTAGGGGTTCTCGTTGGTGTTGAGCTTGACGAGATCGGGCAGCTTCGGCTGCTCGCCCGGCACGTAGGGCTGCAGGTCGCGGGCGGTGGCGCTCCAGAATCGGCTCATGGCGGGCGAAATCAATGTGGCGGTTCGAGGGGATGGTATTATGCCCGCTCGCGCAACCCTTGCCGTTCATATAGCTGATTACCGCGATGCGCACCGCCGAAATCTCTCGCAACACGCTGGAAACCCGGATCCGCGTCAGGCTCGATCTGGATGGCGCCGGCAAGTCGCAACTGGCGACCGGCGTCGGTTTCTTCGACCACATGCTCGACCAGATCGCCCGCCATGGCCTGATCGACCTGGAGGTCGAGGCGCAGGGCGACCTGCACATCGACGCGCACCACACCGTCGAGGATGTCGGCATCGCGCTCGGCCAGGCGCTCGCCCGGGCGCTCGGCGACAAGAAGGGGCTGACGCGGTATGGACACGCGTATGTGCCGCTCGACGAGGCGCTGTCGCGCGCGGTGGTCGACCTGTCCGGCCGGCCCGGCCTGAGCTTCAACGTCGACTTCACGCGCGCGCACATCGGCGAACTCGACACCGAACTGGTGCGCGAATTCTTCCAGGCGCTGGTCAACCACGCCGGCATCACCGTGCACATCGACAACCTGCGCGGCGAAAACGCCCACCACCAGGCCGAATCGGTGTTCAAGGCCTTTGCGCGCGCCCTGCGCATGGCGGTCGGCATCGACCCGCGCGCCGGCTCGGCCGTGCCCTCGACCAAGGGAAGCCTTTAACCAACCGCTTCAATGCAGATGAAGACAGTCGCGATTGTCGATTACGGCATGGGCAACCTGCGCTCGGTCGCCAAGGCGGTCGAGCATGTCGCGCCCGGCTGGCAGGTGCATGTCACGGCCGACCCGCAGGCGGTGGCCGCCGCGGGGCGCGTCGTCGTGCCCGGCCAGGGCGCGATGCCCGACTGCATGCGCGAACTCAATGCCCGCGGCCTGGCCGATGCCGTGGTGCGCGCCGCGCACGAGAAGCCGTTCCTCGGCATCTGCATCGGCCTGCAGATGCTGTTCGAGCACAGCGAGGAGGGCGACGTGCCGGGCCTCGGCATCCTGCCCGGCCAGGTGCGACGCTTTCCCGACGCCGAAATGCACGATGCGGCGGGGGTGCGCCTCAAGGTGCCGCACATGGGCTGGAACGAGGTACGCCAGGCCGCCGCGCACCCGCTGTGGCAGGGCATCGCCGACGACACGCGCTTCTATTTCGTGCACAGCTACTACGTCGAACCGGCGGCGCCGGACGTGATCGCCGGCTCGACGCGGTACGGCATCGCCTTTACCAGCGCGGTGGCCCGCGCTAACATCTTTGCCGTGCAATTCCACCCGGAGAAGAGCGCCACGGCCGGTCTCCGGCTGCTGGAGAACTTCATGCACTGGAATCCCTGATTCTTCGTTCCGAATCCAGAAAACCATGCTGCTGATTCCCGCGATCGACCTGAAAGACGGACACTGCGTGCGCCTCAAGCAAGGCGCCATGGACGATGCCACGGTGTTCTCCGAAGAACCCGCCGCGATGGCGCGCCACTGGATCGAGCAGGGCGCGCGCCGCCTGCATCTCGTCGACCTCAACGGCGCCTTCGCCGGCAAGCCGAAGAACGAGCCGGCGATCAAGGCCATCCTCGAGGAGGTGGGCGAGGAGATCCCCGTGCAGCTCGGCGGCGGCATCCGCGACCTCGACACCATCGAGCGCTGCCTCGACGACGGCATCAGCTACGTGATCATCGGCACGGCTGCAGTCAAGAACCCCGGCTTCCTGCACGATGCCTGCACGGCCTTCCCCGGCCACATCATCGTCGGGCTGGACGCCAAGGACGGCAAGGTGGCGGTGGACGGCTGGTCGAAGATGACCGGCCACGACGTCATCGACCTGGCGAAGAAGTTCGAGGACTACGGCGTCGAGGCGGTGATTTACACCGACATCGGCCGCGACGGCATGCTGACCGGCGTGAATGTCGAGGCGACGGTCAAACTCGCCCAGTCGCTGCGCATCCCGGTGATCGCCAGTGGCGGCATCGCCAGCCTGGCCGACGTCAAGGCGCTCTGCGCAGTGGCGGACGAGGGCATCATGGGCGCGATCACCGGCCGCGCCATCTACGAGGGCAAGCTCGATTTCCGCAAGGCCCAGGCCGAGGCGGACCGGCTGTCCGCCAAGTAGCCGCACACGCCGCCCCGCCAGCGCCGACTTTATGCTCGCCAAGCGCATCATTCCCTGCCTCGACGTCAACGCCGGCCGCGTCGTCAAGGGCGTCAATTTCGTCAGCCTGCGCGACGCCGGCGACCCGGTCGAGATCGCGCGCCGCTACGACGAGCAGGGCGCCGACGAGATCACTTTCCTCGACATCACGGCCAGCTCCGACCAGCGCGACATCATCCTGCACATCGTCGAGGCCTGCGCCGAGCAGGTCTTCATTCCGCTCACCGTCGGCGGCGGCGTACGCAAGGTCGAGGACGTCAGGCGCCTGTTGAACGCCGGCGCCGACAAGGTCAGCATGAACACCGCCGCCGTGCAGAACCCGCAACTGGTCGCCGATGCGGCGGGCAAGGTCGGCAGCCAGTGCATCGTCGTCGCCATCGACGCCAAGCAGACCGCGCCCGGCAAGTGGGAGGTGTTCACCCACGGCGGGCGCAACAACACCCACCTCGACGCGATCGAGTGGGCGCAGCGGGTCGCCGCGCTCGGTGCCGGTGAGATCCTGCTGACCAGCATGGACCGCGACGGCACCAGGAACGGCTTCGATCTCGGGCTGACCCGCGCCGTGGCCGACGCGGTGGCGATCCCGGTGATCGCCAGCGGCGGCGTCGGCAACCTGCAGCACCTGGCCGACGGCGTGACGCAGGGGCGCGCCGACGCCGTGCTGGCGGCGAGCATCTTTCATTACGGCGAATACACCGTGCGGCAGGCCAAGGAATTCATGCGCGCGCAAGGAATCGAGGTGAGACTGTGAGCGTCAGCAAGAAGTGGCTGAACGAGATCAAGTGGGACGACCAGGGACTGGTGCCCGCCATCGCCCAGGACGCGCGGACCGGCGAAGTGCTGATGTTCGCCTTCATGAACCGCGAGGCGCTCGAGAAGACCGCCGAGACCGGCCAGGCGATCTACTGGTCGAGGTCGCGCAGGAAGCTCTGGCACAAGGGCGAGGAATCCGGCCATTTCCAGAAGGTGAGCGAAATCCGCACCGACTGCGACAAGGACGTGGTGCTGCTCAAAATCGAACAGGTCGGCGGCATCGCCTGCCACACCGGGCGCCGCAGCTGCTTCTTCAACAAGCTCGAAGAGAATGGCTGGGTTGAAGCCGACCCCGTCATCAAGGACCCCAAGGACATCTACAAATGATCGATCTCGAAGTCATCCACCGGATCCAGGAAACCCTCGAGGCGCGCAAGAACGCTGCCCCCGACGCCTCCTACGTTTCGAGCCTCTACGCCAAGGGCACCGACGCGATCTGCAAGAAGGTGGCCGAGGAGGCCGCCGAGGTCATCATGGCCGCCAAGGACGGCGACCGCCTGCACCTGGTGCGCGAAACCTGCGACCTGTGGTTCCACAGCATGGTGCTGCTGGCGCACATGGGCATCGGCGTCGATGACATCATGGTCGAGTTCCGCCGCCGCGAAGGCATCTCCGGCATCGACGAAAAAGCCAGCCGAGGCAAGTGACATGAGCAACGACTGCATCTTCTGCAAGATCGTGCGGGGCGAAATCCCCTGCAAGAAGGTCTACGAGGACGACGAGATGCTCGCCTTCCACGACATCAACCCGATCGCGCCGGTGCACTTCATGGTGATCCCGAAGCAGCACGTCGCCTCACTGTACGATGTCGATGCCAGCCATGCGCCGGTGCTCGGCCGGCTGTTCGCCAAGCTCGGCGAGCTGGCCCGCGGCCAGGGCCTGACCGACGGCTTCCGCACCATCGTGAACACCGGCAGGGTGGGCCAGCAGGAGGTGTATCATCTTCACGTCCACGTCGTCGGCGGGCCCGATCCGCTCGGCCCGATGCTGAAACGCAAGTAATTCAAGGAGATTCTGATGGGAACCTGGAGTATCTGGCATTGGCTGATCGTGCTGCTCGTCGTCGTGCTGATTTTCGGCACCAAGAAGCTGCGCAACATCGGCCAGGACTTGGGCGGCGCGGTCAAGGGCTTCAAGGAAGGCATGAAGGAGGGCACCCAGTCCGCGACGGCCAAGCAGGTCGAGGAGCAGCCCGGCACGACGATCGAGGGCGAGGCCCGCAAGGAGCAGACCAAGTCCTGATGCCGCCCCGCCAGCGCCGAGTTTCTCCGTAGCACCCCACACCGTGTTCGACGTCAGTTTCTCCGAGCTGATGGTGATCGCCTTGGTCGGGCTGGTCGTCATCGGCCCCGAACGGCTGCCCAAGGTGGCGCGCACCGTCGGCCACCTGCTCGGCCGGCTGCAGCGCTATGTCGGCGACGTCAAGGCCGACATCAACCGCGAGATGCAGCTCGAGGACCTGAAGAAACTGCAGGCCCAGGTCACCGACCAGGTGCGCGACATGGAGCGCCAGGTCAATGACCAGCTCAAGTCGGTCGAGACATCCCTGAACGAGTCGATCCTGACCGCGGCCGACCAGAAGGAAGCTGAAGCGCTCGAGGCAGCGAAGCCCTTCGTCCCGCCCAAGCCACCCGCCGGCCGGCTGATGGAAGCAGGCCAGGAAAGCTTCATCTCCCATCTGGTCGAGCTGCGCGACCGGCTGATCCGCGCGCTGGTGGCCGTCCTGGTCATCTTCCTCGGCCTGGTCAACTGGGCGCGCGACATCTATTCGCTGCTGGCGGCGCCGATGCTGGCGGCCCTGCCGGAGGGGGGGACATGATCGCCACCGACGTCGTCGGCGCCTTCTTCGTGCCGATGAAGGTGACGATGATGGTCGCCTTCCTGGTCGCCCTGCCCTACGTCCTCTACCAGGCCTGGGCCTTCGTCGCCCCCGGCCTGTATGCGAACGAGAAGAAGCTCGCGCTGCCGCTGCTCGCGGCGAGCGTGCTGCTGTTCTTCGTCGGCATGGGCTTCGCGTACTTCATCGTCTTCCCGGCCGTGTTCGGCTTCATCAACGCTTTCGCGCCGGAAGGCGTGGCGGTGATGACGGACATCGACAAATACCTGTCCTTCGTGCTCACCACCTTCCTCGCCTTCGGCGTCACCTTCGAGGTGCCGGTGATCGTCATCGTGCTGGTGCGCATCGGCCTGGTCAGCATCGAGAAGCTCAAGGAAGTCCGCCCCTACGTGATCGTCGGCGCCTTCATCGTCTCCGCCGTGGTTACCCCGCCGGACGTGCTTTCCCAGTTCCTGCTCGCCGTGCCGATGTGGCTGCTCTACGAGTGCGGCATCCTGATGGCGCAGATGATCGGCAAGTCGGCCAAGGCCGACGACGGCGCCTACCGGCCGCTCGACGACGCGGCGATGGAGGCCGAACTCGACCGCGCCGAGGTCGAAGCCGGTTCGCTGGCGGAACGCAAGCCCGACTAGGACGCCGGCCGCGGCCGCTTGCCGACGGTGATCGGTAGCGCCAGCGGCTTGCCTCCGCGCACCAGTCCGAAGCGCGCGCTTTCCCCGGGCGCCAGGGCGGCGATCAGGTCGAGCATCGACTGCGCGTCCTTCACCGGCTGCTCGCCGACCGTCAGCAGCACGTCGCCCGGCTTGACGCCGGCCTTGTCGGCCGGGCTGCCGCGCATCACCCCGGCGATCAGCGCGCCCTGATCGGGCCTGACGCCGAAGGACTCGGCCAGCTCGGGCGTCAGATCCTGCACTTCGACGCCGATCCAGCCGCGCGTCACGGTGCCGGTCTTGATGATCTGCTCCATCACGCTCTTGGCGAGCGAGACCGGGATCGCGAAGCCGATGCCCATCGAGCCGCCGCTTTGCGAATAGATCGCGGTGTTGATGCCGACCAGGTGGCCGTTGCTGTCGACCAGCGCGCCGCCCGAGTTGCCGGGGTTGACTCGCGGCATCGGTCTGGATGAAGTTCTCGAAGGTGTTGATGCCGA
>CZVZ01002112.1_pt1 | contig 12418 bp, 9 predicted proteins | sample 1498571 | NCBI WGS metagenome assembly CZVZ01 (sample SAMEA3649934, study PRJEB11730) | metagenome | reverse complement strand
GGCTGCGTCGTCACCAACGGCATGAGCCAGTACTCGCGCGCCGAGCGCAACGCCAACAGCGGTCTCGTCGTGAATGTGTCGCCGGCCGACTTTGCAGGCGAGGGCCCGCTGGCCGGCATCGAGTTCCAGCGCCGCTGGGAGCGGCGCGCCTTCGCGCTCGGCGGCGGCAACTACGACGCGCCGGCGCAACGCCTCGGCGACTTCCTCGCCGGCCGGCCCAGCGAGGCGCTTGGCACCGTGGAGCCTTCCTACCAGCCGGCGGTGAAGCCGACCGACCTCGCCAGCGCGCTGCCCGACTATGCCATCGTCGCGCTGCGCGAGGCGATTCCCGCCTTCGACCGGCAGATCCGCGGCTTCGCGCTGGCCGACGCGGTGCTCACCGGCGTCGAGACACGCACCTCCTCGCCGCTGCGCATCACGCGCGGCGCCGATTATCAGAGCCTGAACGTCAAGGGACTCTACCCCACGGGGGAGGGCGCCGGCTATGCCGGCGGCATTCTGTCGGCCGGTGTGGACGGCATCGAGGCCGCCGAAGCGGTGGCTTCGGCTATAGTCGGTGCCCGATGATCAAGTTCGACCGCGTCACTAAACGCTATCCCCCCGACATCACGGCCCTGGCCGACGTCAGCGCCGAAATCGGCGCCGGCGAACTGGTCGCCGTGCTCGGCCATTCCGGCGCCGGCAAGTCGACGCTGCTCAAGCTGATCCCCGCGATCGAGCGGCCGACCAGCGGCTCGGTGCTGGTCAACGGCCAGAACGTCGGCGCGCTCGGGCGCAAGGCGCTGCCCTACCTGCGGCGCAACATCGGGCTGGTGTTCCAGGACCAGAAACTGCTGTTCGATCGCAGCGTGCTCGCCAACGTGCTGCTGCCGCTCGAGATCACCGGCTTCGCGCCGAAGGAGGCGAGGCGGCGCGCCGAGGCGGCGCTCGATAAGGCCGGGCTGCTGGCGCGCGCGCGGGCGCTGCCGGTCGCGCTGTCCGGCGGCGAGCAGCAGCGGCTCGCCATCGCCCGCGCCGTCGCACACCGCCCCGCCCTGCTGCTGGCCGACGAGCCGACCGCCTATCTCGACGCCGACACCGCGCGCGACGTGGCGAACATCTTCACCGAGTTCCATCGCGTCGGCGTCACCGTGCTGCTGGCCACCTACGACGCCGGCCTCTTCCCCGCCGCGCGGCCCCTGCGACTCGATCACGGGAGGCTGGCATGAGGTGGCTGGGTGCGCATTGGAACGCCCTGCGGCAGGCGCTGCGCCGGCTGGCGGCGGCGCCGCTCAACACGCTGCTCGCCGCGCTCGGCATCGGCATCGCGCTCGCCCTGCCGGCCGGCGGCGCCCTGCTGCTCAATCACGTGACGGCCCTGACGCAAGGCGTGCCGGCGACGCCGCAGCTGACGGCCTTCCTCGCCGTCGAGGCAGAACGCAAGACGGCGCTCGCGGTCGCAACCAGGATCGGGAACCTGCCGGGCGTCACCAGGACGCAGTTGCTCGCCCGCGAGGACACGCTGGCGCGCATGAAGTTGGGGGCGCTGGCCGACGCGATCGGCGTACTGCCGAAGAACCCCTTCCCCGACGCGATCGTCGTCACGCCGGCCGACAGCATGAACGGCGGGCCCGCCGCCATCGAGCAGCTCGCGACGACACTGCGGCAATGGAAGGAAATCGAGCATGTCCAGGTCGATGCCGACTGGGCGCGCCGCCTGGCGGCCTTCGTCCGCCTCGCGCGCACCGCCTTGCTGCTGCTGGCCGCGCTGCTCGGTGTCGGCCTCGTCGCGATCACCTTCGGCACGATCCGCCTCCAGCTGCTGACGCGCCGCGCCGAGGTCGAGGTCAGCCGCCTGCTTGGCGCGACCGACGGCTTCATCCGTCGCCCCTTCCTCTGGCACGGCGCCCTGCTCGGCCTGCTCGGCGGCATCGCCGCCTGGCTGATCGTCGCCGCGGCGATCCTCTGGCTGCGGCTGCCGGTGGCCGAGCTGGCACAGCTCTACGGCTTCGACCTGCTGCTGGCGCTGCCGGATGCCACCGCCAGCGCGGCGCTGCTGGCCGGCGCGGCGCTGCTCGGCTGGCTCGGCGCACTGCTGTCGATGCGCCAGTTCCTGCGCGGCATGGAGTGAAGCGCATGCCGGGCGGCTTCGTTCCCCCCGCCGACTCGACGCGCTGGGCGAAATACGCCGGGCGCGACGTCATCCCGCTGTGGGTCGCCGACATGGACTTCCCCGCGCCGCCGGAGGTGGTCGAGGCGCTGCAGCGCCGCGTCGCGAGCGGCCTGTTCGGCTACGGCCAGCCCTGGCCCTCGCTGGTCGAAGCGGTGCTCGAACATTGCGCGAGAGAGTACGCCTGGACGGTCGAGCCCGACTGGCTCGTCTGGCTGCCGGGCCTGGTGTCCGGCCTCCACGTCGCCTGCCGCGCCGTCGGCGACCGTGAACATGGGGGCGACGGCGTGTTCACGGCGACGCCGGTCTATCCGCCGTTTCTCTCCGCGCCGCTCGAATCCGGGCGCCGGCTGCTGACCTTGCCGCTGGTCGCCACGGAAGCCGGCTGGGACTGGGATTTCGCCGCCGCCGACGCGCTGATGCGCGCCGCGCGACTGTTCCTGCTGTGCCATCCGCACAATCCCGTCGGCCGCGCCTGGCGCGAGGACGAGCTCTGGCAGCTCGCCGCGCTGGCCGAGAAGCACGACCTCGTCGTCTGCTCCGACGAGATCCACTGCGACCTGAGCTTCGCCGGCCGCCACAGCCCCTTCGCCGCGCTCTCCCCGGAGATCGCCGCGCGCACCATCACGCTGATGGCGCCCTCGAAGACATTCAACCTCGCCGGCCTCGGCTGCGCCTTCGCGATCATTCCCGACCCGCGGCTCCGCGCCGCCTTCACCGCCGCGCTGCACGGCATCGTGCCGCACGTGAATGTGCTGGGCCTGGTCGCCTGCGAAGCCGCCTACCGGCACGGCGACGCATGGCGCCGGCAGCTCATCGACACGCTGCGCGGCCACGCCGCGCGCGTCGAGCAGGTCATCGACGGCCTGCCCGGCCTGTCGATGACGAGCGTGGAGGCGACCTTCCTCGCCTGGATCGACTGCCGCGGGCTGGGTGTCGAGCATCCGGCGGCGCTGTTCGAGCGGCATGGCGTCGGCCTGTCCGACGGCGCGGCCTTCGGCCCGGGCCCGGCCTATGCGCAGTATGTGCGGCTGAATTTCGGCACGACCGGCGCGCTGCTCGACGCCGCGCTGGAGCGCATTCGCGCCGCCTGCAGCAATCTGTAGAAACTCGGCGCCGGCGAGGCGGCGCCGCGACGGCCTATCGTAGGACCTTGTCGGCGCGCAGCATCGCCTCGAGCGCGTCCGCCGGCACCGGCGGCGAGAAGTAGTAGCCCTGGATCTCCTGGCAGCCGAGATTGGAGAGAAAATCGAGCTGCTCCTGCGTTTCGACGCCCTCGGCGATGACGCGGTGGCCGAGGCGCTGCGCCATGCTGACGATCGCGCCGGCGATCGCGCAGTCGTTGCCGTCGCGCGGGATGCCGGTGACGAAGGAGCGGTCGATCTTCAGGGTGTCGATCGGAAAGCGTTTCAGATAGGTCAGGCTCGAATAGCCGGTGCCGAAATCGTCGAGGGAGAGCGTCACGCCGAGCGCCGTCAGCGTGTCCATCATGGCGATGACGTCGTCGCTGCTGTGCGTCAGCATCCCTTCCGTGATCTCAAGCTCGAGCCATTCCGGCGGCACCGCGTGCTCCGCGAGCAGCGCCCGCACCCGGTCGGCCAGGTCGGGCGAGAAGTCGCGTGCCGACAGGTTGACCGCGATCTTGACGACACGCACGCCCTTGTCGTGCCAGCGTCGCACCTGGCGCAGCGCCGCCTCCAGCACCCAGGCCGAAAGGCGCACGATCAGCCCGGACTCCTCCGCGATCGGGATGAATTCCTGCGGCGAGACCAGCCCGCGCTCCGGGTGCTGCCAGCGCACCAGCGCCTCGGCACCGACGATGCGGCCGCTGGCAAGATCGACCTTGGGCTGGTAGTGCAGCAGCAGTTCGTCGTGCTCGAGCGCCTGGCGCAGGCCGGATTCGATCTTCAGGCGCTCGAGCGCGCGCTGGTTCATCTCGTGGCTGTAGAAGGCGTAGGTGTCCTGCCCGCTGCCCTTGGCGCGGTACATCGCGATGTCGGCCATGCGCAGCAGGGATTCGGTATCGTTGCCGTCGCGCGGATAAACGCTGACGCCGATCGCCGCGCCGACCTTGAGCTCGTGCTCGCCGACGATGAACGGCGGGTCGAGCGCGGCGATCAGCTTCTGCGCGACGATCGCCGCATGCTCGCGCCGCGCGATGTCGAACAGGGCGACCACGAACTCGTCGCCGCCGAGCCGGGCGACGACGTCCTCGTTGCGCACGGCAACGCGCAGGCGTTCGGCGATCATCTGCAGCAGCCGGTCGCCGACGCTGTGGCCGAGGCTGTCGTTGATCGGCTTGAAGCGGTTGAGGTCGACGAACAGCAGCGCGCCGTGCAGGCGGTTGCGGCGCGCCTCGACCAGGGCCTGGTCGACCAGCTTGTAGAGCAGCGCGCGGTTGGGCAGCCCGGTCAGGCTGTCGTAGTAGGCGAGGTAATGGATGCGCTCCTCGGCCGCCTTGCGCTCGGTGATGTCGGTAAAGATCGAGAAGTAATGACCGACCTGGCCGTCGCGGTTCTTCACCAGGCTGATCGAGGCCCAGCTCGGGAAATCCTCGCCGTTCTTGCGCCGCGTCCAGATCTCGCCGTGCCAGCTGCCCTCTTGCTCGACGCGCGTCCAGATCTGCTCGTAGAACTCGGTCGGATGCCGGGCCGAGCGCAGGAACAGCGGCGACCGGCCGACCGCCTCCTCCTCCGTGTAGCCGGTCATCTGGTTGAAGGCCGGATTGACGGACAGGATGCGCCGCTCGGCATCGGTGATCATGATGCTCTCGTCGCTGTGCTCGAAGATGCGCGACTGCAGGCGCAGCGTCTTCTCGGCCTCGATGCGGCTGGTGATGTCGGACAGGTAGCCGATGATGCCGGACGGCTCGCCGTTCTCGTCGCGCAGCAGCGACAGCTGCAGGCTGGCCCAGAAGATCTCGCCGGACTTGCGGCGCCGGCGCACCTCGAGCTCACGCCCGCCATTCTCGAGGAAGGCGTCGCGGAACCCCTCGCTGTCGTCGTCGGCGTCGGGATCGGCATAGAGGAACAGGATGTGCTTGCCGATCGCCTCGGCGGCGCTGTAGCCGAACAGGGTCTCGGCGCCCTTGTTCCAGCCGGTGATGAAGCCGCCCAGGTCCATCGTGATCACCGATTCATGGATCTGGTCGAGAATCTGCTCCTGCGTGGCGAGCCGGCAGGCGCCCGGAACGGCGCGGGCGGCTTCGCATTGCGCACGGGCCCGACTCAGTCTGTTCTTGCCGGCGTCGTCGTTCTGCACGGGTGCTCAGGCCTCCCTGCTGATCAGCACGGCCCAGCGCACCGCGCCGGCAAGGTCCGCCGCCCATGCGGCGGGAGTGATGCCGGCCGCGGCGAGGGCGCCCGCCAGCGCCGGCGTGGGCTGCCCTTCGCTCGCGCCGACGAGCGTCAGCAATCTGCCGAGCGTTCCGGCACCGGCGATCAATGCGTCCGCGACGTCGCCGGGCAGATGCAACGGCGCGATGATTTTCGCCAGCGGCTCGCCGAACAGAGCGTCGAGCAGCGAGAACATGCCGACCATGTAGGCCTGGTCGCAGGCTTCGCTGGCCATGCCGGTGCGCCTGGCCAGCGCCTCCATCAGGCCGGCGCGCAGGGCCGCACGCGGCAGCAGGGGACTGGCGGCGTCGGCACCCTGGGCGCGCGTGTAGAGCAGCAGCTGCAGCCAGCGCTGGAGCTGGCGACGGCCGAGCATGGCGATCGCCTGGCCGAAGTTGCCGATCTGCCTGGCGGGCGAAAACGCCACCGAATTCACCAGCTTCAGCAGCTGGTAGGACAGGTTGGGATCGCGCTTGATCAGGGCCTCGATCTCGGCGGTATCGGCATCCCGAGCGACCAGCGCCAGCAGCTTGAGCAGCAGGCTGCGCGCCGTCGGCTCGCCCTTGAACGCCGGCGAGGCATGGCCGGCATAGTGGCCCGCCAGCCAATGGAACTTGCAGAAGCCGGGGCAGACGTGCTCGGTCGTGCCGAGCGCCAGATGCGGGCCGGGCAGGCGTCGCAGCCATTCCGCGAAACCGGCGGGCATGCCGAAACCGGGGCAGGCCACCGCCAGCGACGCGATGCCGGGGAACAGCGGCGCGTCCGCCGCGGGAAAGCCGACGGCCATCAGGGCGAAGCCGGCAGCCTGCAATGCTGCCAGGGCGGGGTGGCAGGCCGGGTCGCTGCCCGTCGCCGCCGGGATGGCCAGCACCATGCGGTCGCGCGGCAGACCGGCGGCCAGCGCGGGGTCGATCCGGGCCGGATCGACCGTGACGACGCAGAGGAGCGCATCGAGCACCTCGGCCAGGTGGCACTCGTGCAGCAGGTGTGCGAGCGCCGCGCCGTCGAGCGGCCGCTCTCCCTCGAGCAGCAATGCCACCCAGGCATTGTTGAAATCCACTGCCGGCTGGATCGTGATCAGCGGAAAGGGCTCGGCTGCAGGCATGCTCGCATTGAAGGGGGATTCTGGGCGCATGGATTATTCGCCATGGGCGAACGGAAGCGATGGCTGATCAAAGGGTGTTGAACCGCCGTATTCCGCCTTCTGTCACGATCAGGTCGAGCGGCACGTCATGCGCTTCCGGATGGATGGTGGCGACCGCGCAGAGATCGAAGCCGACGCCGATCGTCAGCGGGCGCGGCGCGCAGGCCGCCAGCGTGCGGTCGAAATAGCCGCCGCCGTAGCCGAGCCGGTAGCCCGCCGCATCGAAGGCCACCAGCGGCAGCAGGAGCACGTCCGGCGTGGCTGTCGCCGGCGTCGCCGGCACCGGAATGCCGTAGGGATCGGCCGTCATCGGCGCGTCGGGCGCCCAGGCGCGGAACTCCATCGGCGCCTCGAGCGCGACCACCGTGGGCATCGCGGCCTGCCAGCCCGCGGCGAGGAGCCGGGCGACGAGGGGCCGGCAGTCCACCTCGGCGCGGATCGGCCAGCAGAAGCCGAGCCGGCCGGCCGGCCGGCCGAGCAGCAAGCCGGCCAGGTGCTCGAGAATCCGGGTGCTGGCCTGCTCCAGCGCCGCGGCGGGCATGGCTTGGCGGGCGGCGATCATGGCGCGCCGCAGCGCGGCGCGCGCGGCAGCGCGATTAACGGCGGTTTCGGCGGGTTGATCGGTCATGGCGCACTCCGCCGCATATGCTAGCCTTGAATCATGGTTATCGAATCGATTGCGATGAGGGTTTTTGTCGGCATTGCCCTGCTGGGCTCGCTGCCTGTCTGGGCGCAGCCCGAGAGGAGCGGGGATGCTGCATTTCTCGCGGCGCGCGACGCTTTCGCCAGAGGCGACCGCGTGAAGCTCGCGCGTGCACAAGCGGCATTGCAAACCCATCCCCTCGCCCCCTGGGCAGCCTACTTCGAACTCAACCTGCAACTGCGCGACAGGAATGGCGGGGCCGACGCCGGGGTCGCCGAATTCATCGACCGCCACGCCGGCAGCTACCTCGCCGAAAAGATGCGCGGCGACTGGCTCAAATGGCTGGTTGACCGTGAGGACTGGAGCCGGGCGCGGGCCGTGTTCGCCCAGATGGAGCGCCCGGACGCCGAGGCTGCCTGCCGCGGTCTCGAGGCGCGTTTGCGCCTGGGAGAGCCGGATGCCGGGGCCGACGCACGTGCGCTGCTCGCGGGGAGCGCGCCTCTCGCCGAAGCCTGCCTGCCGCCGCTCGGCCGGTTGGCGGCCGGCGGGGAATTCTCCGCCGATGCCCTCTGGGAGCGACTCCGTCGCCAGTGGGCCGTCGACAAGCTCAAGGAGGCGCGCCAGATCGCCGGCTGGTTGCCGGCGGCCGAAGCACCGGCCTGGAAGATGGTCGAGGCCGTCATCGACCATCCGGCCCGCCATCTCGCGCGCCTGCCCGAGCGCTTCTCCGACAGCCGGCGCGGCCGCGCGCTCGCCGAGCTCGCGGTGCTGCGCATGGCGCGTTCCGACGCCCGCGTCGCCGCGGCACGCTGGCAGGAGATCGAGGATCGCTTCCCGGCCGAGGAGCGCGGCTTCGTCTGGAGCAGGCTGGCGCAGGCCGCCGCGCGAAGCCATCAGCCCGAGGCGAAAGACTGGTTCGACCAGGCGGAAGCCCTAGGCGCGGCGCTGGACGACGAGCAGCATGCCTGGCGCATCCGCGCCGCCTTGCGGGCGGGCGACTGGCCGGCGGTGGCGCACGCGATCGTCCGGCTGCCGGAAGCCCTGGCAGCCCGGCCCGAATGGATCTACTGGCGCGGCCGCGCGCTTGCCGCGCTCGGCAGTGCGGAGGCGGCGCAGGGATATTTCGCCCGGATCGCCGGCCAGCCGCATTTCTACGGCATCCTCGCCGCCGAGGCGCTCGGCCAGCCCTTCGCGATCCCGGCGCGCACGCGCGCGCCGGACGCGGAAGAACTCGCCGCCGCCGAGTCGCACCCGAGTCTGGTGCGCGGCCTCGCGCTGATCCGTGCCGACATGCGCGGCGATGGCATCCGCGAATGGAACTGGGCGCTGACCGGCATGAGCGACCGCCAGCTGCTCGCCGCCGCCGAGTTCGCGCGCCGCAACGACGTCATCGACCGCGCCATCAACACGGCCGACCGCACGCAGGCCGAGCACGACTTCCTGCTGCGCTATCCGACCCCCTTCCTCGCGCAGGTCGAGCCGCGCGCCCGCGAAGTCGGTCTCGATCCGGCCTGGGTCTATGGCCTGATGCGCCAGGAAAGCCGCTTCATCATGGATGCGAAATCCACCGTCGGCGCCAAGGGCCTGATGCAGCTGATGCCGGCCACCGCGAAATGGGTCGCGCAGAAGATCGGCATGACGCACTTCCATCCGGCGAAGGTCACGGACATGGACATCAACGTCACCCTCGGCACCAACTATCTGCGCATGGTGATGGACAGCCTCGACGACCATCCGGTGCTCGCCTCCGCCGCCTACAACGCCGGTCCCGGCCGCGCGCGCAAGTGGCGCGCCGAGCGACCGCTCGAAGGCGCGATCTACGCCGAGACCATCCCCTTCAACGAGACGCGCGACTACGTCAAGAAGGTGATGGCGAACGCGATGCACTACGCCGCGCTGGCGGGGGGCCGTCTCCCGCCCTCGCTGACCGTCCGGCTCGGCACGATCCGCGCGCGCGGCTTCGGCGACGGCAAGGCGGAAGATTTGCCGTGAAGCGCGCCCTGCTGGTCGGCGGCACCGGCTTCGTCGGCGGCGCCATCGCGCGCCGCCTCGCCGGCGCCGAGTTTTTCCTGACCTTGCCGACGCGCCGCGCCGAGCGCGCCAAGGCCCTGACAGTCCTGCCGACGGCGCGGATCGTCGAAGCCGACGTCCATGACGAAGCCGCGCTCGCCCGGCTGATGGCGGGCCAGGATGTCGTCATCAGTCTCGTCGGCATGCTCAAGGGCGACTTCCGGCGCGGCCATGCCGAACTGCCCGGCAAGATCGCCCGCGCTGCGGCGGCGGCCGGCGTACCGCGCCTGATCCACATTTCCTCGCTCGGCGCCGCGCCGGACGCCCCCTCGGAATACCTGCGCACCAAGGCGGCCGGCGAAGCGGCGCTGCGCGCCGCCTATCCTGAAGCGACGATCTTCCAGCCGTCGGTGATCTTCGGCCGCGGCGACTCCTTCCTCACGCTGTTCGCCGGCCTGCTCAAAATCGCCCCCGTCGTGCCGCTCGCCTGCCCCGACGCGCGCTTCCAGCCGGTCTGGATCGAGGACGTGGTCGGCGCCGTCCTCGCCAGCCTCGGCCGCCCCGAGAGCCAGGGGCGGACCTATCCGCTCTGCGGCCCGCGCGAGTACACCCTGCGCGAACTGGTCGCCTACGCAGGCAAGGTCAGCGGCCATCCGCGCCCGATCGTCGGCCTGCCGCTTCCTCTCGCTTATCTGCAGGCCTGGCTCATGGAATGGGTGCCGAACGGGCCGATGACGCGCGACAACGTGCGCTCGATGCAGGTGCCGAACGTGTGCCCCGCCGGCTGCACGCTGCCCTTCGGCCTGGCGGCGACGCGGCTCGAGGCGGTGGCCCCGACCTATCTCGCCGGCTAGATGCGAGTCTTCTGCGTCGGCGGCGCGGTGCGCGACGAACTGCTCGGCCTGCCGGTGCAGGACCGCGACTGGGTCGTCGTCGGGGCGGCGCCCGAGGAAATGCTGGCGCGCGGCTTCAGGCCGGTCGGCCGCGACTTCCCGGTATTCCTCCATCCCGAGACGCACGAGGAATACGCGCTGGCGCGCACCGAGCGCAAGACGGCGCCGGGCTACGCGGGCTTCGTCTTCCATGCCGCCGCCGACGTCACGCTCGAGGAGGATCTCGCGCGGCGCGACCTGACCATCAACGCGATCGCGCAGGACGAAGATGGCACGCTGATCGACCCCTATGGCGGACGCGCCGACCTGGAGAAGAAAATCCTGCGCCACGTCTCGCCGGCCTTCGCCGAGGACCCCGTGCGCATCCTGCGCCTGGCGCGCTTCGCCGCGCGCTTCGCCGACTTCTCCGTCGCGCCGGAAACCGTCACCCTCATGCGCGCGATGGTGGACAACGGCGAGGTCGATGCGCTGGTCGCCGAGCGCGTCTGGCAGGAGCTGGCGCGCGGCCTGATGGAGCGCGCACCCTCGCGCATGTTCCTGACCCTGCGTGAATGCGGAGCGCTGGCCAAACTGCTGCCGGAACTCGACCGCCTCTGGGGCGTGCCGCAGCGCGCCGACTACCACCCCGAGATCGACACCGGCGTGCATGTGATGCTGGTGATCGATATGGCAGCCCGGCTGAATCTCTCGCTGCCGGCGCGCTTCGCCGCGCTGACGCACGATCTCGGCAAGGGCACGACGCCCGCCGACATCCTGCCGCGCCACATCGGCCACGAGCGGCGCAGCGTCGAACTGCTCGAGCCGCTGTGCGCGCGCCTGCGGGTGCCGGCCGACTGCCGCGACGTCGCACGGCTGGTGGCGCGCTTCCACGGCGACCTGCTGCGCGTCGCCGAGCTGCGGCCCGCGACGAAGCTCGAGATCCTCGAGCGCTGCGATGCCTTGCGCCGGCCGGCGCGCTTCGCGGAAATACTCGGCGCCTGCGAGGCGGACTACCGCGGCCGGGAAGGCCATGCCGAGCGGGAATACGCGGCCGGCGGCCAGTGGCGCGCGCTCCTGGCGGCGGTGCAGGCGGTCGACGCCGGCGCAATAGCGCGCGAGGCGCAGGCCGGCGCGGAGCCGGCGCAGATTCCCGCGCGCATCCATGCCGCGCGCGTCGCGGCGATCGCCGCACTCAACTCTTCAGCAGCGCCTTGAAGTTGGCGAGTTTCGCGTTGCCGGCGGCCTTGTCGAAACTCGGCGCCGACGAGGCGGCGCCCTCCAGCTTGAGATCGTCGCCCATCTCGGCGATGAAGCGCGAGGCGGCGCGCTCGACGATCTCGCGGCCCTGCTTGCGCCTGGCGCACCAGCTGATATTGAGCGACAGTTGCGCGCGCGTGATGCCGACGTACATCAGCCGCCGTTCCTCCTCGATGTTGCCGGCGTCGATCGCTTCGCGGTGCGGCAGCGATCCTTCCTCGACGCCGACCAGATGGACGTGGCGGAATTCCAGTCCCTTCGCCGCGTGCAGCGTGGCGAGCTGCACGGCATCCAGGTTTTCGTCCTGCTTGTCGAGCATGGTGATCAGCGCGACGATCTGCGCCAGTTCGAGCAGGTTCTTCTTCTCCTCCTCGCCCTTGCCGGCCAGCCAGCCGACGAAGTCGCGCAGGTTGGCCCAGCGCGCTTCGGCATCCTTCGCCTCGAGCGTCTCGAACAGCCAGGCCTCGTAGCCGACCGCCTTGAGCAGGTCGGCCAGCACCTGGCCGGCCGGCTCCTTCTGCGCGCGGTATTCCATGCGGTTGATGAAGCCGCCGAACTCGCGCAGCGCGGCGAGCGGCGCCGGCTTGATCTCCAGCTCGATGCCCGGCGCGAAGATGGCGGCGAACAGGCCGATGTGGCGGCGCCCCGCCGCCTGGCCGAGCGCCTCGAGCGTGGTGCCGCCGATGCCGCGCTTGGGCGTCGTGACGGCGCGGATGAAAGCCGGATCGTCGTCCTGGTTGGCCAGCAGGCGCAGATAGCTCGTGACGTCCTTGATCTCGCTCTTGTCGAAGAACGACTGCCCGCCGGAGAGCACGTAGGGCACCTTGTGGGCGCGCAGCTGCTGCTCGAACAGCCGCGCCTGGTGGTTGCCGCGGTAGAGGATCGCGTAGTCGCGCCATTTGCCACGGGTCTCGAACTTGTGCGCCATCAGGCGCGTCACCACCCATTCGGCCTCGTGGGCGTCGTCGCGGCAGGCCATGACGCGGATCGCGTCGCCGTGGCCCTTGT
>CZVZ01002111.1_pt1 | contig 12596 bp, 14 predicted proteins | sample 1498571 | NCBI WGS metagenome assembly CZVZ01 (sample SAMEA3649934, study PRJEB11730) | metagenome | reverse complement strand
GAAGCATCTGCAGGAACAGGTGCTGCAGCACGGCGCCGATCTCGGTCTCGCGCTCGATGGCGACGCCGACCGCCTGCTGATGGTCGATCGCAGCGGCCGGTTGTTCGACGGCGACGAGCTGCTCTACGTCATCGCGCGCCGTCAGCGCTCCGGAAAAGGGCTGGCCGGAGTCGTCGGCACGCTGATGAGCAACCTCGGTTTCGAGCAGGCGCTCGCCCGCCTCGACATCGGCTTCGCGCGCGCCAAGGTCGGCGACCGCTACGTGCTCGAGCTGATGCAGGAGAAGGGCTGGCCGCTCGGCGGCGAGAATTCCGGCCACATCATCTGCCTCGACCGCCACACCACCGGCGACGGCACGGTCGCCGCGCTGCAGGTGCTGGCGGCCTTGCGGGAGCGCGGCGAGACGCTCGCCCAGGCCTGCGCCGATCTGACGATGTTCCCGCAGCAGCTCATCAACGTGAAGTTCGCCACCGGCTTCGACTGGCAGGCCGACGCCGGCATCCGCGCCGCGACCGCGCAGGCCGAACGCTTGCTCGACGGCAGGGGGCGCGTGCTGCTGCGCCCGTCCGGCACCGAGCAGTTGCTGCGCGTGATGGTGGAGGGCGAGGACGCGGCGTTGGTCGCCGCACAGGCCGAGGCGATCGCATCTGCGGTGCGCGCGGCCGCGGGGGCCTGACACGCAAACTCGGCGCTGGCGGGGCGGCGTCCTGGGGTTGTTTACCCGAACAGCACCAGACCCCAGACCGCCGCGACGTTGATCAACGAGATCAGCACCGCCGCGCTGCCGATGTCCTTGGCGCGCTTGGCAAGGTGGTGCCGTTCGAGCGAGACGCGATCGACGACGGCCTCGACGGCGGAGTTGAGCAGTTCGACGATCAGCACCAGCAGCACGCTGCCGATCATCAGGGCCTTGCCGAGGCCGCTGGCGGGCAGGAACAGCGCGAGCGGGACGAGGAACAACGCCAGCCAGCTTTCCTGGCGGAAGGCATTCTCGTGGCGATAGGCGGCCGAGAGGCCGTCGAGCGAGTAGCGGAAGGCGTTCCAGATACGCACAAGGCCGGTCTTGCCCTTGAACGGGCTTTTGCCCTCGTGCCGCTCGTCAGGTGCGAAGGATTTCTGTTCCATTGGCGCAAGATAGCAGTTTTGCGCCCGGTGCCGGGCTGGCACGCGCTTCTGCGCTCTGCTTGGGGAAGAACAGCCAATAGGCAGCGAGCGAGACGTACCAGCAGAGCAATGCCGTCCAGATCTGGTGCGAGAACAGATGCATCCCCCTGGCCACCTGAACGAAGGTCAGGAGCAGTCCGAATGCCATGACGAACCACAGCGTTCCCGTGGCCAGGCGTTTGCGCCGCAGGTGGCGCGCGGCCAGGTAGAGCGGGAACAGCGAGAATGCCGACGCCGCATGGCCACCGGGCGAGCAGCGGCCTCGTTGAGCGCCTGGCGGGACGGGGTCGAACGGCCCGATGTAGGGGCGGTTTCCGCCGAACTCGGCCAGACTGACCGGGCAGGACTGATAGGACTTCTTCTTGACGACCGAGACCGTGCCGGCGGAAAGCAGGGTGGCCACCAGAACGAAGAAGAGCAGGCGGCGATGCGCGTGCAGACGCGGCAGCAGCAGGCTGGCAAAGGCCGCCAGTCCCATCAGCGCCACCACCCGGCGGACAGCTTGCTTGACATCGGCATGAAGAAGATTCTTGAGGAGGGGGTGATGCTCGAGCGGGAAGGCGCCGGCGGCGGGATCGAAAAAGAGCCGGCTGAGGCCCAGATCGAAGTCGAGGCCGAGAAACACCGCGAGCAGCAGGGCGGCGATCCCCGCCGGCAGGATGAGATCCTTGCGTTCGATCACTGCGAGGTCTCCTATCCTGTCACGCCGGGTCGCGCGGGCGACGGGGTGCTGCGCAGCCGGCCCTGTTTGAAGGCCGCGGCGGTCGTCTGGTAGTAGGCAACCGTCTCCTCGACCAGCCGGGGATCCGGCTCGACCGGGGTGGACTCCAGGGTATCCGGGGCGATGCGGTAGGCCTCGACCCGCCGCTTGGGCAGCAGGACGGTCAGCATGCCGTTCTTGTAATAGCCGAGCTGCTGGTAATTGCTGATGAAGGCCCGCTCGAGCCCGGCCGTGGCCGGCGCGAGCAGGGAGTGTCCGGAAAATGTCTCCTGGCCGGCCAGGCCGAGCGCATGGAGCACGGTCGGCGCGATGTCGATCTGGCTGGCCAGCCGCGTATGCGTGCCCGGACGCACGAGGGCCGGGGCATAGAAGATCAGCGGGATGTGATACTTGGCGACCGGCAGCTTGGTCTTGCCAGCCACCGAGGCGCAGTGGTCGGCGGTGATGATGAACAGGGTGTCGGCGAACCAGGGTTTCTCGCGAGCCTCCGCGATGAGACGGCCGATCGCGTAATCGGTGTATTTGACCGCGCCGTTGCGTCCCCCGGGCGAGGGAATGTCGATGCGGGCATCCGGGTAGGTATAGGGCCGATGGTTCGAGGTGGTCATGATGTGGGCGAAGAATGGCTTGCCGTCCTTCGCCAGGCCGTCGAATTCGCGGATCGCGTTGGCGAACAGGGATTCGTCGGCCACGCCCCAGATGTTTTCGAAGGCGACCGATTCGGGCGGAAAGTCGGTCCGGTCGATCACGCGGTAGCCGTTCGCGCCGAAGTAGGCATTCATGTTGTCGAAATAGCCGTAGCCGCCGTAGATGAAGGACGTGGCGAAGCCCTGCTGGCGGAGTTTCTCGCCGAGCGTGGCGAGATGTTCGTTGTTCGGCCGCCGCACGATCGACTGGCCCGGCAGCGGGGGGACGCCGATCGACAGGGCCTCCAGGCCGCGCACTGTGCGTGTGCCGGTGGCGAAGATGTTGTCGAAGCGCAGGCCGGCCGCTGCAAGCCGGTCGAGATTCGGCGTCAGTCCGCCGGTTGCGCCGTAGGCGCCGAGGTATTCGGCGGAGAGGCTTTCCACCGAGACCAGCACCACGTTCCGGGGTTTCCGCTTGAATAGGGTGGGAAGCGCCGCATGGGCGGGGGCGCCGGCACCCTGCGGGCTGCCGTGCCGCAGCTGCGTCATCACCGCCTCGGCCTGTCCTGCCGGCAGCATGCGGTAGAAGCGCTCGTAATCCAGTTCGTTGCGCCGCATCGCCGCCGCCAGGCTGAACAGGCCGTTGCCGGACAGTTCGTCCGCGTAGGCGTTGCCGGTGGCAGCCATCTGGTCGACGTTCGCCCAGTGCAGGCTGGCCGCTGGCAGGGCGAGTGCGAGCACCGCGCCGGCGAGGCGCTGCCGTTCGGGGCGTCCCTGGTCGCGCCAGCGCAGCTGCGTACGGGCGAGCCAGGTCAGGCCGGTGGCCAGTGCCAGCACGAGCGCCAGCAGGCTTCCGACGGGATAGGACTCGCGAATGTTGCCGATGACCTCCTGGGTGTAGATCAGGTAATCGATGGCGATGAAGTTGAAGCGGCTGTCGAACTCCCGCCAGAACGTGATTTCGGCGAGGGCGCCGAACAGCAGCAGCGCCAGCGAGAACCAGAGCACTCCCCAGCGCAGCGCGTGCATCCATGGGCGCGAACGCAGCCGGGAGGGCAGCAGCGCCGATGCCAGCAGCAGCGGCGGCAGCAGGAAGGCGAGCGTCGCCGCGTCGAACCACAGACCGCGCAGGAAGGCCGTCAACGCCTCGCGCATTCCGATCACGCCGGGTTCGACGTGGGCGAGCAGGATCAACCGCAGGGTCGTCCAGATCGCCAGGGCGGCGATCGCCAGCAGCAACGGCAGGGAGACCTGACGGTAGCGCCGCGGGTGTGTGGCGGCAGCGGGAATGCTGTTGGGTGCCGCGGCGGGGAGGGCGGCTGCGATCCTGGCCGTGGGCATCAGCGTTCTCCCCCGGTGGTCGCCTTGCGCAGCACATAGGTGCGCCACATCGCGTAGAGCGGAATGAAGTCGATGCGGCCCAGAATCTCGAAGCCGGCATCCCGAAATTCCGCTTCGACCTGGTGAGCCGGCACGATAAAGCGGTTCTGCTCGCCGCGCTCCTCGCGCCGGGAACGGTCCTGTTCCAGTTTCCGGCGCCGCCACGCCTTGTAGTTGCCATCCACCCAGAGCGAGAGGATGACCGTATCCCTGGCGACGCGGTGGAATTCGTTGAGGATCTCCTGCGATATTCGTCGCTGCCGATATGGTGCAGGAGCCGCATGCAGAAGACGGAATCCACGGCGCCATCGGGCAGGCCGATCGAGAAGGCCGAGGTGCGCAGCATGCGGATGCGTTCGCGCAGTGCCGGAGGCTGGTGGGTCCGGGCCGTCTCGAGCATCCCGGCGGAGTAGTCGGCGGCGATGATGAAACGGTTGGGATGCTCGGCGAGGACGGGCCAGAAGCGGCCGGCGCCGCAAGGCAGGTCGAGCACCAGGGTCGGTTCGCCGGCCAGCGCCAGCGCCTTGCGCGCAACCTGTTCGTCGCGCCAGTGCGAGAGACGGCGGGCGATGCCGTCGCGGTGCTTGTGCAGGTAGTTCTCGGCGTGCTGCCGGTCGTACTTGTCGGAAAAGGGAAGGTGCAGGGATGAGGAAGCAGGCTGGTCCGGCATGAGGGCGCTCCACGAGATCGAGTGCCGCCTACTCTAGGCACCCCCTCGTGACCGACCTGTCAATCCGGTGTGAAAAAAACGTCAAGAAGCGGAAAAATCCACCCGGAACTCGCAGCCGCCGCCCGGATATTCGTCGAGGCGGATGCGCCAGCCCTGCTGCCGGCAGATCCGCTGCACCAGCGACAGGCCGATCCCCAGGCCATCGCCGCGGCTGCCGTCGCCCCTCACGAAAGGCTGGAAGATGCTTTCGCGCCGGTTCGGCGGGATGCCGGCGCCGGAGTCGCAGACGCTGAAGCCTTCCGAGCGCAGCACCAGCCGGACGAAGCCCTGGTCGGTGTAGTGAAGGGCGTTGCGCAGCAGGTTGGAGATGACGGCGCGCAGTTGCGGCGCCGGATAACGGCCGGTGTCGGCGGCCTCCGTCGTCAATGTCAGTTCGAGGTTGCGCGCAGCCGCTTCCGCGCGCCAGTGCTCGATTTGCTCCCGGGCGACCTCGCCGAGCGAGACGGCGCCGTCATCGCCGCCTTTCTCCTGCGGCGCGCGCGCCAGCTGCAGGAAAACCTCGACCAGTTCCCGCATCTCCGCGCACGAATCGAGCATGCGCCTGACCTTCTCCTCCTGGTGGGGGTCGCCAAGCCCCTGGGCCAGCAGCAGGTCGCAGGTGCTGGCGATCACCATCAACGGTGTGCGCAGCTCGTGGCTGACGTCGCTGGTGAACAGGCGCTCGCGTTCCAGCGCCTCGCGCAGCGTGCCCATTGTTTCGTCGAAGGCCGCCGCCAGCTGCCCGACTTCGTCGTTGGCGTAATCGGGGGCCAGCGGGGGCGCGAGCGGCAGCAGCTGAGCGCGATGGCGCACCTGGCCGGCCAGGCGGGTGACCGGGGCGATGACGCGGCGTGAGATGAGCACGCCGATGCCCCAGGCCGCCAGGACGCTGCAGGCAAACGCGACGGCGACAATCACCCTCAGAATATCCTCGCGCTGCTCGAATTCCTCGAGCACCTGCACCAGGACATAGCGCCGCTCCCCGACATCGCCGATCAAGATGTGCTGTTCGACGCCGTCAAGATAGATCTCTTGGTAACCCGGACCCATCCCCGCGAGCCACGGCGGCAAAGTGCTTGGCGCGGCGGGGGCGACGACATAGAGCTGCGTGCCGCGGCTGGTATGCAGCGGCTGGCCGGCAGACTCTGCGGCCAGCAGGTTTTCGAATTCCTGGTTCAGCGATTCCTCGGAAAAGAAATCCTCGGCATAGCTGGCCGCCTCGATCACCATCAGCGAGAACAGTCCGGACACGAGCAGCGTCAGCAGCACGAAGGATGCGACGATGCGGCGGGCGAGAGCCTGCTGTCTGCACGACATCCTAGGCCTCCGCCAGACGGTAGCCGATGCCATGGACGGTATGCAGCAGGGGCTGGGCGAACGGCTTGTCGATCAGCTGGCGCAGGCTGTGGATGTGGCTGCGCAGGCTGTCGCTGTCGGGCGGGATGTCGCCCCACAGGGCGTTCTCGAGGGTTTCCCGCGGTACGATGGCAGGGCTTTTCTGCATCAGGATGGCGAGCAGCTTGAGGGCGGTCGGCCCGATCTTGAGAGTCTGCCCGCCGCGCATGACCTCGAGCGTATCGAGGTCGTAGGACAGGTCGGCCACCTTCAGCAGTCTGCGCCCGCCGCCCCGGCTGCGCCGGAGAACCGCTTCGATGCGTGCTGCCAGCTCCGGCAGCGCGAAGGGCTTGGTCAGGTAGTCGTCCGTCCCGGCGCGGAATCCCTGCAGGCGGTCGTCGAGCGTGTCGCGGGCGGTGAGCATGATCACCGGGGTCTCGCGCCGCTCGCTTTCGCGCAGGCGCTGACAGAGCGTGTAGCCGTCGATTCCCGGCAGCATCAGGTCGAGGATGATCAGATCGTAGGGATTGCTGGCCGCCAGGTGCAGGCCGGTCAGCCCATCCTGGGCGCAGTCCACCGTATAGCCTTTCAAGGCGAGATAGTCCGCCACGTTGGCCAGGATGTCGCGATTGTCCTCCACCACCAGCAGGCGCATGTTCATGTCCTTGTCCTGCCCGGAGCGATGCCTTGCGGAAACTCGGCGCTGGCAGGGCGGCGGCGCGGCGGTGCTTCGTTGTCCGCAATCATCGGTTTCGTCCTGATGGACGAAAGATGGCCACATTGCCCCATGGGGCTAGAGCAGTTTCATGCCGAGCCACCAGAACGCCGCGGCGATCAGGCCGCTGGCCGGGATGGTCAGCACCCAGGCGACGGCGAGGTTGATCGAGATGTCCCAGTGCACGCGCTTCATGTTGTGGGCGGCGCCGGCCCCGGCGATCGAGCCGGCGATGGTGTGGGTGGTGGAAACAGGGATGCCGGCCAGCGTGGCCAGACCGAGGCTCAAGGCCCCGCCCATCGAGGCGCAGGAGCCGCTGACGGTGTTGAGCTTGGTGATGCGCGTGCCCATCGTCTTGACGATGCGCCAGCCGCCGAGATAGGTGCCCCAGGCGATGGCGAAATAGCACGAGTAGATGACCCAGTTGGGCAGGGTGGCGACGTCGGTGGTGGCAGCGCCGGCCGTGATCAGCAGCAGCCAGATGATGCCGATGGTCTTTTGCGCGTCGTTGCCGCCGTGCGCCAGGCTGTAGGCGCCCGAGGCGAACACCTGGGCGTACTTGAACCAGCGCCCGACCTGGCCGGGCGTGTGCTTGCGGAAGGTCCAGGCGACCGCCACCATCAGCAGACCGCCGAGCATGAAGCCGATGAAGGGGGAAACGACGATGAACAGCAGGGTCTTGCCGAAGCCGCTCCAGACGATCGGCACGAGGCTGCCGGACTTGGTGAGCGTGGCGCCGACCAGTCCGCCGATCAGGGCGTGCGAGGACGAGGAGGGAATACCGTAATACCAAGTGATGATGTTCCAGGCCAGCGCGCCGCACAGCGCACCGAAGATCACGTGGTAGTCGACGAAGCTCGGATCGACCGTGCCCTTGCCGATGGTGGCGGCGACGTGGAGGTGGAACACCCACAACGCCGCGAAGTTGAAGAACGAGGCGAACAGCACGGCCTGCTTCGGCGTCATCACGCCGGTGGCGACGATGGTGGAGATCGAGTTCGCGCCGTCGTGGAAGCCATTCATGAAATCGAAGGCGAGGGCGACGAAGATCAGGACCCCGAGGATCCACACGCTGATGGTCAGGCCTTCCATGGCGTTCGGCCTTTCAGGCGTTTTCGATGAGGATTTCTTCGATGATGCGCGCGGTGTACTGGCACTGGTCCAGCACGTGCTCCTGCAGGAAATAGAACTCGCGCATGCGGATCGCGTTCCACATCTGGCTTTCGTCCGCGAAGAGGCGGGTGATGGCCTTCTTGAGAATCTTGTCGGCCTTGGATTCGATCTCCTCGATCTCGTGGCACAGGTTGATCGCCTCCTTGGCGCGCGTCTTGTCGCCGAGCACGAGCACCGCGCGGTTGAGGCGCAGGCAGGCATCGGAGGTGAGCGCCGCGAGTTCGCGCGACTCCGGCGTCGAATCGGCGATGTGGTACATGCCGACCGCGTTGGCGACATCCTGCAGCTTGCCGAGGATCTGGTCGAGCGCCAGCGTCAGGGCGTGGATCTCGTCGCGGCTGAACGGCGTGATGAACGACTTGTGCAGCAGGCCGACCATTTCCATCTTGATCTTGTCGCCGCTGCGCTCGTTCATCACGATTTCCTTGACCAGGGCTTCGAGTTCGCTCGAATTGGTGCCGAGCGAATTGGTCAAGCGCAAGGTGGCGTTGGCGGAGGCGACGACGCGGTCGGCATGGGCGTTGAGGAGGTCGAAAAATTCCTTGCGGTGAGGCATCATCCCGCTGAACATGGCGATTCCTTTGAAGGCAGTCTTAATCCTAGCGGCGCCAATGTTACAGAAAGCTTTCGAAAAGATTGAAAATATCCGCAGCCAGCGCGGCCTGGGCGGGCCTGGGTGGCCGCGCAAGGCGCCTGGAGCAAAATCGTCGGTGGCTGCGTTGACGCGACGGGAAGAAGCCCCTATCATTCGCGCCTTCCTACCGATCCCCGATAGCTCAGTCGGTAGAGCGCCGGACTGTTTAATCCGTAGGTCCCTGGTTCGAGCCCAGGTCGGGGAGCCAAAGAATCAATGGCTTAGCCGCAAGGCTAGGTCATTTTTGTTTCTGGCTGCGGGGAAAATGTGGGGAAACCCTCCGCGGCGCGGAGCGCCTTGCAGCTATGATTCGCACCATGCGAGTGATCGTTCAACGCTTCGAGGAAGCGGCCGTCTGCGCATGACCGTCGCGAACCTGTTTGCCGCTCTGCCCCGCGCTCCGGAAAACGGCGAGCGGTTCGAGACGCTTCTCGCCACTCCCGGCGTGCGCATCGAGCGCATCGTCTCGACCGGGCAGGCGAGTCCGCCCGGCTTCTGGTACGACCAGCCGCAGGCGGAGTGGGTGGCACTGCTCCAGGGCGCCGCGGCACTGCGCTTCGCGGACGAGGAACATGCGATCGAGCTCGCGCCGGGGGACTGCTTCTACATTGCGCCGCACCGACGCCATCGCGTCGACCGGACCGCTGCCGGCCAGCCGACGGTCTGGCTCGCGGTGCATTTCCCCGCCTGACCTGCGGCGCGACCGCCGTGGACGCGGGCGGCGGCGGTCGGGTTGACAGGTGTTCGATCGGACACTAGTATGGTGCTCATAAGGACACCTGAAACAGGATCGATCATGCCTCCTTCCGATACCCGGCGCGATGCCGACTACCTCGACCGCCTGCGCGACTACTACGCCGACAACCGGCGCATTCCCTCGACCCAGCGCATCGCCGCGCTGATGGGGTTCGCCTCGAAGACGGCCGCCAAGAAGCTGCTGCTGCGTCTCGAGTCCCAGGGCTTCGTCGAGCGCACAGCGGACGACGATGCTTGGATTCCGGCCAGCCGCTTCTTCGAGCGCTCGCTGGCCGGGACTGCCGTCCGCGCCGGCGCGCCGGACATGATCGAGGGCACGCAGGGCGAGTTGTTTCTCATCGACCAGTATCTCGTCCGCCAGCCTTCCCGCACGGTCATGGTGCCGGTCAAGGGCGATTCGATGATCGACGCCGGCATCCGCGACGGCGACCTCGTCGTCGTCGAGCGCGCGCGGGCGGCCAGTGCCGGCGACTTCGTCGTTGCGATCGTCGATGACGAATTCACCCTCAAGGAGCTCGTCCTCGAGAAAGGCAAGTTCGTGCTCCAGCCCCACAACCCGGCCTACCCGGTGATCCGGCCCCAGGGGCAGCTCGAAATCTTCGGGGTCGTCACCGGCCTCGTCCGGCGCTACCGGGACTGACCATGCCGTGCCGTGCCGCGGCCGGACATTCTCCCCGGCAAGCCGCCGCTTTCCCCGCCTTTCCCGAAACCGGGGTGGTGCAGGTGCCCGGCTGCCCGATGCTGGCGCAGCCGGTGCCGGCCGGCTTCCCCTCGCCGGCCGCCGACTACTTCGAGGGCCGACTGAGCCTCGACGAGCATCTGATCGAGCACGGCGAGGCGACCTTCTTCGTCCGCGTGCAGGGGCATTCGATGACCGGCTTCGGCATCCACGACGGCGACCTGCTGGTGGTCGACCGTGCGCTCGAGGCGCCCGACCGCAGCGTGGTGATCGCCGTCGTCGACGGACAGTTCACCGTCAAGCAGCTCTGCCGCATTCCAGACGGCATCCTGCTGCGCGCGTGCGGCGCCGGCCACGGCGACATCCTCGTCGCCGGCGACCAGGAGCTGACCGTCTGGGGCGTGGTGCGCTGGAGCATCCATCGCGTCTGAGATGGAAGGACGCGCATGACCGTTGCCCTCATTGACGGCAACAACTTCTTCGTCTCCTGCGAGCGCGTGTTCGACCTGCGGCTCGAGGGAAGGCCGGTGGTGGTGCTCTCGAACAACGACGGCTGCGTCGTCGCCCGCAGCAACGAGGCCAAGGCGCTCGGCGTGAAGATGGGCACGCCGTGGTTCCAGATGCGCGACCTCACCCGGCGACACGGCATCGTCGCGCTCTCGAGCAACTACGCCCTCTACGCCGACATGAGCGACCGCATGATGGCGATCCTCGGCCAGTTCTCACCGGAACAGGAGATCTACAGCATCGACGAATGCTTCCTCGGCCTGGACGGCTTCGCGCGCCTCGACCTGCTCGACTACGGCCGGCGGATCCGTCAGCGTATCCGGCAATGGATCGGCATCCCCGTCTGCGTCGGCATCGCCGCGACCAAGACGCTGGCCAAGCTCGCCAACCACTGCGCCAAGAAGGGACTGGCCGGCAGCGACGGCGTCTGCGACTTCGGCCGGCTGTTGCCTGCCGAACTGGCGCGCCTGTTCGCTGCCATTCCGGTCGGCGAGGTGTGGGGCGTCGGCCCGCGGCTGACGAAGAGTCTCGGCGCGCTCGGCATCGCGACGGTCGAGGCGCTGCGCACCTCCGATCCGCAGACCATGCGCGCGCGGTTCTCGGTGACGCTCGAGCGCACCATCGCCGAGCTCAACGGCAACGCCTGCATCGCGCTGGCGGAGGACGCGCCGAACAAGCAGCAGATCATCTCCTCGCGCTCCTTCGGCCGCTACGTGCATGACCTCGAGCCGCTCGGCGAGGCCGTCGCGAGCTACATCGCGATCGCCGCCGAGAAGCTCAGGAGCCAGGGTTCGCTCGCCGGCATGGTGCAGGTGTACATCCGCACCAATCCGCACAAGGCGGGCGCGCCGCAGTACCAGCGCGGGCTGACGGTGCCGCTGCCGGCGGCGACCGACGACACGCTGCGCCTGACGCGTGCCGCCCTGTGGGCCCTGAAGCGCATCTACCGGCCGGGCTACGCCTATCAGAAGGCGGGCGTGGCGCTGCTCGAACTGAGCGCCGCGGCGACGCCCCAGCTGAGCCTGTTTTCCCGCGGGAAGGACAATGGGCGCCTGATGCAGGCGATGGATCGCATCAATGCGATCTGGGGGCGGGGGACGCTGCGCTCGGCGGCCGAGGGCATCGAGAAGGGCTGGAAGATGAAGCGGGAGAGGATGTCGCCGGAATACACGACCCACTGGGCGCAGCTGCCGGTGGCGGCCTGAGGGTGGTGTGAAACTCGGCGCTGGCGGGGCGGCCGTCAGGCGGCGGGTGCCGCCTGAGCCTTGGCGTAGGCATCGAGCAGGCGCCGGTGCAGGCCGCAGCCCGTGAGCGCCGGTCCGGGCGCGGCGACGGCGAAGAAGCGTTGGCTGCCGTCGAGCATGGCCTCGGCCTGGGCCACGGTGTCGCCGCCGTAGAGTTGCTCGAGCGCGTCGCGGCAGGCGTCCACGCGTTCAATCTCGTCGAGCCGCAGCAGGCTGTCGATGCAGCGATAGACGCGGCTGCGCTCCGGGTTGATCTGCGCGAAGTGCGCGATCCAGTCGAGGCCTTCCTGCAGCGCCGCGTCGTCGCCGCAGGCGAGCGCCAGCAGGGTCTTGAGCTCGCCGACGCGCAGGTCCTCCCAGAGCGTGCCGGCGTCGGCCGCGAGGCCGATCAGTGCGCGCACCAGCTTCTGGTCGTCGACGCCGCTGTCGTTCAAGGCGTCGAGCAGATCGGCGCACGCGTCGTCGGACAGCTCGGGCAGGCGCAGTATCGCGTCCCGCACCGCGTTGCCGGCGCTGTTGTTCTCCCAGGCGAGGTCTTCCACCGGGTAGATCTCCGACAGGCCCGGCACGAGGATGCGGCAGGCATAGACGCCGAAGCGGTCGTAGTCCGCGACGTACACATCGTGGCCGAGCGCGTGGATGCGCTCGACGAGCCAGGCGCAGTCGTGGGCGGTGGCGGCGTCCGGCGTGCTGAAGTCCCAGTCGTGGAAGGGAAAGTCGGGCGCGTCGGCGAGGAAGTCCCAGTGCAGGATGCCGCTGGAATCGACAAAATGGATTTCGAGATTGGGTGCGCTCGCCACCTCGTCCAGGTCGAAGCCCGGCGGCGGAAAGCCGTCGAGCGCGTCGAGGGCGCGGCCCTGCAGCAGCTCGGTCAACGCGCGTTCGAGCGCGATCGCGAAGCGCGGGTGGGCGCCGAAGCTGGCGTAGCAGCCCTGGTCGCGCGGATTGAGCAA
>CZVZ01002110.1_pt1 | contig 12631 bp, 15 predicted proteins | sample 1498571 | NCBI WGS metagenome assembly CZVZ01 (sample SAMEA3649934, study PRJEB11730) | metagenome | reverse complement strand
GCGCCGCGCTGGTCGGTGCCGGGCTGGCAGCCGGCATCCTGATCAACGTCACCGCCGAGCGCGTGATCCGCCTGCTGCCGCCGCTGGTCATGAGCGATGCCGAGGGCGACGAGCTGGTCGACAAGCTGGCGGAAGTCGTGACCGGTTTCCTGGCCGGATAAGGATGGCCGACATGAATGCGCCGCGCCACTTTCTGCAATTCAAGGATTTCAGCCGCGCCGAGTTCGAGTACCTGTTCGAGCGCACCCGGACGATCAAGCAGCGCTTCAAGGCCTATCAGAAATACTGGCCGCTCGAGGACCGCACGCTGGTGATGATCTTCGAGAAGGCCAGCACGCGGACGCGCCTGTCGTTCGAAGCCGGCATGCAGCAGCTCGGGGGTGCCGCGATCTACCTCAACACGCGCGACTCGCAGCTCGGGCGCGGCGAGCCGGTGGAGGATGCCGCCGAGGTGATCTCGCGCATGAGCGATATCGTCATGATCCGCACCTTCGAACAGGAGATCATCGAGCGCTTCGCCGCCCACTCGCGCGTGCCGGTGATCAACGGCCTGACCAACGAGTACCACCCCTGCCAGATCCTCGCCGACATCTTCACTTTCATCGAGCAGCGCGGCCCGATCCAGGGCAAGACGGTCGCCTGGATCGGCGACTCGAACAACATGTGCAATACCTGGCTGCAGGCGGCCGAGGTGCTCGATTTCAACGTCCATGTGTCGACGCCGCCCGGCTACGAGGTCGAGCCCGAGCGGGCCGGCCTCTATGGCACCGACCACTTCGAACAGTTTGCCGATCCGATGGATGCGGCGCGCGGTGCCGATCTTGTCACCACCGACGTGTGGACGTCGATGGGTTTCGAGGCGGAGAACGAAACGCGCCTGAAGGCGTTCGCCGACTGGCAGGTCGATGTCGAGATGATGCGGGCGGCACGCCCGGATGCGGTGTTCATGCACTGCCTGCCGGCGCACCGCGGCGAGGAAGTGACGGCCGAGGTGATCGACGGGCCGCAAAGCGTTGTCTGGGACGAGGCCGAGAACCGGCTGCATGCCCAGAAGGCGCTGCTGGAGTTTCTGGTATTGGGCAAGGGAAAGGAATAAGGAAAGCGACATGGCGACGAAATCTGCAAAATCGGGCGTGAAGAAGGTCGTACTGGCCTACTCGGGCGGCCTCGACACCTCGGTCATCCTCAAATGGCTGCAGGACACCTACGGTTGCGAGGTGGTCACCTTCACGGCCGACCTGGGCCAGGGCGAGGAACTCGAGCCGGCGCGTGCCAAGGCAGTCAAGCTGGGCATCAAGAAGCAGAACATCTTCATCGACGATCTGCGCGAGGAGTTCGTGCGCGACTTCGTCTTCCCGATGTTTCGCGCCAACACCATCTACGAGGGCGAATATCTGCTCGGCACCTCGATCGCGCGGCCGCTGATCGCCAAGCGCATGATCGAGATCGCGAAGAAGGTCGGCGCCGACGCCATCTCGCACGGCGCCACCGGCAAGGGCAACGACCAGGTGCGCTTCGAACTCGGTGCTTACGCGCTGATGCCGAACGTCAAGGTGATCGCGCCGTGGCGCGAGTGGGACCTGCTGTCGCGCGAGAAGCTGATGGCCTACGCCGAGACGCACGGCATCCCGATCGACATGAAGCACAAGAAGGGCGGCTCGCCCTATTCGATGGACGCCAACCTGCTGCACATTTCCTACGAGGGGCGTCACCTCGAGAACCCGTCGGCCGAAGCCGAGGAATCGATGTGGCGCTGGACCGTGTCGCCCGAGAAGGCGCCCAATAAGCCCGAGTATCTCGACCTCGAATTCAAGGCCGGCGACCTGGTTGCGATCAACGGCAAGAAGATGAAGCCGCACGAGCTGCTCGCGTCACTCAACGCAATTGGCGGCAAGCACGGCATCGGTCGCCTCGACCTGGTCGAGAACCGTTACGTCGGCATGAAGTCGCGCGGCTGCTACGAGACGCCCGGCGGCACCATCCTGCTCAAGGCCCATCGCGGCATCGAGTCGGTGTGCCTCGACCGCGAGGTCGCCCACCTCAAGGACGACCTGATGCCGCGCTACGCCAGTCTGATCTACAATGGCTACTGGTGGAGCCCGGAGCGTCAGGCGCTGCAGGTGCTGATCGACCACACCCAGCAGACCGTCAACGGCTGGGTGCGCGTCAAGCTCTACAAGGGCAGCGTCAGCGTGGTGAGCCGCGATTCGAAGACCGACTCGCTGTTCGATCCGACCATTGCCACCTTCGAGGACGATGCCGGCGCCTACGACCAGAAGGATGCGGCGGGCTTCATCAAGCTCAACGCCTTGCGCATGCGCATCGCGGCCAATGCACGGCTGAAGCGGGCGAAGAAAAAATAGATGTTTGGCTTCACCGAGGAGCAGATTGCGGAATGGGGCATGACCTTCGGCCTCGGTGCCTTCATGCTTTACATGCTCTTCATCATCGGCGAGCTCGCCTACCGCTCGAAGGCCGGCAAGGTCGGCACGTTCGCGTTGTTCCTGGTGCTGGCCTTCGGCATGGTGGGCTTCGTCGCCAAGAGCATCATCCAAAAAATGTGGGGGATTTGATATGTCACCGTTGAAAAATGAGTTCGACAATGTTTCCGTCGTCAAGAAGGCCAATGTCTACTTCGACGGAAAGTGCGTGAGCCACACCGTTCAATTTGCCGACGGCACGAAGAAGAGCGTCGGCGTGATCCTGCCGGCGACGTTGACCTTCAGCACCGGTGCGCCGGAGATCATGGAGACCGTCGCCGGTGCCTGCCGCTACCGGCTCAAGGGCGAGGACTGGAAGTCCTGCGGTGCCGGCGAGTCGTTCAATGTGCCTGGCAATTCCTCCTTCGATATCGAGGTGAGCGGCGAGCCCTACCACTACGTCTGCCACTTCGGGTGAGATCATGCCGTCGTTCGACATCACTTCCGAAGCCGATCTGGTGGCGTTGAAGAACGCCGTCGACGTCGCCGGGCGCCACATCGGCAATCGCTACGACTTCAAGGGCACCAGCGCCAACGCGGAATTCAACGAGAAGGAGAAGGTCATCACGGTGTTCGGCGACTCCGAGTTCCAGCTCGGCCAGATCAAGGACATCCTCTTCCCCGAGATGGAGAAGAAGGAGCGCGAGAGCACCAAGCGTCTCGACATCGGCAATGTGCAGACCGTCTCCGGCAACAAGGCCAAGCAGGAACTCAAGATCAAGAGCGGTATCGACCAGGAGCTGGCGAAGAAGATCGTCAAGCTGGTCAAGGACAGCAAGCTCAAGGTGCAGGCGACCATCCAGGGCGATGCCGTGCGCGTCACCGGCGCCAAGCGCGATGATCTTCAGTCGGCGATCGCGCTGGTGAAGAAAACGGTCACCGACTTTCCCCTGAATTTCGGCAATTTCCGCGACTGAGCCGCCTCGCCGGCGCCGAGTTTCTCAGTCCCGTTTCAGTCCCGCGATCCAGTGCGCGTACAGCCGCTCGGCGGCAACGCGCATCGCTTCGATACGCGCTTCGATGCGCTCAAGCATCTCTTCCGGCCGTTGCACCGAGGGGCCGGGTGCCGCATTTTCATCGGCCCAGCCTTGGTTCCAGAGGCGGATCATCGCCTCGGTCATCTCGACGTGGCACTGCATGCCAAGATGCGGCCCCAGGACAAAGGCCTGGTTCTCGCACCAGGCGCTTTTCAGGATGCGCGTCGCGCCGGGCGGCAGCGAGAAGGTTTCGCCGTGCCAGTGGAAGGCCTCGAAGCGCTCGAGGTCGCCGAGCCAGTCGCGCGCCGCCGGGCCGGCAACGCGCACCTCGCCCCAGCCGAGCTCCTTGACCGGGTTTTTCGTCACCTGGCCGCCGAGCGCCTTGCTCATCAGCTGGCCGCCGAGACAGTGGCCGATCACCGGGATGCCACGGGTGGCCGCCTCGCGGATCAGGGCGAAGGCTGGCGGCAGCCATGGCAGGTCGTCGTTGACGCTCATCGGCCCGCCCATGAAGCACAACCCGGCGAACGCGGTAGCCGAGGGGGGCGGCGGTTCACCGGCATCGATGCGGATCAGCTGCCAGGGCAGGGCATGGCGGTCGAGGAAAGTGGCAAAATAGCCGGGGCCTTCACCGGGGTTGTGACGAAAAATGGCGATCGGTTTCATGGACAGGATCAGGCGCAACGTGAAAATGCTGAGCGCGTATTGTAGCGCTGCCATGGCATGCGCACCGGCCAGCAATGCGCTGGCGGCCGATGTTGCCCTGGTCGGCCTGATGCCGAACAAGGCGATGGTCGTGATCGACGGCGGCCGGCGGCAGACGCTCGCGGTCGGGGCAGTATCGCCCGAGGGCGTCAGGCTGGTGGCGATCGAAGCCGGCGCGGCGATCTTCGAGGTCGATGGCAAGCGGCGGCGCATGCAGATCGGCCAGAGCATCGTCTCGGCTGCCAAGGCCGAAAAGCCTGCACTGACGTTGACCGCCGATGCGCAAGGGCATTTCTTCGCCCAAGGCAGCATCAATGGCGAGCCGTTGCGCTTCCTGGTCGATACCGGGGCGACCTTCATCTCGCTGGGCGCGGCCGACGCCCGCCGGGTACGCATCGATCTGTCGAAAGGAGAGCGCGGCACGACGATGACGGCCAACGGCGTCGCGCGTGTTTGGAAAGTCCGGCTCGCCAGCGTGAAGGTGGGCGACATCACATTGCGCGATGTCGAAGCCACGGTGCATGAACACGACCTGCCCATCGCGCTGCTCGGCATGAGTTTTCTCAACCGCATGGAAATGCGTCGCGACGGGACCTCGCTGACCCTCACGCAGCGGTATTGACGATGACGATCGTGTCGGCGGCCGCGGCGGCCTGGTTGCGGCAGAAGTTCACCCGTGTTGCCGTGCGCGCCGCCGTGTGCGAAGAAGCCTTCCATGCGGGCTCGGCCGTGGCGGCCGCCGTGCTGGTGCCGATCGTCGTTCGCCCGAGCGGTCTGACCGTGCTGCTTACCCGTCGCACCGCGCATCTGCGCGACCATGCCGGCCAGGTGAGCTTCCCCGGCGGGCGCTGCGAGGCGGAGGACCCCTCGCCGATTGCGACCGCCTTGCGCGAGAGCAGCGAAGAGGTCGGCATCGATCCGGAGCAAGTCGAAGTGCTTGGCACCTTGCCGGACTACTTCACCAGCACGGGTTTTTGCGTGACGCCGGTGGTGGGGCTGGTCACGCCGCCGCTGAACCTGCGTCTCGACGATTTCGAGGTCGCCGAAACCTTCGAGACGCCGCTGGACTTCCTGCTCGACGCGGCGAACTACCGGCAGGAGGAACTCGACTACGCCGGCAGCAAGCGCACCTACTGGGCGGTGCCCTGGCGGGAGTACTTCATCTGGGGCGCGACGGCCGGCATGCTGGTCAGCCTGCGCGAACACTTGCTGGCGGAGGGGTGACGCAGCGAGTGTGCTATCTTCGTCCTGCCCGGTCTGCTGTGCCCCTGTCATTATCCGTTCCGAGCCGTTCATGTCTCTTCTGAGTCTCCTCTGCGTCCTCGCTCTCGAGCAGTTCAAGGCACTGCCGGCGGTGCGCATCCTCGCCTTGCAAGCGGCCGGTGTCGACTTCCTGGAGCGCCAGTTCAACGGCGGCGAATACCGGCACGGCGTGGCGGCGTGGGTGGTCGGCGCGGCCCTGCCGGCCCTGCTGGTGCTGGCCGTGCACCTGGTCCTGGCTTCCCTGCATGCCGTGCTGGCATTTGTCTTCGACGTTGCCGTGCTGTACCTGCTGGTTGGCTTTCGTCAGTTCAGCCATTTCTTCACCGATATCCAGCTGGCTCTGCGTGCCGGCGAAATCGAACGCGCCCGTCGGCTTCTGGACGAGTGGCGCGGCGTCGGCGGCGGCGAGCGTCTCGGCTCGACCGACATCACCCGTCTGGCGATCGAGCAGGGCATCGTCGCTTCGCATCGTCACGTCTTCGCCCCGATGTTCTGGTTCGTGCTGTGCGGTCCGGGCGGCGCGGTGCTGTATCGTCTCGCCCTGACGGCCGCGGAACGCTGGACGAGGGATGGCGCGCCGCAGGAAAACGAGCAGCGGTTCGGCATGTTTGCGCGTCAAGCCTTCCAGGTGCTCGACTGGATTCCGGTGCGTCTGACGGCGATCACCTTTGCGATCGTCGGCGACTTCGAGGATGCCGTTTATTGCTGGCGCACCCAGGCGAGGCAATGGCCGGATGCCGCCTCCGGTATACTGTTGGCGAGCGGCGCCGGCGCCTTGGGCATCAGATTGGGTCAGCCCCTACCGGAAGCGGTGGACATCGATGTGCGCCCCGAGCTCGGTCTGGGCGACGACGCCGACGTCGAACATCTGCAAAGCGCGATCGGATTGGTCTGGCGCACTTTGGTCTTGTGTCTGTTGCTGCTGGCCCTGCTGACGGTCGCCAGCTGGGTGGGGTCATGAGGCAGTCGAGGCGGTAGTCATTCATATCAAACCAGGAGTGGAAAAATGTCGAACAAGGAAGTTGTCGTATTGAGCGCGGTGCGCTCCGCCGTCGGCACCTTTGGCGGCTCGTTGAGCGGCCTCGAGCCCGCCGAACTCGGCGGCATGGTCGTCAAGGAAGCCATTGCCCGCGCCGGCGTCGACCCCAAGCAGGTCACCTTCGCGGCGGTCGGCAATTGCATCCCGACCGAGTCGCGCTATCCCTATGTCGCGCGCGTCGCCACCATCCAGGGCGGCATGTCGATGGATTCCGTCGCCTTCGCGGTCAACCGCCTGTGTGGCTCGGCGCAGCAGGCCATCGTCAACTCGGCCCAGGCCATCATGCTCGGCGATGCCGACTATGCGCTCGGCGGCGGCGTCGAGGTGATGTCGCGCGGTGCCTATCTGTTGCCGGCGCTGCGTTCGGGCGCGCGCATGGGCGACACGCAGGCGATCGACGCCATGGTCTCCGTGCTGACCGACCCGTTCGGCGTCGGCCACATGGGCGTCACCGCCGAAAACCTGGCCGCCAAGCACGGCATCACGCGCGAGGAGCAGGACGCCTTCGCCGTCGAGTCGCAGGCACGCGCGGCGCAGGCCATTGCCGAAGGCCGCTTCAAGTCGCAGATCGTGCCGATCACGCTGAGGACCCGCAAGGGCGATGTGGTGTTCGACACCGACGAGCATCCGCGCGCCGGCACCACGATGGAATCGCTGGCCAAGATGAAGCCCGCCTTCAAGAAGGACGGCAGCGTGACGGCCGGCAACGCCTCCGGCATCAACGACGCCGCCGCCTTCCTCGTGCTGGCCGATGCCGCCAAGGCCGCCGCCGCCGGCCAGAAACCGATCGCCCGCCTGGTCGCCTATGCCATCGCCGGCGTGCCGAACGACGTGATGGGCGAAGGTCCGATCCCGTCGACCAAGGTCGCACTGCAGAAGGCCGGTCTGACGCTCGACAAGATGGACGTGATCGAATCCAACGAGGCTTTCGCCGTGCAGTCGATTACCGTCGCGCGCGGCCTCGGTTTCGACCCGGCCAAGACCAACCCGAACGGCGGCGCCATCGCGCTCGGCCACCCGGTCGGCGCGACCGGCTCGGTGATCGTCACCAAGCTGCTGCACGAGCTGATCCGCGTGAATGGCCGCTACGGCCTGGCGACGATGTGCATCGGCGGCGGCCAGGGCATCACGACGATTTGGGAACGCGTCTGACTCTTTTCCCGCGCAAGCGAAACGGGCCGGCATGCCGGCCCGTTTTTCGTTTACGCCGCCCCGCCAGCGCCGAGTTTACGCGGCCTGGCGGTAGCGCTCCTTGGCGGCACGGGCCTCGGCGGCCTCGGCCGGCGAGTAGGCCTTGCCGGACCAGAGCATGCGGTAGGCGATTTCCTCGTTGCCGTTCTCGCACAATTCGAGCACCTGCTTGAACAACGGCTGGAACGTCTCGCTGCGGTGGGAGGCTTCGTGCTCCTCGAAGGAGCGCCAGAAGGTGATGATCAGCGCCTCGCGGTCCTTCAGCGGGTTCGCCACGGCCTGGCCGATGGTGCTGCCCTCGTTGGATACCTGGCCGCTGTTGAGCACGACCATGCCGCCGACGAAGCCGGTGTCGGAGTGGTAGGTCTTGACGTTCTCGCACAGCAGCGCGACACGCTCCTCCAGATCCTCGACCGCGAATTGCGGTTTGAGGATCACGCGGTTGACGGTGACGACGCCGTCGGAATCGAAGCCGGGAATGAATGACATGTTGGTCTCCTGGGTGGGGTTGATACGGTGTTGTTGTTCCATTGAGATGATGCCGATCTGGTAAAGTTCAAGCCGAATCAAATCCCTACGACGATCATGGACGAACGGCGCTTCATCGAGGAAACCCTGGAGAGCGAGCAGGTCTTCGATGGCCGTCTGCTCAAGGTCTTCGCCGACCGGGTGCGCTTGCCAGACGGAAAGGAGTCGTCGCGCGAGATCATCCGTCACCCCGGCGCGGTGGTGGTCATCGCGATGCTTGACAACGGCAAGCTGCTGTTCGAGCGCCAGTTCCGCTACCCGCTGCAGCGCGTCTTTCTCGAACTGCCGGCCGGCAAGATCGATGCGGGCGAGCACATCCTCGACACCGCCCGGCGCGAGCTGCGCGAGGAAACCGGCTACAAGGCGAGGCTCTGGCGCCATCTCGGCGTCATGCATCCGGCGATCGGCTATGCCGACGAACGCATCGAGATCTTCTGGGCGCAGGGCCTCAGCTATGTCGGCACGGAGCCCGACCACGACGAGATCCTCGAGATCATCGAACTCTCCCTTGCCGATGCGCTCCTCGCCGTGCGGGACGGGGAGATCACCGATGGCAAGACCATCGCGGCGTTGCTGTGGGCCGAAAAGACCCTTTCCGGCGAGTGGCCGCTGCCCCTCTAGCCGCAGGCCGTTGCGCTGGCGGCGAACCGCGCACACGGTAGAATTGACAGTTCAAACTTCAGACTGGACGCACATGGCAGCAGCCCGAGAGGAGAAGCAGGTTCCGATGGATACCCCGGTCACGCCCCGGCCCGCCGTGCCGGAAGTCGACAGCGACGAGCACACGCGCCTGCTCGCCCTCGACATCTTTTCCGCGGTCTCGGCCAGTTTGGCCGACGAGGATGACGTTGAGGAACTGCTCGGCCGCTTCCTCGGCACGATGCTGAAGCTCGCCAAGGCGACCGCCGGCGCGGTGCGCGTTGTGACCGCCGACGGCAAGCACCTGCGGCTGGTGGCGGCACGCGGCCTGCCGCCCGAGGTGGTCGAGCACGAGCGCCTCGTGCCGATCGACTGCGGCCAATGCGGCAGTGCCATCGCCGACAATCACTCCCGCTACGAGATCGACCTGCACGACTGTGCGTTGCGCACGCACCATCCGTATTTCGAGCGCGACTGCCAGGCGATGGTGGTCGTGCCGCTGCAGCACGGCGGCCAGCTGCAGGGCACCTACAACCTGTTCCTTGCCGAGCGTTTCGAACTGCCGGAGGAGGTGGCGCTGCTGTTCCGCTCGATCAGCGAGCACCTCGGCATGGCGCTCGAGAACGCCAAGCTCAAGCGCGAGAATCTGCGCATCACGCTGATGAACGAGCGGCAGATGATGGCGGCCGAGGTGCATGACTCGCTGGCGCAGACGCTGGCCTACATGAAAATGCGCATGGCTTTGCTGCAGGATGCATTGCGCGACCAGAACAACGAAGGGGCCGGCAAATATGCGGGCGATGTCGGCCAGGCGCTCGACGATGCCTATGCCCAGCTGCGCGAGCTGCTTTCCCAGTTCCGCAACCGCATGGATCCGATGGGACTGCAGCAGGCCTTGGTGCGGCTGGTGGACGGCTTCCAGGACCGCACCGGCATCGCGCTCGAGTTCCGCAACCGCGTCGCCGATCTGCGCCTGACGGTCGATCAGGAAGCGCAGGTGTTCTTCATCGTGCAGGAGGCGCTGGCCAACGTCGGCCGCCACTCCGAGGCGACGCGGGCCAGCGTCACGCTCGAGGGGGCGGGTGACCATTACGTCGTCACCGTCGACGATAACGGGCGCGGCGGCCAGGGCTACTTCGCGATCGCCAACCGCACCGGCGGCTTCGCCGAGCATCCGCATTTGCGCGACCATTTCGGCCTGTCGATCATGCGCGAGCGCGCCCGGCTGATCGGCGGGCGCATCGAGGTGGCCAACCTGCCGGCGGGAGGCTTCCGCGTGCGGCTGACCTTTCCCGCCCTCGGGCCGATGAATGCAAGGACGATCGCATGACGGACAGCCACCCCATCCGCGTGCTTCTCGTCGATGACCATACGCTGTTCCGCAAGGGGCTGGCTGAGCTGCTCGAGCAGCGCGGGGCGATCCAGGTCGCCGGGATTGCCGCCAACGGCGACGATGCGCTACGGCTGCTCAACGATGCCGCGCCGGATGTCGTCATCACCGATCTCAACATGCCGCCGCACGGCGGGCTGGCCCTGTTGCGGCAAATGCGTGCCGATGGCTGGCGTGGACCGGTACTGGTGCTGACCGTCAGCGACGCCGAGGACGACCTGGCCAGCGCGATGAGCGCGGGGGCACAGGGCTACCTGCTCAAAGACATGGAGCCTGATGACGTCGTCGATGCCGTGCAGCGTGCGGTGCGCGGCGAGACGGTGGTCGCACCCGCGATGACGCTCAAGCTGGTGCATCTGCTGCAGGGGGGGGGCGCAGCCGGCCAAGAGCGATGCGCTTCAGCAGCTCACGGCGCGGGAGCGCGAAATTCTCGATTACCTGGCGCAAGGCCTGTCGAACAAGGCCATCGGCCGTGCGCTGGACATCAGCCACGACACCGTGAAGCTGCACGTGCGGCACATCCTGGCCAAGCTCAACCTGACCTCGCGCGTCGAGGCCGCGGTGTTCGCGGTCGAGCAGAAGGCCGTCCAGCAGGGCAAGGCCCGCTGAGCGGACGCCGATCGCCTTCCCTTTATTTCTTGCCGATATCGCCGATGTCGAACATCGGGGCGTCGTAGGCGCTGCGGCGGTTGCGCGCGCGCTGCAGGAACATCATCAGCAGGGCGCCGAGCACTCCGCCGCCCAGGATCGAAGCGGCGCCGAGCAGCATCGACCAGTCGGTCTGCTTGCGGTCCTCTTCGGCCAGGCGCTGGCGCTCCAGCTCGAGAGAGGCAAGGCGGCTTTCCATACGCTGGATCTGCTGCTTCAACTCGTTGTAGGCGGCTTCGGTCTGCGCGAGTTTGGCGGCCATTTCCTCCTGCTGGGAGAACGATGCCTCCGCCTTCGCCTGCAGTTCACCCTCGGCTGCGCCGACCGGTTGAGTCGCGCCAGACGCGCCTGAGCCGGCGCTGATGGTCAGGCGATCCTGGGCCTTGGCTTCCTCCGTCGGGGCGGTTGCCGGCTTCGCGGCCGATGCCGGAGGCGCTTCCACCGGAGGGGGCAAAGCGGTCGCGGCTCGCGCGGCGGGGGCCGGTTGCGGCGCAGGAGACTTCCGTTCCGGCGGAACAGGCGGAACATAGGGGCCGCTGCGCACCGGCGGAGGGGCGGCGGGGAATTTCACATCGACATCCAGCGGGATTGGCGCGTCGTCGGCAAAGTCCCGCAACGCAGGGTTCGCTGCGCGCAGTTGCTGCTTGAACTTGGCGCGCGCCTTGGGCTGATGCGGATAACGGCTGCCCGCCATCTGCTCGATCGAGGGACCGGGGCGGGACAGGCGGGCTGGCGGTACGCTGGGTGCGGGTGGAGGTGGCACGGCGGCGGCTGGCTGCGCTGCCGGGCGGGTCAGTGCGACCGGTTCGTAACGCAGTTCGCGGCCCGGGGAAACGAGCATCACGTAGTCGCGGGCGATCTGGGTGCCGCAGGTGATGGCGACCCGGAATTCGACGACTGGCTGGAGGAACTCCGGACCTTGAAGAAGAAGGCTGTGGCTGCCGTCGCTCCTTTTCTTCAGCTGGAGCTTCGCCTTGCGCGGAAAGAACTGGATGTCGCTGCCGTTCGGGTGTTGCGTCAGATCGAAGCACTCGAGGCTGAGGTTTTCGGGCTCGATGAGGGGGATCTCGATTGCCAGCGGCTCGCCCATCACCGGGCTGCCGACTGCGGGGGCGAGGCCGGCTGCCTGCGCGGCCAGCGGAGCGGCCAGCAGCAAGCCCGTCCATACTGCCGTCCGGCGGAATTGGTGGGGATTCTTGCCTGTATGACGCGGACTCGATTGGATCATGATCGCTGTCTGCCTCGAAGGGATGGATGGTTTATGCCATTTGCTGTATTAGTTTATTCTAGTCCATCCCGTGCGCGGAAAGCGATTTCTGCCGCGTGGCCCTCACTCTGCGATAATGCCGGCTTTCCAGGCCATCACGGCCAGCCCTGACCCGCCAGCCGGGAACCCCATGACCCAATCCATCGACAGCTTTGCGGCGCTGCAACTGCCGGCGCCGCTCCTTTCCGCCCTCGCCGAGGTCGGCTACGAAACCCCGTCGCCGATCCAGGCCGCCTGCATCCCCCACTTGCTCGCAGGCCGCGACCTGCTCGGCGAGGCCCAGACCGGCACCGGCAAGACGGCCGCCTTCGCGCTGCCGCTGCTGGCCTGTCTCGACATCGCCGACAAGACGCCCCAGGCCCTGGTGCTGACGCCGACGCGCGAACTGGCGATCCAGGTGGCGGAGGCCTTCCAGAAATATGCCCATCACCTGCCTGGCTTTCACGTGCTGCCGATCTACGGCGGCCAGAGCATGGTGATCCAGTTGCGCGCGCTGTCGCGCGG
>CZVZ01002109.1_pt1 | contig 14668 bp, 14 predicted proteins | sample 1498571 | NCBI WGS metagenome assembly CZVZ01 (sample SAMEA3649934, study PRJEB11730) | metagenome | reverse complement strand
GGGTGGCGATGCGCATGACGCCGTGGCCGAGCACGCCGACCAAGGCGAGCAGCGCCAGCAGCCAGCCGGCCTTGTCGACGAGCGGATTGGCGTCGCGGCCGGGCAGATAGACGCCGGTGATGCCCTCGAGACGGCCGCCCTTGCTGTGGCACTCGGCGCAGCCGACCGCCTTGTCCTTCGGCGCCACCATGTGGGTGATCGGCCAGTACATCTCGGTGGAGATGAAATCGATCTTGCCGGAGAACGGTGCGCCCGAGGTCTGCATGCCGACAGCGATGGCCTTCTCCCACTCGAGGTTCTTCCAGAAGCCGGTGTCGTCGTTGCCGGCGGTGTGCGGCGTCACGAGCGTCTTGTTCACCGGGTCATAAGGCTGCTTGCCGCGCATGACCTTGAATGGCCAGATCAGCGACTTGCCGTCGGTCGGGCTGCCGCTGATGCGGTTGATGGGTGTGGGCGTGTCGCTCTTCTCGACCTTGTCGCCGAGCAGCGTGTAGTTGACCTCGCCGTTGAACCAGCGGTATTCGGGCTTGACGTTCTCGCCGAGCACGAAGTCGCCCTTGTGCGAGGCGTAGATCGCGTGGCCGTGCTCGTCGTTGATGGTGAACTGCTTGCCGTCCTTGTCGAGCTTGCCGGCGGTCGACCAGTCCCAGCTCAGCTTGGTCGGCACGCCGCCGCGCGCGAACGCGGGGATGTGGCAGGTCTGGCAGGCGACCTTGTTGGCATGGTGGTTGAGGCGAGCCGCCTGCTTGGTGTCCGCCTCCTTGTGCGGCGCGTTGCTGTGGCAGGCGACGCAGGTGGCGGGATTGCGCTTTTCCTCCTTGCCGCGGATGATCGCGCCCTGCTTGTCGACCGCAGCCGGCGTATAGCGGCTGCCCGGCACGTCGTGGCTCGACGTCTTGTGGCAGGTGCCGCAGGTGAAGTCGAGGCCGGCGGCATCCATATGGACATCGACCGCCGCATCGGGTGCCGCCAGCGAGCTGTCCATGTCGCCGTGCTTCACGCCGTCGCCGCCGCCGCCGCGGAAGTGGCAGGCGCCGCAGTTGTCGCGGCTGGTCTTGCCGACCTTCTGCGCCACCTTGGCGAGGTCGACCGGTTTGAGGAAGTTGCCGGAACCAGGCGGCATCTCGATCGGCTCGCCGACCACCGGATTGCCGGCGAGGCCGGGCGGCTTGGAGTAGTTGCCGGTGGTGTCATGGCAGACGAGACAGTCGACGTTCTCTTCCTTGCCGAAGTCGAAATTGGCGTCCTTCCAGCCGTATCCCACGTGACAGGAGGTGCAGGACGGATAGTTCGAGGGGATCGAGATGCAGAAGTTGTTGAGGACGTTCTTCTTGCCGAGCTTCTGCTTGCTTTCGGGGTTGAGGAATTCCCAGGTCCAGTGCTTGGTGCGATGCACCTGCCTGGCCGCCTCGGTGTGGCAGGCGAGGCACGCCTTGGTCACTTCGGGCCCCGACTTGAACGGCCCCCGCAGCTCCTTGAACTTGGTGTGATCCGCCGTGGTGTTGAGCTTGACTGGCGGGGCATCCTGTGCGAGCGCAGCCCCGACGAGAAAGAACGCAGCACTGCAAACCAGCGCTGCGACGGAACGCAGGCGAAGCATGACGACCCCTCCTTCAGCGAATACTTATATTTAAAAAAAGCGTAGTCAAATCGAAGCCAAAAGACAATTCCCCATCGGGACTACGAGGCTACTCGATTTCGGGTGTACCATGTTGGCTTCAGGGGATTCTAGCCACACCTTCTTTCCAGAGGAGAGCCATGATGAAGCTTCGCATCGCCCTGCCGGTCGTGACGGCCGCCATCCTGTTCGCCACCGCCGCCCAGGCGTATGACGCCGACTGGAAGCGCGGCCGCGTCTATTATCGCAGCGTGTGCACCTCCTGCCACGTCGCCTCGCCGATCGGCCAGATCAATCCGAGCGCGAAGACCAAGGCCGAATGGACCGCCTACCTCCAGGCCGACAAGCACGCCAAGGGCAAGGAGAGCGTCAAGCAGTACGTCAGCAAGGAGTACCGCGCCAAGATCAAGGGCAGCAACAAGGCGGCCGAGAAGTTCGCCGACGTGCCCGATCAGGAGCTGCTGGAAGACATCAAGGTCTTCCTGCTGCGCAGCGCGAAGGACGGCGAGGCGCCCGCCAGCTGCAGTTGATCTCCCGGCCGGGAGAGTCAGGAACGGCCTGCCGGCTCGACCGGGCGCAGGCCGTTTCCGCATCGGAAAACCATTGTCGCGAGAGGATGAACGCATGAGCGAGGGCAACGGCTGGCTGGCCGGATTCAAGGCCGACTACGAGAGCATTTTCGTCGAGGAGTGGTCGCATTACACCGGCGCCATCCTGCTGGTGCTGGTGGTGATCGCGCTGATGATCAACGGCCTGTTCTGGGGCGTGTTCGGCGGCGTGCGCTACTGGGGCGATCAGTTCAACCATCTGATCGGCCTGGCGCCGCTCCTGGGCATCGCGCCGCCCGACGAGGGTTGGTTCACGCACCGCATGTCGCTGATGAACATCATGCTGCTGCTGGGCGCCTTCGCCGCCGCGCTGATGTCGCGGCAGTTCCAGCCGAACCGCCCGCCGAAACTCGAACTCGTCTGGGCCGCGCTGGGCGGCACCCTGATGGGCACCGGCGCCTCCCTCGCGGGAGGATGCACCACCGGCGGCTTCTTCAACCCGGTGCTGCACTCCTCGCCCGCCGGCTGGACGATGTGGGCCGGCCTGCTGATCGGCGCGGTGATCGGCCTCAAGCTGCTGCTGTGGACGCTCGAGAACATCAGTTGGGGCATGGCGGCGCCGCCCACCATCAACGTCCCCGACGGCGTGACCAGGCTCTACCCCTTCGCCGGCCTGGCGATCCTCGTCGGCGTGCTGGCCTGGACGGCGAGCTGGTACGCCTCGCCCGATACGGTGCTGGCGACGCGCGCGGTGATCGTGCTGCTGGGCTTCTGCATCGGCTTCATCATGCACCGCTCGCGGCTGTGCTTCGCCCGCGCCTTCCGCGAGCCGTTCATGACCGCCGAGGGCGACATGACCAAGGCGATCATCCTCGCGCTGGCGATCGGCATCCCGCTCGCCGCCTTCCTGTTCGAGAAGAAGGTGATCGATCCCTATGTCGCGATCCCGCCGACCTTCTGGATCGGCTCGCTGCTCGGCGGCATCACCTTCGGCATCGGCATGATTTTCGCCGGCGGCTGCGCTTCGGGTTCGCTGTGGCGCATGGGCGAAGGCCACCTCAAGCTGTGGGTGGCGATGTTCTTCTTCGCCTGGATGGGCTCGACCGTCGGCGCGATCCTCAAGAAGACCGGCCTCACCGCGGTCGATCCCGACAACGTCGAGAACTACGACGTCACCAAGGTTGGCTACCAGGCCTTCTGGCCCGATCTGATACCCGGCTGGGGCTGGACGCTGATCGTCGGCGGCGTGCTGCTGGCCTCCTGGTACGCCTTCGTGCGCTACAACGAATCGACGGAAAAGTTCACCGTTATCTGACACCGGAATAAAATGGCTCTCATGACGAACCTCCAGCGCTTCCTAGCCGCCGCATCGGTGGCGCTTCTCGCCGGCCGCGCCGCGCTGGTTGCGACACCAGCGGCCGCGGAGGACGCCCGCGTGCTCGCCAAGCTCACGCCCGCGGCGCAGGAAACCCTGCGCCAGGAGATGCTCGACAACCTGCTGGCGCTCAACGAGATTCTCGCGCTGCTGGCCGACAACAAGGTGAAGGAGGCCGGCGCGGTCGCCGAGGAGCGCCTCGGCCGCAGCGCAATGGGCAAGAACGCCCGGCTGCCCTTCGAGGCGCGGCCCGGCCCGCAGATGCCGCGTGAGATGCACAAGCTCGCCATCGACGGCCATTTCGCCGCCAGCGAATTCGCCGGTACGGCCGCCAGCGGCAATCGCGACGCCACGCTGGCCAAGCTGCCGGCGCTGATGGGCGCCTGCATCGCCTGCCACGCCGTCTACCGCACGCGCTGAAACTCGGCACTGGCAGGGCGGCGTCAGCCCTCCCTGAAGCGCAACCGGACGCCCAGCCCCGGCGCGCCGCAGCCGTCGGCCAGTTCGAGCCGCGCGCCGTGCAGTTCGGCGATACGCGCGACGATGGAGAGTCCCAAGCCGCTACCGGCGATCTCCTGGCCGGCGAGACGGTAGAAGCGCCGCAGCACGTTTGCACGCTCCGCGGCCGGGATGCCCGGCCCGCTGTCGTCGACCCAGAGGGTGCCGGGAGCGATGCCGACCTCGATCCTGCCGCCCGGCGGCGTGTAACGCAGCGCGTTGTCGAGCAGGTTGCGCAGCAGGATGCGCAGCAGCTCGGCATTGCCCGCGACGAGGACCTCCCGCGGCGCATCGAGTTCGAGGGCGATGTGTTTGTCCAGCGCCGCGGCGCCATGATCGGCGCACACCTCGGCGGCCAGCACGTCGAGCCGCACCGGTGCCAGCACCGGCGGGGCGGCGGGATCGAGCCGGGCGAGCGTCAGCAGTTGGTCGACCAGATGGCCGGCACGCCGGCTGCCGGCGACGATCTGCGCCAGCGCCTGCTCGCGCTCCGCCGCGTCGCGCGCGCGCTGCGCCACCTGGGCCTGCGCTGAAAGCGCCGCCAGCGGCGTGCGCAGCTCGTGGGCGGCGTCGGCGGTGAAGCGGCGCTCGCCCTCGAGCGTGCGCTCGACGCGCGCGAACAGGTCGTTGAGTGCGCCGAGCAGCGGACGGATTTCGCGCGGCGCGACGAGCGGCGCGAGCGGCGTCAGGCGTTCCGGCGCACGACGCGCCACTTGGGCGGCCACCACGTCGATGGGTGCGAGTCCGCGCCGCGTGGCGAACCAGACCCACACGCCGATCAACAGGAGGCCAAACAGCGCCGGCACCAGCAGACGCATGACGATATGGCCGGCAAGCTTCTCGCGCACGCGATGGTTCTCGCCGACCTGGACGCGTATCTGGCGCTCCCGATCCCACTGGCTGTAGATGCGCCACTCGTCGTCGTCGAGGCGACCGTCGCTGAAGCCGTCCCGCTCCGCGAGCGGCGCGGTCGGCGCATGCCGCGAGCGCAGCAGCAGGCGACCATGGAGATCCCAAAGCTGGAAGGCAATGCGCTTCTGGTACTTGTGGCCTTGCACATCGAACTCGGCGATTTCATCGTCGTCGTCATACTCGCCGGCCATCGCGAGCAGGGTCTGTGCCGCCTGCACCAGCTGGGCGTCGAACAGCTCGTCGATTTCGTGATGCGCGTCGGCGTAGGTGAATGCCAGCGTCGCGCACCAGGCGGCGGTGACGCCGCCAAGCAGCAGCGCCAGCAGGCGCCGCCGCAGCGAGAACCAGCGCGTGGCGGTCGCCGTCATGGTTTGGGCATCATGTAGCCGATGCCGCGCAGCGTCCTGATGCGCTCGGTACCGAGCTTGCGGCGCAGATGGTGAATATGTACCTCGAGAGCGTTGCTGTCCGGCTCGTCGTGCCAGCCGTAGAGCGAGGCCTCGAGCTGGGCGCGCGTCATCACGCGGCCGACGTTCTCGGCGAGGATCTGCAGCAGCGAGAACTCGCGCACGGAGAGCTCGACCGGCGCATCCGCCAGGCTGACGGCGCGCGCCGCCGGATCGATGCGCAGGTCGCCCAGCTGCAGGATCGGCTGGGCGCTGCCCGCCGCACGCCGCGCCAGGGCGCGCACGCGCGCCGCGAGCTCGTCGAGATCGACGGGCTTGACCAGGTAGTCGTCGGCGCCAGCGTCGAGCCCGGTGATCTTGTCACCGGTCGCGTCGCGCGCGGTGAGGATCAACACCGGCAGCGCCTGGCCGCGCGCGCGCAGGCGGCGCAGCACATCAATGCCTTCCATATGCGGCAGGCCGAGGTCGAGCACCAGCAGGTCGAAGGGTTCAGTTTTGAGCGCGCGGTCGGCCGCCTGGCCGTCCTTCACCCAGTCGACCGCATGGCCGGCCTGGCGCAGGCCGACCATCAGGCCGTCACCCAGTTGCGGATCGTCTTCGGCGAGCAGGATGCGCATCGCGGCAGTTTAACGCGCCAGCCACCAGGCACAGACGGCGACCCACCCGAGCAGCAGCGGCACGGCCCACAGGCGCGCACCGGCGATCGCCTCGCCCGCCTCGCCGAGCTTGCGGCCGGTGAACATCGCGCGCACGAGATTTTCGCGATGCGCGAGGCTGCCGACGACCACGCCCGCAACATGCAGGCCGGCGATCGCGAGCATCACCGTGGCCAGCCCTTCGTGCAGCTCCTCGAACATCTCGCCGCCGACCTCATTGTAGGTCAGCCAGCCGCTCGCGCCGGTCAGCAGGCCAAGCGCCAGCAGGGCGACGATCGCCAGCGCGCCGGCGGGGTTGTGGCCGGTCGCATGCGCGGGCTGTCGCGCGAGCAGGCCGCGCAGATAGGCGACGACGGCGCCCGGCGCGCGCACGAAGCCGGCGAAGCGCGCGTGCCGCGTGCCGACGAAGCCCCAGAGCAGGCGGAACAACACGATGCCGACCACCGTGCCGCCGGCGAGCGCATGCACGAGGCGCAGTTCCTCGCTCTCGCTCGTCAACCAGGCCAGCGCGAAGGCGCCGACGAGCAGCCAGTGGCCGATGCGCACCGGCCAGTCCCAGACCAGGATCTTTTGCATGGTCAGTCCTCCCACCGTCTTCCGTTCGGCATGACGATCTCGCGCTCGCGGTAGCTGCCTTCCGCCGCCTTGGTATGGCAGGCGACGCAGTTCGCCGGCGACTTGACCTTGGGATCCGTCCAGGCGGTGCGCGGCACCTCGTGGTGCTTGCGCCGGAACCAGGCGGTGGCGGTCAGCCGCGGCGGCTCGCCGGCCGCCGCCTTGCCAGCGCCGAGTTTCCGCACGCTGCCGGCATTGCGCACCAGGAAATCCTCGATGGCGCGGCGCGTATTCTCGTCGAGGCTGGCGTTGTCGCCGTAGTGCTTGTCGAGACTCGCCATCACACGGCGCCAGTCGTCGGCGGCGAGCAGCTGGGGCGGAAAGGCGAGGTGGCAACTCGCGCATTCGGCCTGGAAGGCCGGCGGCGCGTCGGCGGGCAGGCGCAGCTTGTCGGCGTGGGCGGCGAGCGGCAGGAATGCGGCCATGAACAGGAGGGACTTTTTCATCTCAGCGCCCTCCCGTCAGAAAAGCGACGAAGTCGGCCTTCTCTGCGGCGCTGCATTCGCGGCCGACGACCTCGCTGCAGTTGCGGCGGAACCACTTCTCGACCTTGGCCGGATCGCTGAAGCGCCCGGCGTTGGCGGCGGGCGCCAGCGGCTTGATCGCCTTGTCGGTGACGACATGCCGGCCGGGCCGCGCCGGATTGTCGGTGTGACAACTGGTGCAGGACGGCAGCTTGGCCGACACGCCGAAGCTGCGCTGGAAGAACTCCGCGCCGCGCTGGGCGGAAGGCTGGAAGCCGGGTGCCTGGCGCGCCGCTTCGGCACGGTAGCCTTCGAGCAGTTCGGCGGGCGTGGCGGCCTGCGCGGCAGCGACGCCCAGCGCGGCGAGAATGGTGAGGGTGGCGTGTTTCATGATCGGACTCCTTGGCTGCGGTTGAACATGGCACCCAGTCTGCCGGCTGAAACTTAAGGAGGGCTTAGCGCTGGCTTATGCCAGGCTTATCTTGAGCGGAGGTACTGTCTTCCTCGGCGAGATCCCAGAGCTCATGCGCATCGAGCAGCAGGCGATAGCGCGCCTCGTTGGCGTCGAGCTGGGCCTGCGTTGTGGCAAGTCGCGCTTCGATGGCCTGGCGGCGGGCGTTCTGCAGCTCGGCGAACTGGCCTTCGCCGAGACGCCAGGCCTTGTCGAGCAGGCGCGCGTTCTCCTCCATGCGCTGCGCCACGTCGGCGAGACGCCGCCACTGCATGTGGCTGCTCACGGCGGCATTGATCGTCTGGCGCGCCTCGGCCTCGGCGCGGGCCAAGGCCAGCGCTTCGCGCGCAGCGGCGGCATCGGCCTCGGCACTGCCGGCACGTGCGCTCGCGGCGCGCGCCGCGCCCGGCAAGGGAACGGACAACTGCAGGCCGATGATGCGTTCCTGACCGTCGCGCTCGCGCCCCATCGTCAGGCCCAGCGTCGGGTCAGGCAGGCGCTCGGCGTCGAGCCGACCCGCCTCGAGACGGCTGCGCCGCGCAGCGCTGCGCGCCAGCGCCAGCGCGTGATTCTCGGCAAGGATGCGCTCGCGCCAGCGCTCGCGGCTTACCGGGTCATCAGCCACGCCCTCGGGCGGCAGCGGGGCAATGCGCTCGGATAGCGCGATGTCGGGAAAATGCTGATGCAATTCCACCGCCGCACCATCACGCCGCGTCTGCACCTGGGCGAGCTGCGCCTCGGCCTGGGCGAGCTGCGCCTCGGAGAGCAGCGCCTCCAGCTTCGCCGCCTCGCCGGCACCGACTTTCTTCTGCACGGCCGCATGCTGGATACGCAGGAGATCGACCTGTGCCTGCCAGTCGCGTGCCGTCGCGGCTTCGCGCTGCCACTCGAACCAGCGCGCGAGCAGCTGGCGGCCGCTTTCGTGCACGGCATCGCCGAGTGCATGTTGTGCCTGCGCCACGCCCGCCGTGCCGATCTCGGCGTCGAGCGCCGCCTTGCCAGGCAGTCGGATTGCGCGTTCGATGCCGATCTCGTGTTCGCGGTAGCGCTGGTCCACGGAGCGGTCCTGGCGCCGCTGACTGGCAAGGCGCAACGCGAACTCGTGCGGTCCGGCGTCGAGCCGGTCGCGGTTGGCCTCCTCGGCGCGTACGCCGGCGGCGGCGGCGCGTACGAGCGGATGGGCCTGCAGCGCTTTCATCACCTGTGTGGTCGGCGGCAGGTCGGAACCGTCGGCGGCCCAGCCCAGGCAGGCCGGCATCATCAAGATAACGCACAGCCGCTTCATGCGAACCTCCCGGAAGCGGACACCGGCGTTTGCCACCAGAGGCTCTCGTAGCTGCGCAGATCGGTACGCAATTGCGCCAGCAAGGCCTCGACATGCCGCATGTCCATGAGGATCTCGATACGCACGCGCTCGGCGCAGCCGCGCACCTGTTCGCCCGGGCTGGCGATGCTGTCGGGATCGCCGTGGCCTTCCACGTAGTGGGTGGTGAACGGACCGACCCACTCCGAATGTCCGAGCAACTGGTCGATCACCTGGTCTTTCATGGCGTTCGGCAGGATCAGGTTGAGGCAGACGTCGAGGCGCTTGCTCATGATTCGCTTCCCCAGCGTTGATAGAGGATGGGCAGCATCACCAGGGTCAACAGCGTCGAGGTGACGAGGCCGCCGATGACGACGATGGCCAGGGGCCGCTGGATCTCGGATCCCGGCCCGGTGGCGAACAGCAGCGGCACGAGGCCGAAGGCGGCGATGCTGGCCGTCATCAGCACCGGTCGCAGCCGGCGCTTCGCGCCTTCGACCACCACTTGCGGCAGCGGCAGGCCCTGGGCGCGCAGCTGGTTGAAATGGGAAATCAGCACCAGACCGTTGAGCACCGCGATGCCGAGCAGCGCGATGAAACCGACCGAAGCCGGCACCGACAGATACTCCCGCGACAGCAGCAGGGCGAAGACGCCGCCGATCAGCGCGAAGGGGATGTTCACGAACACCATCGCCGCCTGGCGCAGTGAGCCGAAGGTTGTGAACAGGATGTGGAAGATCAGCGCCAGTGCGATCGGCACCACCAGCAGCAGGCGCTTGGCGGCGCGCTGCTGGTTTTCGAACTGACCGCCCCACTCGAGCTGCATGCCAGCGTCGAGCCGGATCTCGGCAGCCACCTTCGTCTTGGCTTCCTCGACGAAGCCGACCAGGTCGCGGCCGGTGACATTGGCCTGGATCACCGCCATGCGGTTGGCGTTCTGGTGGTCGATCTTGACCGGGCCGGCGACGCGCTTGAGGCGCGCCAGCGCCGAGAGCGGCACGTTGCCGCCGTCGGGCAGCGCCAGCTGCATGCCGGCGAACAGCGCCGGCGAATTGCGCATGCCCTCGCCGCCCTTGATCACCAGCGGCGTGCGGCGGTTGCCCTCGAGCACCAACCCCACCGGCTGACCTTCGATCTGGGCGCGCAGCGCGGCGGCGATCTCCTCGACCGACAAGCCGAAGCGCCCGGCGGCCAGACGGTCGATCTCGACGGTGAAATACTGCACGCCCTCGTTCTTCACCGTCAGCACGTCTTGCGCGCCGGGAATGGTCTTGAGCAGCGCGGCGATCCGCTCGGCCAGCGCGTTGAGCTTGTCGAGGTCGGGGCCGAACGCCTTGATCGCCAGATCGCCGCGCGTGCCGGTGAGCATCTCGGAAACGCGCATCTCGATCGGCTGGGTGAAGGCGATGTCCATGCCGGGAAAATCGGCCATCACCTTGCGGATCTCGCCGGTCAGCCATTCCTTGTCTGGAACGCGCCATTCCGCGCGCGGTGCCAGCACGAGGAAGCTGTCGGTCTCGTTGAGACCCATCGGATCGAGACCGAGTTCGTCCGACCCCGTGCGCGCGACGATGTCCTTGATCTCGGGAACGCGCTCGAGCAGCGCCTGCTGCACCGCCAGGTCGGTCTGCGCGCTGCGCTCCAGACTGATCGACGGCAGCTTGGCGAGCTGCAGCAGGATGTCGCCCTCATCCATCGTCGGCATGAACGTCTTGCCGAGCATGAAGAACGCCGCGACCGTGGCGGCCAGCAGGGCCAAGGCCGCCGCGATGACCTTGTTGGCGTTGGCGAGACTCCACGCCAGCAACGGCGCGTAGAAGCGCATCGCCTGGCGCGGCAGCCAGGGTTCATGATGTTCCGAGGACGGCTTGAGCAGGTACGAGGTGAGCACGGGGATCACCGTCAGCGAAAGCAACAGCGAGCCGGACAGCGCGAAGACGATGGTCAGGGCAACGGGGATGAACAGCTTGCCCTCGAGCCCCTGCAGCGTCAGCAGCGGCAGGAAGACGATGACGATGATCGCCATGCCCGAGACCACCGGCACCGTCACCTCGTGCACCGCGCGATAGACGCGGTGGAGGAAGGGCAGCTTTTCGCCTTCCGCATCGGCGAGCCGGCTCTCGATGTTCTCGACGACGACGACGGCGGCATCGACCAGCATGCCGATGGCGATGGCGAGACCGCCGAGGCTCATCAGGTTGGCCGACATGCCGGTGAGCCGCATCAGGATGAAGGTGGTCAGCGCCGCCAGCGGCAGCACGCAGGCGACGGCGACAGCCGCGCGCAGGTTGCCGAGAAAGGCCAGCAGCAGGAGCAGAACGAGCACGATCGCCTCGCCGAGCGCCTTCGACACCGTGCCGATGGCCCGGTCGACCAGCGCGCCGCGATCGTAGAAAATCTTCGTCGACACGCCCGGCGGCAGCGTCTTCGCGATCTCGGCGAGCTTGGCGCGCACCCCCTCGACGACCGTATGCGCGTTGGCGCCGCGCAGGCCGAGAACGAGCCCCTCGACCGCCTCGTCGCGACCGCCGTGGGTGACGAAGCCATAGCGCGTCAGGCTGCCGATGCGTACCGTCGCCACGTCGCCCAGGCGCGTGACGCGGCCGCCGGCATCGCGGTGCACGACGATGGCGCGCAGATCCTCGATGGTCTTCGCGCTGCCGTCGATGCGGACCAGAAGCGATTCCTCGCCTTCGGTGAGCCGGCCGGCACCGTCGTTGCGGTTGTTCGCCTCGATGGCGCGCATCAGGTCGCCGATCTGCAGGCCGCGCGCCTTGAGCGCCACCAGGATCGGCACCACCTCGTAGGTGCGCGCCAGTCCGCCGAGACTGTTGACGTCCGCGACGCCGGGCAGGGTGCGCAGCTGCGGCCGGATCGTCCAGTCGAGCAGGGTGCGCTTCTCCTCCAGGCTCAGGTCGCCCTCGATGGTGAACATCAGCATTTCGCCCAGCGGTGTGGTGATCGGCGCCAGCCCGCCGGAGGCACCGTCCGGCAGATCCTTCAGCACGCCGGCAAGGCGCTCGGCGACCTGCTGGCGCGCCCAGTAAATGTCGGTGCCGTCCTCGAAGTCGATGGTGATGTCGGCAATCGCGTATTTTGCGGTCGAGCGCAGCAGCCGCTTGTAGGGAATGCCCAGCAGTTCGACCTCGATCGGCGTGACGATGCGCGCCTCGACCTCCTCCGGGGTCATGCCCGGAGCCTTCATGATCACCTTGACCTGCGTCGCCGAAACATCGGGGAAGGCGTCGATCGGCAGGCCCCTGAAGGCGAAGTAGCCGCCGCCGACCAGGAGCGCCGCCGCGACCAGCACCAGCAGCCGCTGGGTCAGGGAAAACTCGATCAGTCGTGCGAACATGCGCGTATCACTCTCCCGCGCCCAGGCCGAGCCAGGCGCCCTTGATGGCCGCGATCCCCTTCACTGCGATGCTGACCGTGGGCTCGACGGGCGCGGCGATGCGCGAGGACTGGGCGGTTTCCTCGAGTACCTGGACGGCCACCGGCTGGAAGCCCTCGGGGATGGCGACAAATATCCAGGTGCGCGACAGATGGCGCGTCAGCGCGCCGGACGGCACGCGCCAGGCATAACTGCTCGGCGCATCCTGCGGCTTCACATCCACTTGGACGAATTGATTGGGCCGCACGCACGGCACGCGGTACGGCAGTTCGGCGCGCAAGCGCAGCAATTGGTCGTGCGCATCGACATGCGGCGTCACGACGGTGATGCGGCCGCCCGACGGGCAGCCCGGGATATTCACCGCATCGCCCGGTGCCAAGCCGGCTGCCTGGGCGGGTGTTGCCTGGATTTCGAGCCACAGCGGGCTGAGGCGGCCGAGCTTGAACAAGGGCGTCATGGCATCGACGCGCTGCCCCGGCTGGGCGGGCGCATCCAGCACCACGCCGTCGAAGGGCGCGCGGATCTCGGCGGCGGCGGCCAGCGCCCCGCCGGCGCGCGGCTCGGACAGTCCCGCCAGGTGCAGCGCTTGGCGCTTCTCGGCGAGCAATAGCTGCGCCTGGCGCTCCGTCGAGCGCGTGACGGACAGCCGCCCCTGGGAAATGATGCCATCGGCGAACAGACTCTCGTCGCGGCGCAGACCCTCGGCAGCCAGTTCGGCCTGCGCGCGCGCCTGGGCGAACTCCCGCTGCGCCTCGATCAGCGCCGTTCCCTGCAGGCGGGCGAGCACCTGTCCCTTCTTGACCGTTTCGCCCTGAGCGACGCGCACCGTCGCCACCATGGCCGGCAAGGGCGAGGCGATCACCTCGATCTGCGCTGGCGGCACGATGACCTGTCCTGGCAGGCGAATGTCCGCCGGCGCCTGCATCCCGCCCAGCGGGGCGGTGGCAATCCCGAGGCGGGCGATCTGCTCCGATGTCATTCGGATCTCGGCCGCCCCCACCGAGCAGGACGCGCAGACGAGCAGGAAAGAGAGGAATACTCGCATGGCTTCTTATTCCGTCTTGGCGAACTTGCAGGCGTTGACGTCAAGATTGACCTTGTCGCCCACCTTGATGTCCATCCCTTCCGCGACCGGGAACGCAAGCCAGCGAAGGTGCGAATTCCCCGTATAGCGGATCAGTGCGTAGGCTTTGCTTTCCGCCGTTTTCGGACAGGTGTTCGACAGCCGCTCGAGAATTTCCGGATCGTTGCCGATCCTCGTGACGGTACCAGGCCGCCAGCCATCCCTGTGGCCATACTCCGCACTTAGGCCGGCGCACCCTGTCAGCGCAACGCTGACGAGCAGCACGCTCAATCCCGCACCGATATTCATGATGTTTTCCCTTACTTGAAAGACATGCGACATCCCCGCCCCGCGGACGGAACCCCGGCTGAAGCAACTGTTTCGCCCTGCAGATGCAGGCACGCAAACGGCGTTGAAAATGGGCGCATCCTATGCCTCGAAACTTAAGGCAGGCTTATGGGGAACTTTTTCCGCCGCGCTTCGTTGAAGAAAAGTAACACAATGCCGGACCGGAATGGCCGGCGCAGCTGACGACGAGGAAACGAAGCGAGGATGGACGATGCCGACGAGGAACTGGCTGCCCGCGCCCAGGCCGGCGACCGGCAGGCTTTCGCGCTACTGGTGCGCCGCCATCAGGAGCGCGTGTTCCGCTTCGTCCTGCGCATGCTCGGCAGCCACGACGAGGCCATGGACCTGACCCAGGACACCTTCCTCAAGGCCTGGAACGCCCTGCCCGGCTGGCGGCCCGAGGCGCGTTTCGCCACCTGGCTGTTCCAGATCGCCCGCAACGCCACCTTCGACCAGCTGCGCCGCCGCCAACTGGTCGAATTCGTCTCCCTCGACGCCGACGCGCCCGGGGAAGCGGCCTGCGAGCCGCGCGACGCCGCGCCGCTGCCGGAGGAACGACTCGCCGACCGGCAGCGCATCGGCCTCTTGGCGCGCGCGCTCGGCGCGCTGCCGGCCGAGCAGCGCGAGATCCTGCTGCTGCGCGAGCTGGAGGACATGAGCTACGCCGAGATCGCCGCGACGCTCGGCATCAACGAGGGCACCGTCAAGTCGCGCCTGGCGCGCGCGCGCGTCGCCGCCCTCGCTCAATACCACCACCACGCCGGGGAGAGTCCAGATGACCGCTGCGCATGAAGCCCACATCACGGACAGCGATCTGTCCGCCCATCTCGACGCCGAACTCGACGTCGCCGCGCAGCGCCGCGTGGAGGGTCATCTCGCCGCCTGCCCGCGCTGCGCCGCGCGTCTCGCCGAATTCGCCGCCTTGTCCGCCGACTTCGCCCGGCTGCCGCAGGAGAGCCTCGGCTGCGACCTCGCCGGCGTCGTCGCCGGCCGGCTCGCCGCTGCCGCGCGTGACG
>CZVZ01002108.1_pt1 | contig 17472 bp, 12 predicted proteins | sample 1498571 | NCBI WGS metagenome assembly CZVZ01 (sample SAMEA3649934, study PRJEB11730) | metagenome | reverse complement strand
ATAGGCCGAGAGGACGGAAAGCGCGTACGCAAAGGTCTTCGAGGAAGAGCCGCGGATTGAGCGGATGGTTGGACCAGCGGCGCAGCTGGCCGACCTGGCGCTGCGCCTGGAGCAGCAGGGGAAGCGAGAGGCGCCGCCCGAGCGCTGACAATGTCTTGTTCTGCTGAGGAAAATAGCGCGGGGTGGCGCCGGTCGCGGCCTGGCCGAGATCGTGCAGCCACTTCTGCACCGTGATCACCAGTTCCTCCATGGACAGCCCGCCCTCGGCCTTGACGTGCGTTTCCCAGCGCGCAGCCTGGGCGAGTGGCTCCTGCGGATCGAGCAGGTCGGCGATGATCGCATCGAGCTTCCTGATGCGGCCCGATTCGGCCGCATCGGCCACGGCCAGGGGGGCGTTGCCGAAGAAAGCCAGCCACTTGGCGGCATCCGGAACCTTGTAGCTGGCGAGCCAGTCCTGTGCCTGCCGGCCGGCCGGCGGATTGCACATAACGCGACGCGCACGGCTCAACAGCGTCGGCAGCAGGTTTCTCCACCTGTGAGATATCATTAAGAAATAGAATGATGCAGATGGTTCTTCAAGTATCTTGAGAAGAGAGTTGGCGACGACGGAGTTCATCGCCTCGGCCGGATCGATGACGCAAACACGCGCCCCGCCCCGGTGGCCGCCGACGTGGAAGAACTCCTCGAGCTCCCTCACCTGGCCGATGCGGATCTGCTTGCTTTTCTTCTTGTCGCCTTCGGCGCCTTCGCCATCTTCCTCGGCGGCCTCCGGCTGCACCAGCCGGTAGTCGGGATGCGAGCCGCTCGCCATCATCACGCAGGAAGCACAAGTCCCGCAGGCGGGCTCGCAGGGGCCGGGCCGGGACTCGCACAGCAGGCGCACGGCCAATGCGTCGGCCGTCTCGCGCTTGCCCACTCCCTTCGGGCCGGCGAACAGCAGCGCATGCGGCAATTGCGTGTCCGCCCCGGTCAGCGACCGCCATACGTCAATCTGCAAACTTTTATATTCAGACACTTGTAAGAATATCTTCAAGTTGTTTCCGGATCGATTCGATGTTCTGGCTGCCGTCGATGACGCGGATCCGGCCCGGATTTCCGGCCGCGCGCCGCAGGTAGGCGGTACGCACGCGCTCATGGAAATCGGCCTGCTCCTGCTCGAAGCGGTCGAGCTGGCGGGCGGCGCCCGCCATGCGCTGGGCGGCGATGCCGATCGGCAGGTCGAACAGCAGGGTCAGGTCCGGCTGGAAGCCTTCCTGCACCCAGTCTTCGAGGCGGGCGAGCTTGTCGAGCGCGAGGCCCCTGCCCCCGCCCTGATAGGCGAAGCTCGCGTCGGTGAAGCGATCGGAAACCACCCAGTCGCCGCGCGCGAGCGCTGGTTTTATAACGAGTTCCAGGTGCTCGCGGCGCGCCGCGAACATCAGCAGGGCCTCGGTTTCGAGATGCATCGGCTCGTGCAGCAGCAATTCGCGCAGTTTCTCGCCGAGCGGAGTGCCGCCCGGTTCGCGCGTCTGCACCACGGTGCGGCCCTGGCCGCGCAGGTGCGCGACCAGCCAGTCGAGGTGGGTGCTCTTGCCTGCCCCATCGACGCCTTCGAGGGTGATGAACTTGCCTGTTACCGTCATTTCCTGCCCAACTGATATTTCGCCACGGCGCGATTATGCTCCTCCAGCGTGCGCGAAAAGGCGCTCGAGCCGTCGCCCCGGGCAACGAAGTAGAGGAAGTCGCTCGGCGGCGGATTGAGCGCAGCCTCGAGCGAGGCCATGCCCGGCAGGGCGATCGGCGTCGGCGGCAGGCCGGCGCGCGTATAGGTGTTCCACGGCGTGTCGGTCTCGAGGTCGCGTTTCCGCAGGTTGCCGTCGAACTTCCCGCCCATGCCGTAGATCACCGTCGGATCGGTCTGCAGCGGCATTCCCTTCTTCAGCCGATTGACGAACACCGAGGCGACCTTGCCGCGGTCTTCGGTGCGGCCGGTTTCCTTCTCGACGATCGAGGCCATGATCAGCGCCTCGCCGATGTTCCTGTAAGGGACTGAAGGATCGCGTTTTTCCCACGCGGCGGCGAGTCGCCTGGCCATCGCGTCGTAGGCGCGGCGGTAGAGGATCAGGTCGCTCGAGTGGCGGACGAACAGATAGGTGTCGGGGAAAAACAGGCCCTCGGGATGGCTTTCGGTCGCGCCGATGCGGTGGAGGATTTCGGCATCCGTCAGGCCGGCGCTGTCGTGGCGCAGGTCGGGATTGGCGTCGATCTGGGCGCGCAGCTCGCGAAAGGTCCTGCCTTCGACGACGACCAGCGCGGTCTGCGTGACATCGCCGGCCGTCAGCTTCTCGAGCAGCTGCCAGGGCGTCACGCCCGGGCCGACCTCGTAGCTGCCGGCCTGGATGTTGCGCTCCCGGCCGGCGAGCCGGCCGAGCAGCGCGAACTGCCAAGGCACGATGCCGACCCCGGCGCGGGCCATTTCGTGGGCCGCGCCCTTGAGGCCGAGGCCGGGGCGGATGTCGAAATCCACCACGCCGCGGGGGTTGAGTTCGAGCGGAACGGCCGTAACTGCTTGCCAGACCAGCCAGCCGCCGGCGGCGCAGACCGACAACGTAACGAAGCCGAGGCCGAGCAGGAGTCTTCTGATGTAACGCTTCATGAAGCGGCTATGATAGCTGCTCCAGACGAACCGCCTGCCAATCGACCGCCGATCAACCATGAACCCGACCCCATCATTTTCCGCAACGCTCGCCGATCAGGGCCTGATCCGCGCCAGCGGCGAGGAAGCCGCCGGCTTCCTGCACAACCTGCTGACCAACGACATCAACCATCTCGCCGAGGGCACTGCGCACCATGCCGGGCTGTGCACCCCGAAAGGCCGCCTGCTCGCGACCTTCCTGATCTGGCGGGAAGGCGGCGACTACTACCTGCAGTTGTCGGCCGACATCCTGCCCGCCATCCTCAAGAAGCTCTCGATGTACGTGCTGAGGAGCAAAGTCAGGCTCGCCGACGTCACGGCGGAACGGGCGCTGATCGGCGTGGTCGGTGCGCCGCTCGGTCCCGCCGAAGCGATGCGCACGGCCCCCTGCGAAGGCGGCAGCGCGATCCGCCTCGACGCCGACCGCGTCGTGCTGGCCGTGCCGGCCGGTGCGACGCCCGCCGGCCTGCCGCCGGCCGGCGCCCTCGCCGGCTGGCATCTGGCCGAGATCGAGCACGGCATGCCGCGCATCACGGCGGCGACCCAGGAGCTGTTCACCCCGCAGATGGCCAATTACGAACTGCCGGCGGTCGGCGGCGTCAGCTTCCAGAAGGGCTGCTATCCCGGCCAGGAAGTCGTCGCCCGCACCCAGTACCTCGGCAAGGTCAAGCGCCGCATGTATCGGGCGAAGCTCGAGAGCCTCGTGCCGCCGGGCACGGAGGTGTTCTCGCCCGAAGCCGGCGACCAGCATTGCGGCGCGGTGGTGCTGTCCGCACCCGCCCCGGCGGGCGGCTGCGAATGCCTGCTGGTCGTGCAGTCCTCGGCCGCCGAGGCGGGCGAAGTCCATGTGGGCAGCCCGTCGGGGCCCCGCGCCGAAATCCTGCCCCTGCCCTACGCCGTCGACTAGACGGTGTGCCTGATCCTCGTCGCCTGGCGGGCGCACCCTGATTTTTCCCTGATTGTCGCCGCCAACCGCGACGAGTTCTTCGCGCGACGCTCCGCCAGCGCCGAGTTCTGGCCAGGCCAGCCCTCGATCCTCGCCGGCCGGGATCTGGCAGCCGGCGGCACGTGGCTGGGGATCACCCGCGGCGGCCGCTTCGCCGCGCTGACCAACTTCCGCGATCCGGCCCGCCATCGGGCCGATGCGCCCTCGCGTGGCCGGTTGGTCGCCGACTTTCTGGCCGGCGAGGCCGCGATCGACGCCTACCTCGACGGTCTCGCCGCCGCCGATTTCAACGGCTTCAACCTGCTGCTCGGCGACGGGGATCGCCTCGTCGCCTTCAGCAACGTATCGATGGAGCGCCACGAACTCGCGCCGGGCGTGTATGGCCTGTCGAATGCACTGCTCGACACGCCCTGGCCGAAAGTCGGCGCCGGCAAGGCGGCGCTGGCCGCCGCCCTCGCCGACCTGCCCGACGAAACGGCATTCTGGCGGCTGCTGCACGATCCCACCATCCATGCCGACGCCGCCCTGCCCGTCACCGGCGTTTCGCTCGAATGGGAGCGGCTGCTTTCCGCCGCCTTCGTCCGCGGCCAGGATTACGGCACGCGCTGCTCGACGGTCGTGAAAGTCGGCGCCGACGGGAATGGACAACAATGTGCGAGCTTCGACGAGCAGACCTGGCTGCCGGGCGGCGAACAGGGCGAACGGCGCCGCTTCCGCCTGTTCCTGCCACCCGTCCGGGCGATTGACGATCGCTTTTCTTCTGTTATCTAATTCGCCGCCCGAGATCCCCGAAACGGGCCATCGCCCGATGCCATGACGACACCGTTCGACAAGCGCCAGCGCCGCGCCCGCCCCAGCTTCCTCAGCCGCCAGGAATCCCTCGAGCGCCCGCTGCTGGTGATCGAGGACCAGCGGGCGCTGGCGGCCATGCTCGCGGCGATGCTGCAGGAGCGCTGGGGGTGTGAAGTGCATGTTGCCGGCTCCCTCGAGCGCACGCGGGAACTGCTCGCGGCCGACATCCCCTACTTCGCCGCCTGCTGCGACCTGAACCTGCCGGATGCCCCGAACGGCGAAACGATCGACCTGCTCGACGCGGCCGATATCCCGACCATCGCCGTCACCGCCGCCTTCGGCGGCGAGATGCGCCAGAGCATGATCGACAAGAACGTCGTGGACTACGTGCTCAAGAACAGCATCAACGCCTACAGCTACGTCTGCGACCTGGTCGGCTTCATCCGCAAGAATCAGCTGACCAAGGCGCTGATCGTCGATGACGACAGGATCACGCGCAAGGTGCTCGCGAACATCCTCGGCCGCTTCCGCATCCAGGTGCTCGAGGCGGCCGACGGTCAGGAAGCGCTGCGGCTTGCCGCGCAGCACCAGGACATCCGCCTCGCGATCGTCGATTACCTGATGGACGGGATGGACGGCATCCGCCTGACTTCCGCGCTGCGCCAGGAATACGGCAAGGACCGGCTCGCCATCATCGGCATTTCCAGCGAGGAAAACCGCCTGATCGGCGCCGAGTTCCTCAAGAACGGCGCGAACGACTTCTTCTTCAAGCCAATCTCCTTCGAGGAAGTGATCTGTCGCGTCAACCAGAATCTCGACATGCTCAATCTGATCGAGGAGAACCGCAATGCGGCCTATCTCGATTACCTGACCGGCCTGCCGAATCGACGCAGCTTCTTCGCCGACGGCCCCTACCGTCTGGCGCAGGCGCGCATGGCCGGCCTGCCGGTGGCCGTCGCGATGCTCGACATCGACCATTTCAAGAGCATCAACGACACCTACGGCCACGATGTCGGCGATGAGGCGCTCTGCCATGTGGCCAAGATGCTCCGGGCGGCTTTTCCGGCACCCCTGATCGCCCGGCTCGGCGGCGAGGAATTCGGCGTCCTGTTCTCCGGCACGGAAGCCGACAACGCCTATGCGCTGCTCGACGAGTTCCGCGCCACGCTCGAAAGAATGCCGCTCGAGAGCGCCGGTGCCTCGATCCGCATCACGACCAGCATCGGCATGGTCAACGCGACCTCCGGCATCGACGCGGATCTGGACTACCTGCTGTCCGAAGCCGATGCGAGACTGTACGCAGCCAAGACCGCGGGACGCAACCGCGTCGCCGCCTAGGCATCCGCTCAGCTTTCCAGGATCTCCACCGGCGTATAGGCCGGCACGCGGTCGAACAATTCGACGATGTCGCCGTTCCTCATGCGGATGCAGCCGATCGAGCCCGGCGTGCCCATCGGCACCCTGTCCGGACTGCCGTGGATGTAGACGTAGCGGCGCATCGTATCGACGTCGCCGAGGCGGTTCCTGCCCGGCTCGCAGCCGGAAAGCCAGAGGATGCGCGTCAGGATCCAGTCGCGGCCGGGGAACTGCGCGGCCAGCTCCGGCGTCCAGACCTCGCCGGTCGGCCGGCGCCGCACGAAGACCGTGTTCGCCGCCGCGCCAGCGCCGATTTTCGCGCGCACGATGTGCCGGCCGCGCGGCGTGCAGAAGCTGCCGTTCTGCTCCCCCGCCCCATTGGCGGCCGTCGAGACGGCATAGTGCTTGACCAATTGTCCCGCGTCGTCGAGGAGATCGAGCGTCTGGCGTGGAATGCTGATTTCGATGCGCATCAGGCCACCACAGTCCTTTGCCGGCGCGCGGCGAAGAAGGAGGACAGCAGTGCGCCGCACTCCTCCGCGCGCACCCCGCCGACGATCTCGGCGTGATGGTTGAGCCGTTCTTCGGCGAACAGGTCGATGACGCTGCCGGCGGCGCCGGTCTTCGGGTCGCGGGCGCCGAACACGACGCGGGCGATGCGCGCATGGAAGATCGCGCCGATGCACATCGCGCAGGGCTCGAGCGTCACGTAGAGGGTGCAGCCGGGCAGCCGGTAGTTGCCGAGGCACTCGGCCGCGTCGCGCAGGGCCATCACCTCGGCATGCGCGGTCGGATCGTGGCGGCCGATCGGCTGGTTGAAGCCGCGGCCGACGATCTCGCCGTCCTTCGTCACCACCGCGCCGACCGGCACCTCGTCGAACGTGGCCGCCTCGCGCGCCAGCTCGAGCGCGACGCCCATGAAGTCCTCGTCGGTCGGCAGGGTCATGCCAGCGCGCGCCGGATGCCTGCGGCGAGGATCGCCGGATCTTCCGCGCCGACGATGATCTCGCGGTTCGGCAGGATGAAGGTCGGCACCATGTTGATGCCCATCGCCTGCACCTCAGCAACCTCGTCGCGAACGAGTTGCTCGTCCCGGCCCGAGGCCAGATAGGCGCGCACCTCCGCCGCGTCGTAGCCGCACTCGGCCGCGCAGGCGACCAGCACCGCAGGATCGCCGACGTGCTCGCCACGCTGGAACTGGGCGGAAAACAGCCGCTCGACGAGCGCATCGACCTTCGGCCGGTCCGGCCTCGCCGTCTGCGCCCAGTGCAGCAGGCGGTGCGCCTGCAGCGTGTTGGCGCGCAGCGCGATCTTCTCGAAGGCGTAAGTGATGCCGTAGGGGGCACCGGCCGCGCGCACGCGCGCGAAGATATCCTCGACCTTGTCCCGCCCGCCGAACTTCTGCTCGAGGAACGGCAGGTAGGGCTCGCCGGCCGGCGGCGTGTCGGGATTGAGGAAGAACGGCCGCCAGCGCGCCCGGTAGCCGAAATCCGGCCGTTCCTGCCGGATCAGCGCGGCGGCGGCGGCCAGCCGCCGCGTGCCGATGTAGCACCACGGACAGACGATGTCGGAAACGATCTCGATGGTCAGCATGGCGTGCATTTTCCCACGCCGGCCGCGCAAATAGAAACGGCCCGCGCCCGGAGGGGCGGGGGCCGTTTCTACGGAGCCGGATGCGCGTCAGGCGTTCTTCGTCACCTGGCCGCCGGCGTCCTGCAAAGCGGCCTGGGCCGCCGCGAGACGCGCGATCGGCACGCGCGGGCCGGAGCAGGAGACGTAGGTCAGGCCGATCTTGTGGCAGAAGGCGATCGAGGCCGGGTGGCCGCCATGCTCGCCGCAGATGCCGACCTTGAGCTCGGGATTGGTCTTGCGGCCCTCGGTGACGGCCAGTTTCATCAGTTCGCCGACGCCCTTCTGGTCGAGCACCTCGAAGGGGTTGTCGATCAGGATGCCGGCCTCGACGTAGTTCGGCAGGAACTTGTTCTCGGCATCCTCGCGCGAGAACGAGAAGGTCGCCTGCGTCAGGTCGTTGGTGCCGAAGCTGAAGAACTGCGCCATCTCGGCCATGCGGCCGGCGCGCAGGCAGGCGCGCACGACCTCGAGCATGCTGCCGAACTTGAAGCCGACGTTGATGCCGTGGGTCAGCTCGACCACCTTGTGGATGCGCTTGACATAGCCGTGGATGCGCGCCAGCTCTTCCACCGTCGCCACCTGCGGCACCATGATTTCCGGGTAGACCTCGATGCCTTCCTTGGCGCACAGCGCGGCGGCTTCGAGCACCGCCTGGATCTGCATCGAATAGATCTCGGGATAGGTGATGCCGAGGCGCACGCCGCGATGGCCGAGCATCGGGTTGACCTCGGAGAGCGCGCGCACCTTCTTGAGCGTCTTCTCCTTCTTGAGGATGACATCCTCCTCGAGGTGGCTGTCCTTGAAGTCCTCCATGCTGGCGGACAGCTTGCTCAGGCCGTCGGCGTACTGCATGTAGAGCTTCGGATTGAGCAGCTTGAGCGTTTCGGGCAACTCCTCGAGCGCATTGATCGAATCGCGCAAATGATGCAGGTGGGCGATCTCCAGCTCGAGCTGGGCGGCGGTCGGCAGGAACTCGTGCAGCGGCGGGTCCATCAGGCGCACGGTGACCGGCAGGCCCTTCATCGCCTTGAAGATGCCCTTGAAGTCGGCGCGCTGGATCGGCAGCAGGCGGTCGATGGCGGCCTGGCGCTCCTCGATGGTCTCGGCGAGGATCATCTCCTGCACGATCGGCAGGCGGTCGGTGGCGTTGAACATGCGCTCGGTGCGGCACAGGCCGATGCCCATGGCGCCGAACTCGCGTGCGCGCGACGCGTCCTCCGGCGTATCGGCGTTGGCCATCACCTTGAGACGGGAAACCTGGTCGGCCCACTTGAGCAGCGTCTGCATGTCCTCGCTGAACTCGGCCTGGACGGTCGGCACCTCGCCGGCATAGACGTGGCCGTTGCTGCCGTTGATGGTGACGACGTCGCCCTCGTGCAGCGTCGTGTCGCCGATGGTGGCGCAGCGCTTGACGTCGTCGATGTGGATCGCCTCGCAGCCGGAGACGCAGGGCTTGCCCATGCCGCGCGCGACCACCGCCGCATGCGAGGTCTTGCCGCCGCGCGAGGTGAGGATGCCCTGCGCCTGGAAGAAGCCGTGGATATCCTCGGGCTTGGTCTCCTCGCGCACCAGGATGATCATTTCGCCATTGCGGCCGCGCGATTCGGCGGTGTCGGCGTCGAAGACGATCTTGCCGGAAGCGGCGCCCGGCGAGGCGGGCAGGCCGACGGCCAGCGGCTTGCCCTTGAAGCTGGGCGACAGCTGCGGCACCAGCAGCTGCTCGAGCATGGCCGGATCGATGCGCAGCAGCGCCTTCTCCTTGCTGATCAGGCCCTCCTTGAACATCTCGACCGAGGTGCGCACCATCGCGGCGGCGTTCATCTTGCCGTTGCGGGTCTGCAGGCAGTAGAGCGTGCCGCGCTCGATGGTGAATTCGAAGTCCTGCACTTCCTTGTAGTGCGACTCGAGGCGATTATGTAATTCAAGCAATTGCCGGTAGATCTCCGGCATGTCCTGCTCCATCTCGGCGATCGGCTTCGGCGTGCGGATGCCGGCCACCACGTCCTCGCCCTGGGCGTTGACGAGGTATTCGCCGTAGATCAGGTTCTCGCCGGTGCCCGGGTTACGCGTGAAGCCCACGCCGGTGCCGGAGTCGTTGCCCATGTTGCCGAATACCATCGTGCAGATATTGCAGGCGGTGCCGTTGGCCATCTCCCGGGTGATCTTGAACTGCTTTCGGTAGTCGATGGCGCGCTTGCCGTTCCAGGAGCGGAACACGGCGCCGATGGCGACTTCCAGCTGCTTGTAGGGATCCTCGGGGAAGGGCTTGCCGGTGTGGGTCTCGACGAGCTTGAGGAACTGCTCGGCCAGCTCGGACAGGTGGTCGGCGCTGAGGTCGATGTCCTGCGCGGCGCCGACCTTGCGCTTCATCGCCAGCATGGCGTCGTCGAAGGGCTTGTCCTCGAGGCCCAGCGCGATCTTGGCGAACAGCTGGATGAAGCGGCGGTAGGCGTCGTAGCCGAAGCGCGGGTTGTTGGTGAGCTTGATCAGCGCCTGCAGCGAGGTCTTGTTGAGGCCGAGGTTGAGGATGGTGTCCATCATGCCCGGCATCGACATCGAGGAGCCGGAGCGTACCGACACCAGCAGCGGGTTCTCGCCGCCGCCGAACTGCTTGCCGGTCTTCTTCTCGAGATCCTTCATGTACTTGAGGATCTCGTCCCAGGCGCCTTTCGGCAGTTCGTTGTGCTCGAGATAGGCCAGGCAGGCTTCGGTGGTGATCGTGAAGCCGGGCGGAACGTTGAGGCCGATCTGGGTCATCTCGCAGAGGTTCGCCCCCTTGCCGCCCAACAGCATCTTGTTCTTGCCGTCGCCTTCCTCGAAGGCATAGACGAACTTCTGACTTGCCATGGCCATCTCCCAATCCCTATAGGTCCATAAATTAGAATTTGCTGCAAAGCAGCACAGCCCGATAAGATATCAAATCACAGCCAAATCGGGGGAATTGTGGGCAGAAAAAAACTCGGCGCCGGCGAGGCGGCGCAACCCTGCTGCCACGGGGTATCCTGCGCCCTTTTTCCGGAAGCGTGACCATGTGGTTCAGGAATCTGCGGCTCTATCGTCTGCCGCGCGGGCTGAAGCTCGACCGCGACGAACTCGAAACCCGCCTGGCCGGCCGTCCCCTCGCCCGCTGCGGCAGCTTCGAGATGGTCAGCCGCGGCTGGGTGCATCCGCGCCCGGGAGGCGCTTTTGTCCATGCCGTCGAGCGCCAGTGGCTGCTGGCGCTCGGTGTCGAGCAGAAACTCCTGCCGGCCGGGGTGATCCGCCAGACCGCCCAGGAGCGGGCCGCCGGCATCGAGGAAGAACAGGGCCGCAAGGTCGGCCGCAAGGAGATGCGCGACCTCGTCGAGCGCGTCACCGAGGAACTGATGCCGAAGGCGTTTTCCCAGCGCCGCACCACCTGGGCCTGGCTCGACCCCGTGCATGGCTGGCTGGGGGTGGATGCCGGCTCGGACGCCCGCGCCGACGAGTTCATGGAAGTCCTGCTCGCGACGGTCGAGGGGATCGCCCCGCGCCCGCTGCAGACGCAGGTCGCGCCGAGCGCCGCGATGACCGACTGGCTCGCCGGCGGGGAAGCGCCGGCCGGTTTCACGCTCGACAACGACCTCGAGCTGCGCGCCGCGCGCGAATCGCAGTCGGCGATCCGCTACGTTCACCACGATGTCGGCGGTCCCGAGGTCGCCGCGCACATCGCCGCCGGCAAGATCGCCACCAAGCTCGGCATGACCTGGAACGACAAGATTTCCTTCGTCCTCACCGACAAGCTGCAGATCAAGCGGCTCGCCTTCCTCGACATCCTCAAGGAGCAGGCGGAACAGGCGGCCGAGGGATTGCTCGGCGCCGACGAGCTGTTCGACGCCGACTTCGCGCTGATGGCGGGCGAGCTGCCGCAGCTGTTCGACGACCTGCTGCTCGCGCTCGGTGGGGAGCAGAAACCCGCGTAATCAGCCCCCTGCGATCCGCCGGGCGATGTGCGCGAGCGCCTCCTCGACCTGATCGACGAGGATCAGGCACAGATCGCCGGGCGCCAGCTTCGCCAGCGCCGTGTCGATGGCGAGGAACTCGCCGCGGATCTCCTCGATTTCCCCGGTGCGCGCGGCGCCGGCGAATCCCTGCCGCAGCAGCCCCAGCACCTCGCCGTCGGCGCGCCCGCGCTGACAGGCATCCTGGTAGAGGATCGCCCCGTCAAAGGCTGCGCCGAGGATCTCGGCCTGGCGGCGGATGTCCTCGTCGCGCCGGTCGCCCGCGCCGCTGATCACAACCCAGCGTTTGCCCGCAGGCAAGGCCTCGACGGCCTGCACCAGCGCCTGGATGGCATCCGGGTTGTGGCCGTAGTCGGCGACCAGGGTCGCGCCCTTGTAGTCGAAGAGATTGAAGCGGCCGGGCGCGGAGCCGATGTCGCTGACGAAGGTGGCCAGCCCGAGACGGATGGTGTTCCATTCGATGCCGAGCGCCCAGACCGCGCCGACGGCCGCCATGACGTTCTCGACCTGGAAACCGAGCGCGCCGCCGCGCGTCAGGGGAATTTCGCCCAGTTGCAGCCGTTCGGCGATGGCACCCTCCGAGCAGACCAGCGTGTCGCCCTCTCGGTAGATGGTGCGCCTGCCCTGGGCGCGGTGCGTCATCATCGTCGGCAGCTGCGGGTCGATGGCGAAGAAGGTCACGTCGCCGGGACAGGCCGCGGCCATCTTCACCACGTTCGGGTCGGCGGCGTTCAGCACCCCCATCCCTTGCGGGCCGACGTTCTGGACGATCACGCGCTTGACCACGGCCAGTTCCTCGACCGTAGTGATGTAGTTGAGGCCGAGATGGTCGCCCTCGCCGATGTTGGTGACCACCGCGACGTCACAGCGATCGAAGCCCAGTCCCTCGCGCAGCACCCCGCCGCGCGCGGTCTCGAACACCGCCGCATCCACTTCTGGATGCAGCAGCACGTTCTTGGCGCTCTTCGGCCCGCTGCAGTCGCCGGTGTCGATGCGCCGGCCCTGGACATAGACGCCGTCGGTGGTGGTCATGCCCATGCGCTTGCCGCTCTGCCCGACGATGTGGGCGATCAGCCGCACCGTCGTGGTCTTGCCGTTGGTGCCGGCCACCGCGACGATCGGGATGCGGCCGCTCTCCCCGGCGGGAAACATCGTGTCGATCACCGCCGCGCCGACATCGCGCCCCTTGCCGTAGGAGGGGTCGAGGTGCATGCGCAGGCCCGGCGCGGCATTCACCTCGACGATGCCGCCGCCCTGGCTTTCCAGCGGCCGGCCGACGTTCTCGCAAATGACATCGACGCCGGCGATGTCGATGCCGACCATCTTCGCGGCGGCGATCGCGCGGGCCGCCACCTCCGGATGCACCTCGTCGGTCACGTCGGTGGCGGTGCCGCCGGTCGACAGGTTGGCATTGTTGCGCAACACGGCGCGCGCGCCCTTGGGCAGCACCGAATCGGGCGTATAGCCCTGCACCGCAAGGCGCGAGTGGGCGATGTTGTCGAAGCGGATCTTGGTCAGCGAGGTCGCGTGCCCTTCGCCGCGGCGCGGGTCCTGGTTCACGATGTCGACCAGCTCGCGCACGGTATGCACGCCGTCGCCGAGCACGTGCGGCGGCTCGCGCCGCGCCGCGGCGACGAGCTTGTCGCCGACCACCAACACGCGGAAGTCATGGCCGGTGATGAACTTCTCGACGATGACATGGCGGCTGTATTCCTGCGCGACCGCGAAGACGATGTCGAAGTGGTCGCGGTCGACGATATTCACGGTGACGCCCTTGCCCTGGTTGCCGTCGAAGGGCTTGGTGACGACCGGCAGGCCGATCTCGAGCGCGGCCTGCCAGCCGTCCTCCGGGTTGTCGACGACGACCCCGACCGGCACCGGCACGCCGGCGGCGTTGAGCAGCCGCTTGGTCAGGTCCTTGTCCTGGGCGATCGACTCGGCGATCGCCGAGGTGCTGTCGATCTCGGCCGCCTGGATGCGGCGCTGCTTGCTGCCCCAGCCGAACTGGACCAGGCTGCCGCGCGTGAGCCGACGCCAGGGGATGTCGCGCGCGATCGCGGCATTGACGATCGAGCCGGTCGACGGGCCGAGACGCTCGTCCTCGTCGATGTCGCGCAACTCCTTGAGCGCCGCCTCGAGATCGAAGGGCGCATCCTGCTTCGCCGCGAGGCACAGCGCCTCGGCGAGCTCCAGCGCGCGGCGGCCGGCCGCCTCCTCGGTGTATTCGACCACGACCTGGTAGAGGCCGGCTTCGGTGGTCGGCGCGGTGCGGCTGAAGGTCACCGGGCAACCGGCCTGTGCCTGCAGATTGAGGGCGGCGAACTGCAGCGCGTGGGCGACCGAGATCTCGCCCTCGTAGCCGATCGGCCGCATCGCGCCGATCAGCGGAAAGCGCGCGCGGATGCGCGCCTCGAAGCCCGGCAGGTGGCTGATGGCGCGCTCGTCGGGGTCGCAGTGCACCAGCGCCTGGATCGAGGTGTGACGGGACCAGAGATTGGGGCCGCGCAGGGCCCGGATGCGTGAGATTTCCATGATGTGCGGTTCGGATCAGGCGGCAGTGTAGGTTTCGATGCCGGCGCGCAGCAGCTCGGGCGTCAGGCCGAGCGCCCAGCCGGCGCCGAGAGCGGCGAGGATGCCGGCGAGACGGCCGGCGGATTCCTGCAGCAGCGGCACGGTCGCCATGTCGACCAGCGGCGCCTCCATGCCGCCGGCGGCCAGCACGATCTGGGAGCCGCGCACCACCAGCGCGCGGCCGCCCTTGCGGCGGTGCTCGCCGATCAGCGGCAGCGCGGCGTCGGCGGCGAAGAAGATCACCTCGCCGTCGCACAGCTCGGCGAGGCTGGCGACCGTCTCGTCCTCGGCGTTGAGCACGGCGATGCCCTTCGGCAGCACGACGTCCACCTGGGTGCGCAGCACCTTGTAGAGCTGGTTTTCCGTCTCGATGCCGTGCTCGGGCAGCAGCGCCGCATTGTCGATGGCGGTGATGACGCCGACCTGGCAGCGGTCGTAGGCGAGTCCCTCGCCGGCCAGCGTGCGGGGCGGGTTCTCGATCACGGCGGCATCGACGGCGCGGTTCAACAGCAGCCGCCGGGCGGGCTCCCAGCGCGCGCAATCGCCCGCCTGGATCTGACGGCGGTCGAGGTAGAGGCCGGCGCTGCAGGCCAGGCCGGTGCGCCGGCCGTCGAGCTGCAGCAGCCGGGCGACGATCTGCGCGACCGCCGTCGTGTCGCGGTGGCCGGTGATACCGATCACCGGGATGCGCCCCATGTCCTCGTGCGGGAACAGATGGGCGACGATCGCCTCGCCGACCGGGCGCGGCTTGCCGACCGCCGGCTTGATGTGCATCAGCAGGCTCGGCCCGGCGTTGACCTCGACGATCGCGCCTTTCTGCACCTCGAGCGGTTGCGCGATGTCCTCGGCGACCACGTCGATGCCGGCGATGTCGAGCCCGACGATCTTCGCCGCCAGGCTGGCGGCCTGGGCCACCGCGGGATGCACCTCGTCGGTCACGTCGAAGGCGTGGTTGCCGGTGCGCTGGATCAGCACGGTCCGGCCGGCCGGCGGCACGGCGTCGCCGCTGCCGAAGCCTTGGCGCGCGATCTCCAGCCGCGCGGCGGAATCGAGCCGGATGAGGTTGAGCGGGTGCTCCTCGGTCGTGCCGCGGCGCGGGTCGGAATTGATCTGGCTGTCGATCAGCTGCTGGATCGTCGATTTGCCGTCGCCGGTCACCGACACCATGTCGCCCTTGGTCGCCGCGACCAGCTGGCCGCCGACCACCAGCAGGCGGTGCTCGGCCCCGGACACGGAACGCTCGATCATCACGCCGCTGCCCTCGTCGAGCGCGACGCCGTAGGCCGTCTCGATCTCCTCGCGGGTCGTCAGGTTGATGAAGACGCCGCGGCCGTGGTTGCCGTCGTAGGGCTTGATCACCACCGGCAGGCCGATCTCCTGGGCGGCCTGCCAGGCATCCGCCGGGCTATCGACCATGCGCCCTTCCGGCACCGGCACGCCGCAGGGCTGCAGCAGCGACTTGGTCAGATCCTTGTCGCGCGAGATGCTCTCGGCGATCGCGCTGGTGCGGTCGGTCTCGGCGGTCCAGATGCGGCGGCTCTTCGCGCCGTAGCCGAGCTGGACCAGGTTGGCGTCGGAGAGGCGGATGGCCGGGATGTCGCGCGCGTCGGCGGCATCGACGATGGCGGCCGTGCTCGGGCCGAGGCACTTGTCGTCGACCAAATCGGTCAGCATCTCGACGGTAGCGGCGACGTCGAAAGGCCGGTCCTCGATCGCCGCCATCACCAGGTCGCGCGCCGCATGCAGGGCCGCGCGGGTCACCTCCTCGTGCCAGGCGCGCACCACCACCTTGTAGTGGCCGCGCTTCTCCATCTCGCGCGCCTTGCCGAAGCCGCCGGGCATGCCCGCCAGGTTCTGCAGCTCGAGCGTCACGTGCTCGAGGATGTGGCCGGGCCAAGTACCCTCCTCGACGCGCCGCAGGAAGCCGCCGCGCTCGTCGTAGCTGCAACGGTGCTCGATCAGCGAGGGCAGCCAGGCGGACAGTCGTTCGTAGAAGCCGGGAATGGTGTTGGAGGGGCAGTCCTCCAATTCGCCGATGTCGATCCAGGCTTCGAGGACCGGGCGGTAGGTCCACATGTTCGGACCACGCAAATGAACGATTTTCAGGAATTCGATGGATTTCATAGAGGTTTTGTCATGGAGCCCTGCCGCGGTTTAACGCACGAACCGGCCACAGGCTGACACGCCCGGCGAACATAAAAACTCGGCGCTGGCGGGGCGGCTCGCCGTATCATTGCAACCGAGCCAACCGTCCATCCGTTACAGACTGTGAACGCAGACGACACTTTACTCCAAGGCGCACAGCCCGCAGTCCCCGTTCCCCCGAGTCGGACGAACGCACGCTGGCGACGTTCGAGATCGACCTCGACGACCGGCTCGACTTCCGGCCGGGCCAGTTGACCCTGACCGACCGGCACATCGTCGCCGGCGACCGTGCCTGGAACCTGTCCGCCGGACTGAACCTGAACCACCACGACCACGCCGGCATCGGCATGCTCGAACTGACCGATGCCACCGGCCGGCTGGCGCTGTGGCGCTACACCATGTCGCGCAATCCGGCCGCGTTGCGCTTCGAGCGCGAGTTCAACCGCCGGCGCGACAGCATCGTCAGCGGCCTGCCACCGCCGCCGGCCGTCGCCGCCGTCTGCCCGATCTGCCAAGCGCCGCTGCCGGCCGACGAGGAGGAATGCCCCAACTGCGCACGCGAGCTGCACACGCCGCCCTCGACCTGGACGCTGCTGCGCCTGTGGCGCTTCGCCGTGCCTTACAAGAGCATGCTGCTGGCCGGCTTCCTGCTGACGCTGGCCGCCACCGCCGCGACGCTGGTGCCGCCCTACCTGACCATGCCGCTGATGGACGACGTGCTGATCCCCTACCAGAACGGCAAGCCGATCGACGTGACGAAAGTCGCCTGGCTGCTCGGCGGCCTGCTCGGCGCGGCGATCCTCGCCTGGGGGCTGGGTTGGGCGCGCACCTACATCCTGGCGCTGGTGTCTGAGCGCATAGGTTCTGATCTAAGAACAACAACTTACGAGCATTTATTAAGGCTCTCTCTCGAGTATTTCGGTGGCAAGCGCACCGGCGACCTGCTGGCACGCATCGGCTCGGAAACCGACCGCATCAACGTCTTCCTGTCGCTGCACCTGCTCGACTTCGCCACCGACGTGCTGATGATTTTCATGACGGCGGTGATCCTGTTCTCGATCAACCCCTGGCTCGCGCTCGTCACTCTCGTTCCACTGCCGGTCATCGGCTGGATGATCCACTTCGTGCGCGAAAAACTGCGCACCGGCTTCGAGCAGATCGACCGCGTCTGGGCCGAGGTGACCAGCGTGCTGGCCGACACCATTCCCGGCATCCGCGTCGTCAAGGCCTTCGCCCAGGAAGCGCGAGAGGCGCACCGCTTCCGCGACGCCAACCGCCACAACCTCGAGGTCAACGACCGCCTGAACCGGGTGTGGTCGCTGTTCGCCCCGACCGTCGGCCTGCTCACCGAGATCGGCGTACTCGTGGTATGGGCG
>CZVZ01002107.1_pt1 | contig 20775 bp, 20 predicted proteins | sample 1498571 | NCBI WGS metagenome assembly CZVZ01 (sample SAMEA3649934, study PRJEB11730) | metagenome | reverse complement strand
CGAACCGCGACATGGCCGCCGAGGTTGCCGCCGGTCGCTTCCGCGAGGATCTCTATTACCGCCTCAACGTCTTTCCGCTGGCGATCCCGGCGCTGCGCGAACGGCCGGGCGACATCGTGCCGCTCGCCCAGCATTTCCTCGCCCTGCACGGCGCGCGCCTCGGGCGGGCGGCAAAAATCGGCGCCGGCGCGGCGGCAAAACTTGCCGCCCATCCCTGGCCGGGTAACGTGCGCGAGCTCGAAAACGTGATGCAGCGTGCGCTGATCCTCGCGCCCGGCGAAACCGTCGAAGCCGAGCATCTGCTGTTGCCGACAATAAGCCCGCCCACCCCCAGCCCCGCCCTCGCGGGCGGGGAGACTTTGTGCGCCGCCTCGCCGGGACCGAGTTTCGTTGCGGCTTCGTCTGCGCAACCCGTTGTATCGAAAGAAACTTCAGTGAACATGAAGGATCTCGAGCGCCAGCATATTCTCGACACGCTGGCGAAGGTCGGCGGCTCGCGCAAGAAGGCGATCGAACTGCTGGGCATCTCGGAACGCAGCCTGCGCTACAAGCTCAAGCAGTATCGCGAGGAAGGTTATCTGCAGGACGATGACGCATGAACAAAACCTGGCGCATCGGCACGCGGTTTGCTATAAAACGCTGAACATCAGTCCGGACTGACAAAGCAGCAATCATGGCGATCGATACCCGCAACCTAGAACAAATGCTTTCGGAACTGCGCGCCGCCAGCGCCGTTGCGCAGGGCAAGCCTGCCTCCGCCGCATCGGCCGCGGAGGGTGCCGACTTCGGCCAGGCGCTCAAGGCGGCGATCGATCAAGTGAATGTTGCCCAGCAGCAGGCGCAGCAGATGACGCAGGAATTCGCGAGCGGCGACAGCAACGTCAATCTGCAGGACGTGATGATCAACCTGCAGAAAGCCAGCCTCTCCTTCCAGCAGATGGTACAGGTGCGCAACAAGCTCGTCACGGCCTATCAGGACGTGATGAACATGCCGGTCTGACCCGGAAAACCCGCTCCTAGAAGTTCAGCCCCGACGCGCGCGCCTTGCGCTCGCGTTCCACCTTGATGATGTAGCGCTGGACCAGCGTCATCATCGGTCCCGGCAGATCGACGAACTCGCAGCCCGCGCGCCGACTGCGCGCGCCGTTCAACAGCGGGACTTCGAAGAAGCTGCAGACATTGATCGTGCAGGTGATCATGCCGACCTCGGGCAGGTCGATGCGGCAGTTCGGATAGACCCGGCCGGCCTCGAACGGGACTTCCTCGGGCGGCACGGAAATGCCCAGGCCGCCCCCGCTGATGTCATAGACATTCGCCTCGTGCAGGTGCAGGCCACCCCCCGGCAGCGGCAGCGGCATCAGGCATTTGAGCGGACGGGCGGCCGGCGTGGTCAGCCGGTAGAACTCGCGGCGCTGCAGGCGCAGCAGTTCGTCCGGCAGCGCGGCGCGGAACGCGGGGCGTCCTTCGTAGTCCACCTGGCGCAAGCCGCCGAGGGTGAACTGGATGCGCACCTTGTCGAGCGTGGTGACGCAGAAATGCTTGCCGGCCGCGACCGCGCGACGATTGACTTCGCCATCGGCGCCGAAATCGAGGATCAGATGATCCTTCTCGACGGCCAGCACCATGGTGAGCAGCAGGTCGCCACCCTCGTTGAAGAAGACCGCGATCTGCGCGGCGCGATCGCGCAGGCTGCGCAGCACCGCCTGGATCTCCGCCGGCGTGCGCAGCATGTACTTGTCGTATTCGCCCTGTTCGAGCACGGGCGCGGCATGGGTTCCGGCGTTGGCGTCGTTCATGGATAGTCTCCGCAAGCGCGGATTCTATTCCATCAGGGTGCCGGGAACCGCGGCGGCTCCAGACTGGCGCCCTGCTGTTCCACCAGATAGAGCCAACTCAGCAGTTCGGCTACCGCGACGTAGAGCGTCGGCGGGATATGGTCGTCGAGATCCACCTGCGAGAGCAGCGTGACCAGCTCTGGCGATTCATGCACATAGACGCCATGCGCTTTCGCGCGGGCGATGATCTCCTCGGCGATCAGGCCGCGGCCCTTGGCGACGACCTTCGGCGCCAGATCGCCCGGTGCGTATTTCAGCGCGACCGCCAGCGCACGCGCACTCGTTGTTTCGAGCGCATCCTTCTCCTCATCCGGCAGCGTGCTCACGTCCCTTCCTTGACCTGGAAGGCGAGCAGCGGCACGCCGGCGGCTTCGAGCGCCGCCGCCAGCAGCGGTGCCGTGGCGCGCAGGTCGGCCGCGCTGGCGCCGTGCGGCGTGGCCAGCGTGATGGCCACGCCGCGGGAGGACAACTGCAGGTTCGCGTCCACCCGCCCGAGGCGCGGCGTCGTCAGCGACAGGGAGGTGCGCCAGCGCGCCTCCTCCTCGGTGCTGCCGTCGGCCTCGCGCTCGCTTTCCCGTTCGATCTCCCATTCCATCGTCTGCTGCGGCCAGATCTCGCCCTGCCAGATCATGCGCTGCGTGCCGGCGGCGTCGAGTTGCTGCTGCACCAGCGGCCTCAGGTCGTCGGGCACCTGCTGGGCCAGGTTCTGCGTCGATTGGGCTTGTGCAGTGCCCTGCGCCGCCCCGCCGGCGCCGAGTTTTTCGCTGCTGGCCTGCAGCGCCTGCATGACGGCCTCGGCGGTCATCGGGCGGTCGGCGGTCGAGATCGCCCGGGCCGCAACTTCCGCGGCGGCGTGCTGAAAGGCGGCGGGGCTCGATTTCCGTCCCTGCGGTTCCTGCAGCAGTATTTCGAGCGATCGCTTGCCGGCGATCCATTGCGCCTGGTGCGCCTCGTAGAACAGGCCACTCTGCGTCACCGATTGCGTCAGCCGCGATGCCAATTCGGCGACGGCAGCCTGCGACTGCGGCGGCTGAGCCACCAGCGGCTGGCCGCGATTCAACTGCGCAGGCGGTGGCGCCTCGCCCTCCGCCGGCAGCAGCTGGCCGATCAGTCGCGCCGCCGGACTGAATCTGGCGAAGGGGTAGGGTGCCGCCTCGCCGCTGCCTGCCGTATCCACCTGCCGGGCGATCACCACGCGCGGCGAGCGGTCGATCACCACCAACTCGAGCTGGTCGCCCGCGCCGGCGCCCTCGGGCAGTTGCAGCGTCAGCTGCTTGCCGGCGACGAGCGCCTTGTAGGTGTTGTCCGGCAGCGCTTCCTGGATGCGCGCCGTAAACCTCTGCCCGATCTGGAGATCGGGCAGGTCGGAAGGAAGCTCATGGACCGGCGCGACCGGCTGCAGCGCGTTCGCATCGTTCTGCAGCCGCATCCGGAGGCCTGCATCGGGGGGAATCAGGACCATGTGTCGTCAGATGCAGGAATGCCGACGCAGGCGGCGGGCAGGTCAACTGCCGGCGCCGTAGGCCTGGTCGACTTGCCGCTTGCGCGTGTTGCCCGTCAGGAAGCGCCGCACCTGCTCCATCCAGGGCTCGGTATGCCGGCGAATTTCGGCGTCATCCTGCAGGATGCGCTGGATGAGTTCGCGCTTATTCTCGATCTCCCCGGGATCCAGAAGGTTTTCGTTTCCCTGCGCCATTAGCGTGTCACGCAGTGCGGAGACGCTACGTTCCAGGTCGATCAGGCGATCCCAGTCGTTATTGCGTGCCGCTTCCACCATTTGGCTGGAAAGCATGCACATTTGTTCGTAGAGTTGGAGCTGGGATGACATCAACGCAATGGTAAGCATCAACCACCTCGCTTGTTAGCGGAAAGAACCGAGGGATCGTTGGCTATTTCCTCCCAAGAGGATTTAAGCTCTTGAAGCAGGGCTGCAACCTCCTTGAGGGCGGCAGCGTCGTTATGCATGTTTGCGTGTAGCAAGCGCTGCCCCATGTAGTCGTACAAGGCATCCAGATGCTCGGCAATGTTGCCGCCGCTCTTCAAATCCAGGCAGGCTTGGAGGCCGTTGACAATGATGTCGATGGCGCGCGAGATGGCGAGTCCTTTTTCCGCGACTTCGTTGCAGTCCATGTGGCGTTGCGCGTTGGCCAGGGCGATCAATGCGCCGTCATATAGCATCAGAATCAGGTTGTGAGGCGAAGCCTCCGCCAACTGGGTTTCCAAGCCAACATTGCGATAGGTCGCAGCATGTTTCGAACCGCCAAACATGGAGTTTTTCCCGAAAAAGGTTTAGCTTGACTGCGTTGTGGCCAAGGCAGCCAGTTGTTGCGTCAGGTAGGTGCTGGTCGCGTTCATTGCGGCGACTGCGCTGTCCAGCGCGGTGAACTGCTTGCGGTAACGGGCCTCGATCTGCGTCAGACGTATCTGAAACGATTCTCTCCGCTTGTCGATATCCTTAATCGAAGCGTTGAGGCCGGCTGTGGCGGAGGGCAATGTCCCTCCCGTACCGAGCAATGCGTCGGTTGCGGATTTCAGCGATGAGCCCAAAGCGCTGGCAAGGGCGGCGACTGACTCGAAATCGGTGTTTGCCGCCGTTTGCAGCTTGGCCGAGTCGATGCTCATCGTGCCGTCGCGCTGCAGGGTAACGCCGATCTGTGCCAAGCGTTGATAAGTTCCGCTGGCCCCGGAGGGTACCTCGCCGAGGACCCTGCGAATTCTTGATTCGACTGTGCGCAATGTGGCATTGCCGAGTAAGGGGCCGCCTGTTTTAGTTTCCGGATCGTAGCTGCCCAAGTCCTTGATGGTCGTGGAGAGATCGTTGTAAGCCTTGACGAGGGTAGAGAAAGAGGCGGTCAGGGTTGATGTCGTATTCTTGCTGACCGTGAGCGTCGTCGGCGAGGTGGTCTCCTTGGTCAGGGTCAATGTGACGCCGGTCAGCGCATTCGAGATTGTGTTGCTCGTGCTGCTGATGGAGACATTGTTGAGCATCAGTGCCGCATCGGTTGCGGCCTGTTTTTGCATCAGGTTGCCCGTATTGGTCGAGGGGTCATAATTGGTGTCGGCCAGCGTGCCGGTAATGCGCAGGACGTCCTGAGTTCCCGTGGCGTCGCTGGTGAGCAGAAGCTGTGCGCCACCCGATCCGGTAACGATGGTGGCCGACACTCCGGCCTTTGCCGCATTGATGGCATCCCGGATGCCTGCCAGGGTGTTGTTCGTGGAATCGATGGTAACGGTAATCGGGCTGGTACCGCTCTTGCCCGTGAATGCACCTCCCGATCCTGCGCCGCCGGCGACCGAGCCACGCTCGATGATGATGGTTCCCGTTCCGACGACGGCGGTTTCGCTTGCATAGGTTGCCGATGCCAACTGGTGGGCCTTGGCCAGGGCCGTGACCTCGAGGCTGTATGTGCCGGCGACTGCTCCCGACGATACCGACGCCGAACCAATCGAGGAATCGGCGACGGAGGCGCTGTAACTCGTGTACTTGGCGGCGGCCGTCTGCCCAGTGGCGGGAACCATGGCGCTGACGGCAGTCTGGAGCGACGACAACGCGCTTTGCAGCGAGCCGAGAGCTGAAATCTTCGCTTGGTAGCTTGCTTCCTTCTGCACGAGCGCCACCAAAGGCTGCTGCTCGACCTGCATCAGCTTCGTGATGATACCGTTGATGTCGAGTCCGGACCCGATGCCTGGAGAGGAAATGGTCATGTCTGGCTCCTGTTGCGGGGATGCGCTGGGGCCCTCTTGCATCCATAGCTTAAATAACGGCCGGCGCACATGAATCTAAAGCAGAAAACAGGCCATCTTTTAAGTCTACAAAAACATTATAGCTATTGCCGGGTTTGGAAGAAGAAAGGCCCGCCGGGTGGCGGGCCTGTGAGACTAGGCTCTAGAGATCAAGCCTGTTGCCGCAACAGCAGTCCTTGCATCCGGTCGAGATCCTTGGCAAGTTCGACCAGTTCCGGGGCTGGAATCTGGCGGATCATCTCACCGGTCTTGCCGTCGGTGATGCGGACGACCGTCATGCGAGCCTCTTCGTCGATGGAAATCTCGAATCCCCCGGGGGTGACGAGTTCGACCTTTTTCTTGAGCGCCTGGACGGCATCCAGTATCTCTGCGGGCGTGGGGCCTGTGGTCTGCTGGGGCGCGGCTTGGAGCTTGAGCGCATCCGGCTGCGCCGCGGCGCTTGCTGTCGCCCCTTTGGGGAACGCCAGTTGTTGCGAGGAGGCGCCGTCACCGAATCTGCTAATGGATGGAATGTTCATCGTTGCGCTCCTAACCTAGGCTGATCGCAACCGGGAACGAGGTTCCCGGTCGCGTTGCCTCAAACCTTGTCGGATTAGCCGCGGAGCAGCGTCAGAACCTGTTGCGGCAGGGCATTCGCCTGGGCCAGCATCGCCGTGCCCGCTTGCTGCAGGATCTGGGCGCGGCTCAGGTTGGTGGTCTCCGTCGCGAAGTCGGCGTCGCGGATGCGGCTGCGGGCGCCGGACAGGTTTTCGGCCGTGGCTTGCAGGTTGGAGATCGTCGCCTCGAAGCGCGACTGGATGGCACCAAAGCGGGCGCGCATGCCATTGACCACCGAGAGCGCCGCATCCACCGTGCGCAGGGCATCGGTCGCCTTGGTGAAGGTCGTCACGTCGAGCGTAGCGACATCCTTGAGCGTCGAGTTGTTGGTGGCGGCAGTCACGATCTCGTTGGCAGTGCCATTGACCGCGAAGGATTTCTCCGAGTCGAACTCGATGTAGCCAGCCGAGGTGACTGTCGTGGCGGTGGACGATGCGGCAGCCACCGCGGCGCCCAGGGTGGTGGTCTGATCGGACTGCAGACCGGTGACAGTCACGCTGCCCGCTTCGGAAGCGGTCGTCTGCAGCTGGATATCGTTGCCGGTCAGGCTGGTGAGGATGATGCCGGTGTTCCCCGAGTTGACCTGGGCGGTGACGCCGGTCTTGGCGGAGATGTCGTTGAACGCCTGCACCGCGTTCGCCAGGCCGTCGGCCGTATTGACGGCGGAAACGTTGAACGAAACCGTCAGCGCGGTGGAGTTGTCGGAAATGATGTTCAGCGAATAGTTGCCGGCAGCACCGAAGGCAACCTGGGTATAGTTGATCGCCGTCGCCGTAACGCCGGTATCGGCCGTCTTCAGGTTCACGTTGGCGGCGATGGTCTTTGCGGAGTTGTCTGCAGCCACAGTAATGGCCTTCGAACCCAGATAACCGGCCACGGTCAGGGTATCGCCGCTCACGCCGTTGGTCGCGCCACTGGTCGCGCCCAGCTCGGTACCGATGCCCATCAGCTGGTTGTTGCCGTACTGGTTGGTGCGCAGGTTGGACGTGGTGGTCTGGATGATCTGGTTGGCGTTGGCGCCGACCTGGAAGGTCGCGGTGCCGAAGGTGCCGTCGAAGAGCTTCAGACCGTTGAATTCGGTCGAGGTCGAAATGCGGTCGAGTTCCGCAACGAGCTGGCCGACTTCGTTCTGCAGCGCCTGGCGGTCGCCGGCGGAGTTCGAGGCGTTGGCGGACTGGACGGCCAGTTCGCGGATCCGCTGGAGGATGTCGCCGGCCGAGCCGAGCGCGCCTTCGGCGGTTTGGGCAAGCGAGATGCCGTCGTTGGAGTTGCGCACGGCCTGGTTAAGACCGCGAATCTGGGAGGTCATCCGCTCGGAGATCGCGAGGCCGGCAGCGTCATCCTTGGCGCTGTTGATGCGCAGGCCGGAGGAGAGGCGCTGCAGGGAAACGGACAGGGAGACCTGCGAGGTATTCAGGTTGCGCTGGGCGTTCAGCGAGGACAGGTTGGAATTGATTACTTGAGGCATTTTCATCTCCTATCAGGTGGTTGGGACCTCGACTGCAGCCCCCTGGAACAAGCTGGCGGCGACAATGTTGTCGCCGTCTGGGCCTATCTACGGCCACCGATGGAGAAACTTTAGGAATTAAGTGAGGCCCGTCCGGCGCACCGGGCGCGCAAGGCGTTTCGTGAAAAATCCGTTTCAAATCCGATGGATGCGAGTATCTCAAGCGATTCAAGCTCGTCTGCGGAAAGGAAATAGGTTGAGTGGGCGGCAAGCCGGCAGCGGGTTTCAATAAGCGCGGCGAGGAGCCACTCGGCCAGATGATCCCCGGGCGAAATCTGATCCCAGTTTGCGGACGGGGCGAGAAAGGGCATCGTTACCAGTGCCGAGCCTTGCCTGATTTCCTCAAGGGACTGATTGATAAGAGTTATTGCTTCTGCGCGGCGCCCCAAATCGGCGAGCAGACGCGCAAGTGTGATCCTCCGGGAAGTTGAGGGTGCGTTCGCGATCAGGGTCTGTTGCGCTCTAAGCGCAAAATTCGCGTAACTCACTCGAACAGCAGATTCGATTGTCTCTTCGTGGCTCTGCGCAGCGAAATGGATGATCCATTCATCCATTTGTTGCAGCAGGTCGGCGGACGGATTCGGGCTTGACAGCTTTGCAAGTTCTGCGGGAGGGAGCGGTTTTTGTTCTTCGACAAGAAGTCCCGAATGAACGAGTGCGGACTTGCATTCTTGCGGGCAGGCAAGCAGATAGAGAAGATAAGGATCTGGCGCCTCGTCGGGTTGGTGTGGCACGAAGCAGCCCACTCCCGGCAAGAGGTGGTACAAACCGTAACCCTTCTCGGCAAGTCTGTGAGCCGTGCTAAAGTCAGGCCGGTTGCCGCAATGGACGCTCAAGAGAACGACCGGCTTGTTGTGCTCCCAAAAATCGGGATTCATTGTGATCGGGCCTGCCAGGCCATCGTTGGCTTCGACGCCGATGCGCAGCAGCGTCACGTTCGCGAGACCATTTCGGTCGAGAAAGCCGGATTGTGCAGATTCGAGACGAATTTCGACGCGATCGGCAATTCCCCCCTTTTCAGCGGCTGCGCGTATCTGCCGGCCAGTGACTGCAGAGGTGGCCAGCGCCAACGCCTGCAATCCGGTCTGGGCGACCTCGAGGCTGAAGAAACCGGGTTCGCTGCCGATTTCGACTGCATAACCGCCCACTGCTTGCGCCAGTGCCGCCAATTTCCCGTATTCGGGGGCAAACCAGCGACCTTGTTCCGCGACGACATAGTGATGAAGGTTCCCGATATCCGCCGCGGTGGCGACCACTGGTGCAGCTTGCGAATCCAGGCGCGTATAGGCGAACGTCTCGGGAGTGAATTTCGGTCGGGTCGGGTACTTGCGGTTCCAGCCCTCGATCAACGCCTCCTCGTAATGGCGCACATGGCGTGCGGGGTCGCAAAGCAGCGACTGGCGGATATTGGTCGGCAACGAGCGATGCAGCTCGGCGAGCCGCTCCCGATTGCCCGCCAGAGCGACGGCGCCCGCGACATATGACTCCACGTCGAAGGCGATCAGGTCTTCGACCGCTGTCCCGCAGTTATTCAGAACGGAATAGGAAAGGCGCTCATAGTGCACATCACCTACCAGCGTCATGACGGGAACGCCCATCCACAAGGCTTCGGTCGTGGTTGTGCCACCCGTTTGCGGAAAGGCGTCAAGCGCGATATCGATATCCAGGTACCAGTTCAAGTGGCAGCCCGAAGGGTGGCGGTCGGTAATGATCGCAATGCGGTTGCGTGCTATGCCGTGTCCCTCGAATTCCTTGAGGATGTTTTCCTGGGTGATGGCCAGTGCGAAATTCGGATGGTTGAGGATCAGGCGCGCCGCGGGAGTCTGCTCGAGAATCCGGCTCCAGGCGGCAATCGTCGCGCGGTTGAGCTTGTAGCTGTTGTTGAGGCTGCCGAAGGTGATGTACCCGTTGCGTTGGCAGGGCGGCGCCGGGTCATTGCGGGTGGCCGGAAAATTGCTGAAGGAAATGAAGCTGTGTGAAATCTCCAGCACGTCTTCGACGAAGCCGCCGGCGTTGTTCGGACCGTTGAGCCACGGGTCGGAGAGTACGTAATCGACTTCCTTGAGGCCGGTCGTGAAGGGGTAGCCGAGATAGGTGAGCTGGACGGGGGCCGGCCGGTGAAACATGACGCCGAGTCGCGTTTCCCCGGTGTAGCCGCTCAGGTCGACGAGCAAATGGATGCCGTCCGCGGCGATTCTCTGCGCGAGCGCAATATCGTCCATGCCGCAAACCGGAATGAAATGATCGACCGCGCCACGATACTGTGCGGTGATGTCGTCCTCCATCGAAGAGTCCAGGTTCGAGTAGCAATAGACTTCGAAGAACTGTTTGTCGTAGTTGCTGAACAGTCCGGCGACGAAGTAATTGACCGGGTGCATCCTGAAGTCGGCGGACAGATAGCCGATGCGCAGCTTCGGTTGCGGCTGCATCGCGCGCTCATGATCGATGCCGAGCCGGTAATGTCGGACGTGGTGCCGGTAGGTTGCCGTGACCCGTTCCGAGATGTTGCGGATCTGCTGATAGGAAACCGACGGTATGGGCAGCATCGACAGCAGGCTATGGCCGGCCGCAGTCATCTTGCGGTCGTCGATCGCGCACCACTCGAGAAAGTGGGGCAGCAGGGTTTCCTGGACTTGCCATTGGCAGACCTCGGCGGCCTTGCTGAACAGCGGGGACAGGGCTACGTTCGGCTGCGGCTGCTTGAGAACCTCTTCGGTCAGGTTGAACATGTCCTCGTATCTGCGCATCATCCCGAGGTTGGTCAGGACGTTGTAGAGAATGGCTGATTCGGGCAGCTTCTGATAGGCCATCTCAAAATAGGTTTGCGCTTCCGGGTATCGCTTGAGGCTCCCGAGCGTCAATCCGAGGTCATTGAGGATCTTCGGGTCGTCCCCGAGCAGGGTGCGCGCCCTCTGCAGGACGAGGATGGCATCATCTTTTCTGTCGTAGGCGGCGTAGGCCCGGGCGAGGGAACAGAATGCCTTTGCCTGCGGCGGAGCCAGCCGCACGGCTTTCTCGAAGGCGGCAATCGCTTCGTTGTTTTTTCCCTGCATCTGCAGGGTTTCTCCCATGGCAACCCAGGAAAGAGGGTTGCCGGGTGCCAAGCGAGTTGCCGCTTCGGCGTGGCGGATTGCTTCTGCGGGCCGTTCCAGTTTGAACAGCAGGTCGGCAAGGTTGCTGTGCGCTTCCGCGAGCCTAGGCGAGATCCGCAATGCTTCGCGATAAGTCTTTTCGGCGGCAACGAGGTCATCCGCTTTCTCTTGAGCGATCGCCAGGTCGTTGAGGATTCTGGCGTCCTGCGGCAGCAGGCGGGCAGCCTGGCGAAGCATCTCGATTGCGCGGGAGAAATCCTTGAGGCCAATCAGGGCGATGCCATGTCTATGCAACACGACCGCATCCTGCGGGGAGCGAGTCAGCAATCGCTCGCATTCCGCGCATGCCTCGTCGTAACGCCGTTGCGCAAGAAGCTGATCAAGCTGACGGCTGCAACCCTCATTCTTATGCTGCGCGCCGGCTGGAGGCGGTCGAACCTTTTTTCTTGTCATGGCAGTTGCTCCGGTCCGAAGTCAGGGCTGTGGTCAAAACAGCCGCTTAAGATAGCCGTCGGGTACCGCAGTCGCCACCAGCTTGTATTCGATCTCCTTGTCGATCGCAAATTCCTGATGTGAGGCGAGGAATTCGCGTACTGCCGTTTTGGGGTTGTTGCCCACATCCCATGGTCTGTCCGGGAAATAGCCCCGCGGCATGTCCTCCACGAACGTATCGAAGACCACGCAGTAACTGCCTGCGGTGACAAGCGGAGCGTAGGCATGGAGCTCGGCCAGCACATGGTCGTGGACATGATTGGAATCGAGGCAGACCAGGATGGTTTGATAGCCGGCGGCGATATCTCTGACCTGGGCGACGACCGCAGGATCGATGCTGGAGCCCTGAATCATCTGGATGCGTGTGGCCATCGGATGCGCCTCGATGGCAGCGCGATTGTGGGCACGGATGTCAATGTCGACTCCCAACACCTTGCGTCGGGAAGCCCGGGGGTCGAGCATCCCGCCAGTTTCGATGGCATCGCAAAGATCGAGCAAGGCGAGCATCGAGGCGCTGAGAATGAGCGAGCCGCCGTGAGCAATGCCGGTTTCGATGATCAGATCAGGACGCACCCGCCAGATCAACTCCTGCATCGCCACCATGTCTTCGGGATACTGGATGATCGGGCGTCCCAGCCAGCTGAAATTATAGACATAGTGGCGCTTCATGGAGGCTTCGATCCAGTCGCGCCCAAGGGCGCGGAATTCGGTGTCTTTGCCGAAGTCGGCAATGCGCGCACGACGCTCTTCTTCGAATTGAAGTATCGGATCCATCGCGAGTATTCCTGAAATTAGTTAATGGCCCCCTGCGCGCGGAACAGGTCTACCAAGCGCGGCAGGGCTTCAAGTACTGGTGCTGGTGAAAATGCAAATTCCTTCCGTATGCGTTCGATATTGATTTCCGGAAAGCTTGATAACGGCAGATCCGGGCGGGCCGACCATGAACATCCGGTCAGCGCGGCGAGGCGTTCGACGATGGCCCGGTGCGAGACGCTGGTACCGCTGGCTATGTTGTAGAGCCATTGGCGCCCCTCGGTGGCAATGCGGGGCAGCAGGGCAACGACATCCTCGACCAATAGATAGTCCTTGGCGGATTCCGGATTGGTCTGTAACTCGATATGACCGGCAAGGGCGGCGCGAATCAGCGTAAACAGAAACAGCTCTGATTGCGGGTCGTAGCCGAGCACGTTCGATAGCCTTGCAACCTTCACGCCTGCTCTGCCGCAGCAGCGGCATAGGGATTCGCCCGTCAACTTGGTCAGGTTGTAGAGATCGGAAGGGTCGGACGAGTCTGCGATGATGGCGTCGCTTTCCTTGCCGCCGTTGCAACGCGCATATACACGGGTGGAGGAAAGATAGAGGAACGAGTCGAAATCGGACTTTTCCAGTATGTCCGCCAATACCGACACATGCGAACGCACCGTGTCAAAAGGGCGTGTGCGAAAATCCGCCGTCATGCCAATGCAGTAGATTACGTGGCCAAGTTTGCGAATGAATATATCCGGATCGTCGCGCACTGGAGCATAAACTTCATGGCCATTGGCGTGCAGCCACTTGACAAGATGGCTCCCTATGAATCCTCCGGCGCCAAGCACAGTAAACATCACGTGCGCTCACCCAGCTTGCGAAGAGGGTTGCCGCCATAGATTCCGTAGGACTCAAGGGTGCCGCGTACCAGCGATGCGGCGGCAATGACGCATCCTGTGCCGATCTCCGTTCCATCCAGAAGGACGCAGTTGGCGCCGATCCATACATCGTCGCCGATCACGATGCCGCCCTTGCTTGGCAGAAAACCTTGCCGCACGATCGGGAGGTCTCGGCGCTGATATGCATGATTGGTGGCTGCAAACGTGCAATTGGCTGCCACGGCGACGTCCCGACCAATACGGATACCGTTGCCGGTGTAGAGGACGCAACCGGAATTGATGGTACAGCCTGGGCCGATGTCCACGTCTCCACTTCCGCCCGCCGGCTTGATTTTCACGAAAGAGTCGATCACGGTGCCGGCGCCGATGAGAATCCGCGTGCCTCGTACGGAGTCTTCGATATCGGCGAGTGGTGATACGCGTGCGCTTGCGTGTATCTCGATCATGACAGTTCGGCAAATCGAGGCAGAATCAGGTCCCGTTCCGATATGGTGCGCGCGGGACAGGAGGGCCAAGGTATCGCCAATTGCAGGTCGTCCCAGAGAATGCCGCGTGCCGATTCGGCAACATACGCAGTGGTCATCTGATAGAAAATTTCCGTGTTGTCCTCCAGGGTCTGGTAGCCGTGGGCAACCCCCTTGGGAATATACAGTTGGCGTCTGTTTGCCGCCGACAGTTCGACACTGAACCATTTGCCGAATTGCGGCGAATCCCGCCGCAGATCCAAAATGACGTCGAAGACCGCTCCGCGGGTGACGCGAACGAGTTTGTCTTCACCGTAAGGCGCTGCCTGGTAGTGCAGGCCGCGCAGGGTGCCGCGGCGCGGATTCCAGGCAATGCTCTGCTGCAGGAAATCGGAATTCAGCCCATGCTGCCTGAACTCTTCGCTGCATACTGTTCTGGCAAAGAAACCGCGTTCGTCATGGTTTGGCGCGATGTCGATGAGCCAGGCGCCGGGGAGGGAGGTTGGAGTAAAGATCATGTCGATGCCGTTACTTGATTACGAGACCCTGACCGGTCGGCAGCTCGGCGACGCGGTATCCGCGCTTTTCAAGCCATGGATCTTCAGCCGCCTTCTGGGCACGGTAAGCCAGCCAGCCGTAGTCATCGAGGATCAGGACGGCTCCCGGCACCATCCTGTCGAACAACAGTTCCAGCGCGCCGATTTCTGCATCGGCGTTATTCAGGTCAAGATGCATGAAGGCGATCTTTTCGGGCGCGACGCGTTCTAGGACCTCGGGAACCCTGCCTTGGGTGACCGTGACATTCGGAAAGTCGGTGAAGCGCTGCTTGACTTCCTCGTAGAGCTGCGCGCTATGTTCCGGCATGCTGTGGTGCGGCATGCTCTGGTCGTGCTCGAAGAGGTCGTAGAGGTAGTAGTGCTTGTCCTGGCGGGCCGCAAAGTCCAGATAGTCGCAGACGATGCGGGCAGTCGTGCCTTTGTAGCAGGCGCACTCGACGAAATCGCCATCGCGGCGCAATCCGTTAAATGCGCCCCAGGCGACGATGGCGATCCGCCATAAGAGCGATTGCTCGACGGTCGTCGTGGCATGCCGGTGATAGCCGGCCATGAGCTTTTCATCCTCCAGAAAGCCCAGATTGCGTTGATAGGTGAACAGGTTGTCGCCGGCAAATATGCCGTCTTGCAGTGCCAGCTGGTTGATGGCCTGTTGAATGCCCTTGATGAATTCCGGATGCTGGGCCACGCCCCAGAACTGGTTCGAGAGGAAATTAGACATGGGCGCACTCCAGGACGATAAACGGGACCGACGTGGTCGTGATTATGAGTTGGAGCCGCAATACATACCGATTTGTTGTTGGCTGATAATGTGCCGTTGTTCGAGGTATTCGCGATACCAGCGGGCGGTTTCCTCAAGGGCTCTTTCGTATCCCCAGCGCGGTTGCCAGCCGAGCTTATGCCTTGCCAGGGTGCTATCTAGCTGTAACAGCGTGGCTTCGTGCGGCTGGGGCGCGTCGGCAAGATGCCAGGACAGCGCGGGCCAGAAATCCCGCAGCTTATTCAGAACGGCAGATACGCTATGGTTGCCTTGAGCATCCGGCCCGAAATTCCAGGCGGTCGCGAACTCCGCCTCGCCATGCAGCAGGCGCTCGCCCAGCAATAGATAGCCGTAGAGCGACTCCAGCACATGCTGCCAGGGGCGCGTCGCATTTGGGGAGCGGATTTCGAGCGATTGCCCTGCGGCGATGGCCCGGACAATATCCGGCACGAGCCGATCTTCCGACCAGTCGCCTCCCCCGATGACATTGCCAGCCCGTGCCGTGGCGAGCAGAGGGGCGCCCGCAGCATTGAAAAAGGATTGGCGGTAGCTGGCTGCCACCAGTTCGGTGGCCGCTTTCGATGCGCTGTAGGGGTCGTGGCCGCCAAGTCGGTCGTTTTCACGGTAGCCCCATAGCCATTCCCGATTCTCGTAGCACTTGTCGCTCGTAACGATGGCGATTGCCTTGAGGCTTGGCACGTCACGACACGCGTCGAGCAGATAGGCAGTCCCGAGTACGTTCGTTTCAAACGTCCCGAGAGGGTCTCGATAGGAACGGCGGACAAGAGGCTGCGCGGCCAGATGGAAAACGATCTCGGGGCGGATGTCGCGTACCAGCCTGCCCAGGCCTGCCGCATCGCGAATGTCCTGTGTGTGGGCCTCGATATCGAGAGCAAGCAGTTGCCAGTGATTTGGCTGTGTTTCCGGAGGAAGCGCGATGCCGGCAACATGCGCGCCGAGCGACTTCAGCCAGAGCGCAAGCCAGCTTCCCTTAAATCCTGTGTGACCCGTAACGAGAACGCGGCGATTTCGATAACTGTCACCAAGCGATTTCACGGCCAAACCTTCCAGGGGGCTGCTCCGCTTTGCCAGAGTTCCTCGAGTTGGTTCTTCTCGCGCAGAGTGTCCATCGGCTGCCAGAAACCGTGATGTTCGAATGCGCGCAACTCGTTGTTGGCGGCAATCATCTGCAAGGGACCGGCTTCCCAGTGCGTGGCATCGCCATCAATGTAATCGATGACTTTCGGGGACAGCACAAAGTAACCGCCGTTGATCCAGCCGCCATCTCCCCTCGGCTTTTCCACGAAGCCACGGACTGCCGTATCGTCAAGATCGAGCGAGCCGTAGCGGCCGGGCGGCTGCACGGCCGTGATTGTCGCGAGCTTGCCGTGCTGACGATGGAAGCTCACTTGTGCGGCAATATCGACGTCGGCAACTCCGTCACCATAGGTGAAGCAAAATGCCTCTTCGTCGCGCAAATAGTTCGCCACGCGCTTGAGACGGCCACCGGTCATGGTGTTATCCCCGGTATCCACCAACGTGACACGCCAAGGTTCTGCATGTCGTTCGTGGACCTCCATGCGATTGTGGCGCATGTCGAAGGTGACATCCGACATATGGAGGAAGTAGTTGGCGAAATACTCCTTGATGACGTAACCCTTGTAGCCGCAGCAGATAATGAAGTCGTTGATGCCGTGGCTGGAATAGATCTTCAAGATGTGCCAGAGAATCGGCCGGCCACCGATTTCGACCATGGGCTTTGGCTTGAGGCTGGTTTCTTCAGAGATACGCGTTCCCAACCCGCCTGCGAGAATCACCGCTTTCACGAAAGGCTCTCCCACTCTTGCCGTTGGCCAGCCTGCCTAGGCGGCTTGACCGGCTCAAGTTGATCTGAGATCGCTTGAGCCGGGGATTGTTATTAGCCTTGCAGTAGTTGTAGCACTTGCTGCGGCAGGGCATTCGCCTGGGCCAGCATTGCCGTGCCCGCCTGCTGCAGAATCTGGGCACGGCTGAGGCGGGCCGTTTCCGCGGCGAAGTCGGCGTCGCGGATACGGCTGCGCGAAGCCGAAAGGTTCTCCGAGATTGCCTGCAAGTTGCTGATGGTCGATTCAAATCTGGCCTGGACAGAGCCGAAGCGGGCGCGCATGCCATTGACCACGGCGAGTGCGGCATCGACCGTGCGCAACGCCTGGGTCGCCTTGTCGAAGGTTGTCACGTCGAGAGAGGCGACATCCTTGAGCGAGGATGAGTTGGCGGCAGCGGTGACGACGTTGTTCGCCGTGCCATTCACGCCGAACGATTTCTCGGAGTCGAACTCGATGTAGCCGGCCGAGGTGACCGTCGTGGCGGTGGCCGATGCGGCAACCACCGCGGCGCCCAGAGTGGTGGACATGTCCGACTGCAGTCCGGTTATCGTCACGCTGCCCGCTTCGGAGGCGGTCGTCTGCAACTGGATATTGTTGCCGGTCAGGTTCGTCAGAATGATGCCGTTGCTGTTCGAATTGACCTGGGCGGTGACGCCGGTCTTGGCGGAGATGTCGTTGATCGCCTGCACGGCATTCGCCAGGCCATCGACCGTATTGATTGCGGAGACGCCGAAGGAAACCGTCAGGGCGGTGGCATTGTCCGACAGTATATTCAGCGAGTAGTTGCCGGCGGCGCCGAAGGCGACCTGCGTGTGGTTGAGGGCCGAGGCCGAGACGCCTGTGTCCGAGGTCTTCAGGTTGACGTTGGCCGCGATGGTCTTGGCGCTGTCGGCCGCGTTAACCGTGATGGACTTGGCGCCCAGATAGCCGGCAACGGTCAGGGTGTCGCCCTGAACACCGTTGGTGGCTCCCGAGGAGGCACCCAGGCGAGTGCCGATGGCCATGAACTGGTTATTGCCGTACTGGTTGGTGCGCAGGTTGGACGTGGTGGTCTGGATGATCTGGTTGGCGTTGGCGCCGACCTGGAAGGTCGCGGTGCCGAAGGTGCCGTCAAAGATTTTCAGGCCGTTGAACTCGGTCGCAGTCGAGATGCGGTCGAGTTCGGCAACGAGCTGGCCGACTTCGTTCTGCAGCGCCTGGCGGTCGCCGGCGGAGTTCGAGGCGTTGGCGGACTGGACGGCCAGTTCGCGGATCCGCTGGAGGATGTCGCCGGCCGAGCCGAGCGCGCCTTCGGCGGTTTGGGCAAGCGAGATGCCGTCGTTGGCGTTGCGCACGGCCTGGTTGAGGCCGCGGATCTGAGCGGTCATGCGCTCGGAGATCGCGAGGCCGGCGGCATCGTCCTTGGCGCTGTTGATGCGCAGACCCGAGGAAAGACGCTGCAGGGCCTGCGCCAACTCGCCTTGCGTCATGTTGAGGTTGCGTTGCGCATTCAACGACGGCATGTTGGTGTTGATGATTTGCGGCATGACAGATCTCCTATGTGTGTTCGCTTCACACGTTTGTGACAGCAGTCATGCGTGGACACAACTGCGATTGCCAACGACTAAGCAATCGACGTGCCATGCCCGGAATCCTGGAAAACTGAGGCGTTTTCCCCGGCTTGATCGAGAGGTCGCGTCTTCCAGCGACGCGGGAGGAAGCGGAATTGCCGCCCGCGCGGCAATTCTTGCCTGCAGCTTGCCGCTTCGGGCGCGGGATCAGAACGTACCCGGATAGGCCCCGCCGTCGAGCAGCCAGTTCTGGCCTGTGATGTAGCCGGCCCGGGCACTGCACAGCCAGGCGCAGGCGGCGCCGAACTCGGCCGGATCGCCGATGCGGCCGGCCGGGATCGACGCCACGCGCGCGGCGAGCGCCTGCTCATAGCTGATGCCTTGTGCCTTGGCCTGGCCGCCGATCACCGTGCGGATGCGGTCGGTGTCGAAGAAGCCCGGCAGCAGGTTGTTGATCGTGACGTTGTGCCGCGCGGTCTGGCGCGCCAGACCCGCGACGAAGCCGGTGAGGCCCGAGCGCGCGCCGTTCGAGAGGCCGAGCACATCGACGGGCATCTTGACGGCGGCGGAGGTGATATTGACGATGCGGCCGAAGCGGCGCGCGATCATGCCGTCGATGGTCGCCTTGATGAGCTCGATCGGCGTCAGCATGTTGGCGTCGAGCGCCTTGAGCCAGTCGTCGCGTGTCCAGTTGCGGAAGTCGCCGGGCGGCGGGCCGCCGGCGTTGTTGACGAGGATGTCGGGATCCGGGCAGGCCGCCAACGCGGCGGCGCGGCCCTCCGGCGTCGTGATATCTGCGGCCACCGCCGCCCCGGCAGCGCCGAGTTTTCGGATTTCCTCCAGCGTCGCCGCCAGCGCTGCCTCGCCGCGCGCGACGATCGTCACCTGGGCGCCTTCCCGCGCCAGTGCCAGCGCGCAGGCGCGTCCCAGCCCCTTGCTCGCCGCGCAGACCAGTGCGCGCCTGCCCCGAATGCCCAGATCCACGACTTTCTCCGCCAGCGAAAACTCCATACTACTGCGTATTGCGTTTAAACTCGCGCATCCTTGTTTGCACGAGGCAGACCGATGGCCAGGACGCAATTCCGCTGGGAAGATCCGCTGCTGCTCGAGGAGCAGCTCACCGAGGACGAGCGCATGCTGCGCGACGCGGCGCGCGACTACTGCCAGGGCAAGCTGACGCCGCGCATCCTCGAAGCCTTCCGCCACGAACGCACCGACCCGGCAGTCTTCCGCGAGATGGGCGAGATCGGCCTGCTCGGCCCGACCATCCCGGTCGAGTACGGCGGCGCGGGGCTCAATTACGTTTCCTACGGCCTGATCGCCCGCGAGGTCGAGCGCGTCGACTCGGGTTTCCGCTCGATGATGAGCGTGCAGAGCTCGCTCGTCATGGTGCCGATCTTCGAGTTCGGCACCGAGGCGCAGAAGCGCAAGTACCTGCCCAGGCTCGCGACCGGCGAATGGATCGGCTGCTTCGGCCTGACCGAGCCGAACCACGGCTCCGATCCGGGCGGCATGGCCGCGCGCGCCAGGCAGGCGGACGGCGGCTGGCGCCTGGCCGGCAGCAAGATGTGGATCACCAACAGCCCGATCGCCGACGTCTTCGTCGTCTGGGCCAAGGACGAGGCGGGGGAGATCCGCGGCTTCATCCTCGACAAGGGCATGAAGGGGCTGACCGCGCCGGCGATCCACGGCAAGGTCGGGCTGCGCGCCTCGATCACCGGCGAGATCGTCATGGACGACGTCTTCGTGCCGGAGGAGAACGCCTTTCCCGCCATCCGCGGCCTCAAGGGGCCATTCACCTGCCTCAATTCGGCGCGCTACGGCATCGCGTGGGGCGCGCTCGGCGCGGCGGAATTCTGCTGGCACGCGGCGCGGCAGTACACGCTCGACCGCAAGCAGTTCGGCCGGCCGCTCGCCGCGAACCAGCTGATCCAGAAGAAGCTCGCCGACATGCAGACCGAGATCGCCCTCGGCCTGCAGGGCTGCCTGCGGCTGGGCCGCATGAAGGACGAGGGCACGGCGGCGCCCGAGATCACCTCGATCATGAAGCGCAACAGCTGCGGCAAGGCGCTCGATATCGCCCGCACTGCGCGCGACATGCTGGGCGGCAACGGCATCTCGGACGAGTTCGGCGTGATCCGCCACGTCGTGAACCTCGAGGTGGTCAATACCTACGAGGGCACGCACGACATCCATGCGCTGATCCTCGGTCGCGCGCAGACCGGCATCGCCGCGTTCTGATCGGGCGCCATGGGTGCGCTTTCCCACCTCAAGGTGCTCGACCTCTCGCGGGTGCTGGCCGGCCCGTGGGCGAGCCAGATGCTCGCCGACCTCGGCGCCGAGGTGATCAAGGTCGAGAAACCCGGCAGCGGTGACGACACGCGTCACTGGGGACCGCCCTGGCTGAAGGACGAGACCGGTGCCGAGACGCGCGAGGCCGCCTACTATCTGTGCGCCAACCGCAACAAGAAGTCGCTGACGGTCGATTTCACCCGGCCGGCCGGACAGGAAATCGTGCGCAGGCTGGCGGCCGGCGCGGACATCGTCGTCGAGAATTTCAAGGTCGGCGGCCTGGCCGCCTACGGGCTCGACTACGCCGGTCTGCGCGCCGTCAATCCGCGGCTCATCTACTGCTCGATCACCGGCTTCGGCCAGGACGGCCCCTACGC
>CZVZ01002106.1_pt1 | contig 20814 bp, 23 predicted proteins | sample 1498571 | NCBI WGS metagenome assembly CZVZ01 (sample SAMEA3649934, study PRJEB11730) | metagenome | reverse complement strand
AGCGCAGGCCGAGTGCGGCGAGATGGTCGAAGAAGCGCTGCGGCTCGCCGATGCCCGCCACCGCATGCAGCCGCAGGCCGACCAGTGCCGCCGCATCCGCCCAGGTTGCCGGCGCGTCGAGGCGATAGAAGCGGACTCCCGCCAGGTGCATACGGAACGTCGGCACGCGACAGGCCATCTCGTGATCGTGCAGCACCACGGCATCCACGCCTTCGAGACGCCGCGCCGGTTCGCGCAAGGGGCCGGCCGGCAGCGGCCAGCCGTTCATCAGGCCGCGCCGGTCGACCACTGCGATTTCGACGTCGCGCTGCAGCCGATAATGCTGGAGGCCGTCGTCGCAGAGAATCAGGTCGCGCTCGGGATAAGCCGCCAGCAGGGCGCGCCCCGCCGCCGCGCGGTCGCGGCCGACGAACACCGGGCAACCCGAGCGCCGGGCGAGCAGGAGCGGCTCTTCGCCGACCTGCGCCGCCGCATCGCGAGCGCCGACTTTCCGCACCGCGCCGTCGTGCCTGCCATAGCCACGGCTGACGATGCCCGGCCTGCGCCCCAGTTCGATCAGCCGCTGTGCCAGCCACAAGGTCAACGGCGTCTTGCCCGCGCCACCGGCGACGATGTTGCCGATCACGACGACCGGCACCGGCAAACGTTCGCTCGGCAGCAGGCTGCGGCGGTAGGCCCAGCGGCGCAAAGCGGCGAGCAGGAAGAAGACCCCGGCGACCGGCAACAGCAGCCAGGCACTCAGGCCACGCCTGCGCCAGACGCTTGGCAGCCCGCTATTGCTGCGGCTGCTGGGTGGCAAAGGAGATGTGCGACAGGCCGGCGCTGCGCGCCGCCTGCATGACGTCGATGACGTTCTGATGCGCCGCCTTGGCATCGGCATTGATGATCACCACCGGGTCCTGGGCACCCCGGGTGGCGCCGCGCAGGGCCGCGCCGATTGCCGCGACGCCGCCCAGCACCGGCACCTTGTTGACCAGCACGTTGCCGTTGGCCATGACGACCACATCGACCTCGTTGCTTTTGTCCTGTTGCGACAGGGCATCGGCCGTCGGCAGATTGATCTCGAGACCGGCAAACTTCGAATAGGTCGTCGTCACCATCAGGAAGATCAGGATGACGAGCAGGACGTCGATCATCGGGATCAAATTGATCTCGGGTTCCTCGCGATAGCGGCCGCGCTGAAAATTCATCGGCGTTCTCCATGCAGTTGCTCGATCAGCTTGAGCGCCTGCTGCTCCATTTCGACCACGCAGCTGTCGACGAAGGCACGGAAGTGGCGATAGGCGATCATCGCCGGGATCGCGATGATGAGGCCGAAGCCGGTGTTGTAGAGGGCCACCGAGATTCCGTGTGCCAGCTCCTGCGGGTTGTTGCCGGCGGCAGTGGCCGATCCGAAGATCTCGATCATGCCGACGATGGTGCCGAACAGGCCCATCAGCGGGCTGATCGAGGCAATGGTGCCGAGCGTGGTAAGGAAGCGCTCCAGCTCGTGCGCGACGCCGCGACCGGCTTCCTCGATCGCTTCCTTCATCACCTCGCGCGCACTCTTGTCGTTGCGCAGTCCGGCGGCGAACACCTTGCCGAGGGGCGAATGAGCGTCAAGGCGCTTGAGCAGATCCTCCGTGGCACCGCTGCGGCGATACTCGGCCACGACGCTCTGCAGCAATCCGGCCGGCACGACCTTGGCGCGCCGCAGAGCGGCGCCGCGTTCGATGATCAGGGCGACGGCAATGACGGAAGCCAGCAGCAGAAACCAGATCGGCCAGCCGGCAGCCTGAATGATCGAGAACAAGATGACCTCCGCGGTGATGCTTGAATAGGGAGCCTGCACTTTACTACGAACTCTACGCGGTCTTTGTCGCTCCAAAAAGACGAAATGCGCCACTTTCCGCCGCATCGTCACGGCTTGCCGCACCATGCCGTGCGCAGCGCGCCGAATACAATGACGCATGGACTCCGCTCCCGATATCGCCTCGACACTCGCCGCCTGGCTCAAGCATTTCGACGGCAAGGCGGCGGGATTCTGGGAGATAGCGGCGCCCATGGAACCGCTGACGCTCGCCCCCGCCCTCGCCGCGTTCGCCGCCGAGGCATTGGCCCGGGATCGCAGCTTGTGGATCGTCACCGCCGACGACAGCCTGCTGCCGGAGCTTTCCAATGCCCTCGATCTGCGCCTGCGCCCGCTCTGTCTCGTGCTGCCCGGCGCCGACTACGCCGGCCGGGTCGCGCTGCGCGCGACCCTCTCGCTCCTGAAGAGCCGCCTCGCCAGATCAGCGGAAGACAGCGCCGGTCCGGCCTGGGCCGCCCAGCGCGCCCGCCTCCGTCAGGAGGAGGACATCTGGCGTGCCTGCCTCGCCTGGAGCGCGCGCGGCCTCGACCAGGAAGCACCGCCGGCGGGCATCTACGACCTGTTCCCGGTACGCGTCGGACCGTGGCGGATCGCGCAGCAAAGCGCCGCACCAGCCGACTGGGTCATGCTGATCCAGTCCGCCCAGTTGCCGGAGGAATTGCGCGCCCCCTGGCCCGGCGCCAGCCGCACGCTGATGCTGGCACCGGAGTTCTTCGGCAAAGCGACCAGCCTCGCCCGGCACGACACCACGCTCCAGTTGCGGACCGAGCTGGAAGTGCTCGGCCAGGAGCTGGCCGAGATGGAGCTCGAGTTCGCCACGGCCCAAGCGGAACTCGGCGCCTTCACCCGGCGCTATCACGCCGAGATCGCGGGACGCATGGCCGAGCTGGACCGCCTGCACGCCGAGCTGGCGCAGCACCGGATGCAGCAGGCGCCGGACGACGGCGCGCTCAAGTCCGCGGCGCAGGAGGCCGAAGCCCGTGCCACCCGGTCGCGCCGCGAACAGGACGCCTTCCGGAGCCATGCGGAAGAGCCCGCGACGAAACGCTTCGCTCCCGGCGACGACCTGAAGAAACGCTTCCGCCAGCTCGCGCAGAAGATCCACCCCGACCGCGCCTGCGACGAAGCCGATCGCGCCTGGCGCACCGAGCTGATGAGCGAAGCCAATCGCGCCTACCGGGCCGGCGACGCCGCCGCCCTGGACGAAGTGCTGGCGCACTGGCATGCCGGGCCGCAGGATGCGCCGTCAACCGCCGCCCCAGCAGCGCCGAGTTTCTGCGTCACGGCGGATGCCGAGCAACTCGCCGCCCAGATCGCGCGCATGCGCCGGCGCATCGCCGCGATCGCGGCGGAGCTCGACCGGCTCTACGGCTCGAAGCTCTACGAGCTCTTCTCCGCGGCGCGCGTCGCCGAGCGCCAGGGACGCGACCTGCTGGCGGAAATGGCCGAGCGGCTCGACCTGCAGATCGCCGCCGCGACGGACATTCGCGCCGCCCTCTGACCCCGTCCTGCCCTGACGGTGCGGTGGTATATTCCGCGGATATGCGGATGTATTCGCCGCCCGCGAATGTGAGAAAAGCGAGGGGGAGGGGAAAACCGATGGACAAGCCGTTGCAGGTCTGGATCACCGACGACGAACCCACGGCGCGCACGATCGCCGCGGCAGCCTTGGACGCGCCGGATTTCGCCGTGCGCGAATTCCCCGATGCCGCCGCCTTGCTGGCGGCGCTGGACGACTTCACCGCGGATGCGCCCGACCTGATCCTGCTCGACGTCGAGATGCCCGGCATGGACGGTATCGAAGCCTGCCGCACCCTGCGCGCAGGCGGCAACGACGCCGTGCTGGTGATGTTCGTCTCGGCCCACAACGATCTCGAGACGCGCCTGATCGCCTATGAGGCGGGCGGCGACGACTTCATCGTCAAGCCCTACCTGCCCGACGAACTGGTGCGCAAGGCACGCGTCGCCGGCCGTCTGGCGGAAAACCGGCGCAATCTGGTCGCGCAGTTCCAATATGCGCAGAAGACCGCCTTCACGGCGATGTCGTCGATGGCGGAAATGGGCCTGGTGCTCGAGTTCCTGCGCACCTCGTTCGCCTGCGAGACACCGGAAGCGCTCGCGACCGCCCTGCTCGCCAGCCTGCGCCAGTTCGAGCTCGATGGCCTGGCCGGCATCCGCGGCGGCACCGGGAGGCTTTGCTTCTCGCCGCGCGGCGCCTGTTCGCCGCTCGAGCACTCGATCCTCGAACATGCCGCCGGTCTCGAACGCATCTTCCAGTTCCGCAACCGCCTGGTCATCAACTATCCGGGCGTCACGCTGCTCGCCCACCTGCCGCCGCACCTCGACGCCGAGCAGGTCGGCCGCCTGCGCGACCATCTGGCCGTCCTCGCCGAAGGCGCCGACACCCGCTTGCAGGCGATCGAAACCGCCCAGCGCCAGCAGGCGCAAGCGCATGGCATCAGCGAGGCGATCGCCCAGTTGACCGGCACCCTCGAGGAGATCGACCGTCTGCAGGCGGAGCACCGCTGGCGCGCTTCGCAGATCGACGAGGAATATCTCGAGCAGCTGACTGACGCCTTTGTGCACCTCGGACTGACCGAAGACCAGGAGAAGGCTCTCGCCGACATGGCACAGCGCACCCACCAGCAACTCGCCGCGCTGCGCGACGAAGGCAGCGGCATCGGCGACCGCCTGCGTGCCGTGGCGCGCCGGCTGGAGCAACTCGCGCGGCCCTGACCGCTGCGGCGCTCAGAGGGAGAATTCCATCCCCTCGTAGGCCAGCAGCACTTCGCAGCCGGGCGCGGGATGGCGGCCGAGCGCCTCGGCAAACGCCTTTTCCAGGTCGTCGTCGCTGCGCGTCGGCTCGTGATGGGTGCACAGCAGCCGCTTGGCGCCGACGCGCTGCGCCATGGCGATCGCCATGTCGTAGGTGCCGTGCCCCCAGCCGATCTTCTGCGGATACTCGGCCTGGGTGTAGGCGGTATCGACAATCAGCAGGTCCACCGGACCGATGGCGGCGTCGAGCTCCGCCTGGCGCTGCTCGACCATCGCCTGGTAGTCGGCATGCTCGGGGTCGTCCGGCGCGTAGATGTTGCGCCACGGCTCGTGGTCGCCCGTGAAGAAGACGGACTTGCCGTTGCATTCGATGCGGTAGCCCAGATCGGTGACCGGATGGTTCATCAGCACCGGCGTCACCGTCGCGTCGCCCACCGGTAGCGGCTCGCCGACGGTCAGCGTCTGGTATTCGATCTTCGCCTTCAGTTCGGCTTCGCGGATCGGGAAGTAGCTGTACTGCAGCTGTACGTCCATGACCTGCTCGATGCCCTGCATATTGACGATGTCGTAGGCGCCGTGGATGCGCAGCGTGTTGCCGGGAATGTAGATCGGCACGAAGAACGGCAATCCCTGGATGTGGTCCCAATGGGTATGGGTGATGAAGACGTTGGCGGTCACCGGCAGGGCGCCGAGCAGGCTCTGGGCCAGCGGGAAGATGCCGGTGCCGGCATCGAGGATGATCAGGCTGCAGTCGTCGGCGCGCACCTCGATGCAGGTGGTGTTGCCGCCGTAACGCACGGTACGCGGCCCCGGCGTGGGAATCGAGCCGCGCACGCCCCACATTCTGACTTTCATCCGCTACCTTTCTGTCCCAATCTGCGCGAAGGCCTGGGCGTCGTCGACGATCTTCTGCAGATCGCCCAGCGCCGCCACGACCGCCGCAATGTCGCCGCCGAAACGCTGCGGCAGATCTGCCAGTTCCTCCTCGCGCCACGGATTGCCGGAATCGCCGAAGGCGAGCTTGCGGCAGACGGCATCGGCCATGCGCAGGCAGTCGAGCATGGCACTGGGCGCAGCGTCGACGGTATGATGGTCGCGAATGCACTGGACCAGCGGCTCGGCGAACTGCCACTTTTTGGCCAACAGCGCGCCGACGAAGGCATGGTCGGCGCCGATCACCTCGCTTTCCGCGACGAACATCGGCTTGGCCTCGTCGACGGTGATCGCCAGCGCCTTGATGAATTCGCCCGCCATGAATTGGGCGAAGACGACCTTGCCGAAATCGTGCAGCAGGCCGGCGATGTAGCAGTCGCCCGGGTCGGCCTCGCCGCGCGCGTATTTCTCGCAGAGCAGACGGGCGAGGGTTGCGACCGTCAGCGAGTGCAGCAGGTAGCGCTGGATGTCGAAGCCCGGCGTGTTGAAACGCGGCAGGATCCCTACCGCCGCGATCGACAGCGCAAGATTCTTGAGCGTATTGATGCCCAGATAGACCACCGACTGGCCAACCGAGGCGATCTTGTTCGGCAGGCCGTAGTAGGCGGAATTGATGACGCGCAGGATCTTCATCGTCATCACCGGATCCTTCTCGATGACGCCGACCAGTTCCTTGGGCAGGCAATTGATGTTGCGCGTCATCTCGAGGATCGTCTGCACGCTCTTGGGAAAGGCGGGCATGCGCTCGACGGCCATGGTCAGCCGGCGCTCGAGGTCGGGATTGAGCTGTGGCATTGGCGCCGGCTTCAGTCGATCGAACCGCGCTGGTCGACCCGGGTCTGACTCTCGGCGGCTTCGGGGTGGAACAAGCCGTGCAGGGTCTTTTCGAGCGCGCGCAACGCTTCCGGCGCCTCGATGTCCATCGCCTGGTCGATCACCCACAGCTGGTCCTTCGCCGGCAGGATTTCGCGCAAGCAGGCAGCGAAGTAGCGCTTGAAGCCGAAATCGGGTCCCCGTTCGGCGTAGTCGAACTCGGCATACTCGGCAGCGCGACGATTGAACAGGTCAACGAAGTGACGCTGCGACTCGCCGGGCTGCGCCGCGCCGAGCAGCATGATGTTGTTCTCCTCGACGAAGCGGGCGAGGTTCTGCGCCAGGCCGGTCGTGAACTCGATGCGTTGCGTCTCGTCGAGTTCGCGATAGGCGATCCGGTCGGCGCACACCGCCAGGAAGGCCAGGAACTCGCAGACGAAATCGAAATAGGGCTGGCCGGCGTCGATGTCGTAGTCGGCCTTGCGCATGCGCTTGATCGACTCGATGGCGAGCTTCCAGGCCAGCACGGCGACCACCGAGGCCAGCGTCTTGGGAGAGCGCTGGCCGGCGGCGTGGAACTTGGACTTGATCCTGATCGCCATGCTAGTTCAGCGCCGCTTCGTCAGCGCCGAGTTTCCGGCGGTCAGTAGCCACCCTTGCCCTTCGGCTGCGGCAAACCGGCGATGCGGCAGCCCTGCTTGGCCGCGCCGCCGTCCGGGAACAGGTCGAACATCAGCTTGTTGTCAGCCTCCGGCATGTCGGCCTCGTCCTGCAGGCCCTTGATCAGGTTGCGCGCGTTGGGGGTGTGGCCGTCCTCCTTGAACTTCTCGCGCAGGTAATTGATGATCTTCCAGTGCTGGTCGGTCAGCGCGAGCTTTTCCGCTTCGGCGAAGGCGTGCACCGCCTCCTCGCTGAGATCGGGCTCCAGAAGATAGCCGTAGTCGTCGGTTTCCTTCTCGACGCCGTTGATGACGATGCTCATGGGGATTCCTCCTTGAATGGGTTGGTTGGATCGAATCAATGTTGAATTTATTCTAGCGCCGCAGCCGCGAATGATTTGTGGGGGACGAAAATGCCGCAACCGCGCTTGCGTTCGAGGCCCAGCCCCCGCTCCTGCAAGCGCAGGTTCGCCGCCGCGTCGAGGCCGCTGAGCAGCAGGCTGAATCCGCTCAGCAGGCCGGTCGCGGTCAGCGCGCGCTGCGGCTTGCCGAAAATGAACTTGGGGCGGAGGCCGAGCGTCGCGAATTGCGCCTGGCAGATCGCAGAGAACGCCTGCTCGTCGATCGGCACGCCGGCCGGATCCGGGGCGGCAAAGGTGACGAATTTGGCGTAGATCACCGGCATGTCCGCCAGCTCCTTCGCGGACGCCTCGCCCACCTCGATCTTGTGCCCGCCCAGCATCAATTGCGCGCCGATCAGTTCCATGGCTGCCGCGAGGCGCTGGCGGGGCAAACGCAAAACCAGGCGTGAACGACGCGACAGGTAGCTCTCGCCGCCGCCGTCGCTCAACCCGTAGAGCGGATGGACGCCGGCTTGCTCATCCTGCGCCAGCCAGGGCAAGACAGCCTGCAACGCCGCCCACAAGGCATCGGCGTAATCCCGCGGGATCGCGCGGCCCCGCAAGGCGAAGTGGAGATCGACGACTTCAGGGTTCGTCACAGCCGCCACCACCTTCCGGCGAAGAATACTGTTCGGCCTCGAGCTGGCGCTGCGACCAGGCAGCCATCACCTCGGCCCAACGTCCGGCCGTGACGGCATCGATGTCGAAAATCGTGAAGCGCCGGTGCTCGCGGATGCGCAGGCGCAGCATCGGCACGCCGCCGGCGGCGAACTCGATCTGCTGCAATTCGATCTCCTGATTGCCGATCGGCACACGGAATTTGTCGAGGCTGGTAATCTTGTCCACGGCATCGCCTGATAAAGAAGGTTACGCACAGTTCGCGAATGTGGGGCCGGACTATCGCATCGCAAGATGCTTCGGGCCATCATCCGGTGCGGGAGGGCGGCCTACCCCTTTCGGGTAGGTTCCCATAAGCCCTCGAATGCAGTTATTCTACCTGCCGGAGGTATGGCGCGCCGGAAGGCGCTGACCAGATAATTCGCAGAGATTCGGGATTGGACGCGCGCCACGCGAACGGTTCCCCAACAGCCACGAAAGAGGAGACAACATGGCCAAACAGCCTCACGCTACCCCCATGCTTGACGAACTCGAGACCGGCCCCTGGCCCAGCTTTGTGACGGGTCTCAAGCGTCTCGCCAAGGACAAGGATTACGTCGTTGACCTGCTCGGCCACCTCGAGCACTCCTACGAAACCCGCAAGGGTTACTGGAAGGGCGGCACGGTCGGTGTGTTCGGTTACGGCGGTGGCGTCATCCCCCGCTTTACCGAGATCAAGGACGAAAAGACCGGCGAGCCCGTCTTCAAGGATGCCGCCGAGTTCCACACCATCCGCATCATGCCGCCGGCCGGCTGGCACTACGATACGGACACCCTGCGCAAGTTCTGCGACATCTGGGAAAAACATGGCTCGGGCCTGATCGCCCTGCATGGCCAGACCGGCGACATCATGCTCCAGGGCTGCACTACCGAGAACGTGCAGAAGGCCTGGGACGAAATCAACGAGATGGGCTTCGACATGGGCGGTGCCGGCCCGGCCGTGCGCACCGGCATGTCCTGCGTCGGCGCGGCGCGCTGCGAGCAGTCCTGCTACGACGAAGCCAAGGCCCACCAGATGATCATCAACCGCTTCCTTGATGACATCCACCGCCCGGCCCTGCCCTACAAGTTCAAGTTCAAGTTCTCCGGCTGCGGCAACGACTGCATGAACGCGATCCAGCGCTCGGACATGGCGATCATCGGCACCTGGCGCGACAACATGAGCACCGACGAGGCGCTCGCCAAGAAGTGGTTCGCCAAGCACGGCCTGAACGAACTGATCAACGACGTCATCAATATGTGCCCGACCCGCGCCATCCAGCTCAAGGACAGCAAGGACGTGCGCAAGGACGCCCATGTCTCCTCCGTCGCGCTGAACGACAGCCAGTCGCTCGAGATCGACAACAAGGACTGCGTCCGCTGCATGCACTGCATCAACGTCATGACCGGCGCCCTCGGCCCGGGCAAGGACAAGGGCGCTACCATCCTGGTCGGCGGCCACAGCCACCTCAAGATCGGCGCCACGATGGGCACCGTCGTCGTTCCGTTCTTCGACCTCAAGAAGGACGAGGACTACGAAAACCTGGTCGAACTGGCCGGCACCATGGTCGATTTCTTCGCCGAGAACGCGCTGGAGCATGAGCGCATCGGTGAGACGATCGAGCGCATCGGCCTGGTCAACTTCCTGGAGGGCATCGGCCTGGATGTCGATCCGAACATGATCAACAATCCGCGCATGAACCCCTACGTCCGCACCGACGACTGGGACGAGGAAGTCGCCAAATACAACGCCAAGAAGGCGGCGGCTTAATCACCGTTTTTCCATGCTGACCGACGCCGGCCCGCCCAGGGCCGGTCGCCGGCCAAGTGGATACCCCTACTCAAAAAACGACATTTCCGGAGACGATTCATGGCTCAACCTCAGATGCGCAAGCCAGTCGAGCACTTCCTCGACAACAAGAAGTTCCTCCATCCGAAGCTCGCCGCCAACTACGGCAACTGGAAATACCACGACCGCCCGCGTCCCGGCGTCCTCCATCACGTGTCGAAGACCGGCGACGAAGTGTGGTCGGTGCGCGCCGGCACCCAGCGCCAGATGGACGTGTACACGATCCGCAAGCTCTGCGACATCGCCGACCAGTTCGCGGAAGGTCGCGTCCGTTTCACGATCCGCTCCAACATCGAGTTCATCGTTTCCGATGAAAAGAAGGTTGCCCCGCTGATCGTCGAACTCGAGAAGAACGGCTTCCCCGTCGGCGGCACCGGCAACTCGGTCTCCATGGTCGCCCACACGCAAGGCTGGCTGCACTGCGACATCCCCGGCACCGACGCCTCCGGCGTGGTCAAGTCGATGATGGATGCGCTCTTCGATGATTTCAAGAACGAGGAAATGCCGAACCGCGTGCGTCTGTCCACCTCCTGCTGCGAGATCAACTGCGGCGGCCAGGCCGACATCGCCGTGATCATCCAGCACACCAAGCCGCCGAAGATCAACCACGACCTGGTCGCCAACGTCTGCGAACGTCCGGCCGTCGTCGCACGCTGCCCGGTGGCGGCAATCCGCCCCGCCCTGGTGAATGGCAAGCCCACACTCGAGATCGACGAAAAGAAATGCGTCTGCTGCGGCGCCTGCTATCCCCCCTGCCCCCCGATGCAGATCAACGATCCGGAGCACTCCAAGCTGGCCATCTGGGTCGGCGGCAAGAACTCGAATGCGCGCAGCAAGCCGACCTTCCACAAGATGGTCGCCGCCGGCCTGCCCAACAACGCACCGCGCTGGCCCGAGGTCAACGAGGTCGTGAAGAAGATCCTCATGACCTACAAGGCCGACGCCCGCCCCTGGGAGCGCATGGCCGACTGGATCGAGCGCATCGGCTGGCCCCGCTTCTTCGAGAAGACCGGCCTGCCCTTCACCAAGTACATGATCGACGACTGGCGCGGCAGCCGCTACAACCTGAACGCCTCGGCCCACGTCCGCTTCTGAGGATCGCATCGAGATGAAGTTTGCCATTCTGGTTAACGAAGGTCCCTACACGCACCAGGCCTCCGACACCGCCTACCAGTTCGCCAAGGCGGTACTGGCCAAGGGCCACGAGATCTTCCGCGTTTTCTTCTACCACGACGGCGTGAACAACGCCACGCGCCTGACCACGCCGCCGCAAGATGACCGCAACATCGTCAACCGCTGGTCGAAGCTGGCCGAGGAGCACAACCTCGACATGGTGGTCTGCGTGGCCGCCGCCCAGCGCCGCGGCATCGTGGACGAGGGCGAGATGAAGCGCAACGGCAAGGACGCCACCAACCTGGCGCCCGGCTTCCGCATCTCCGGCCTCGGCCAGTTGATCGAAGCCGGCATCCAGGCCGACCGTCTGGTCGTGTTCGGCGATTGAGGGAGACCAAGCGATGACTACCAAGAAATTCATGTTCGTCAACCGCAAGGCACCCTACGGCACCATCTACGCCTGGGAAGCCCTTGAGGTCGTGCTGATCGCCGCCGCTTTCGAGCAGGACGTCTCGCTCGCCTTCCTCGACGACGGCGTGTTCCAGCTCAAGAAAGGCCACCAGACCAAGGGCATCGAGGTCAAGGCCTTCGAGAAGACGTGGGGCGCCCTCGAGGACTACGACATCACCAAGCTCTACGTCGATCAGGAATCGCTGGCGCAGCGCGGCCTCAGCGCCGACGATCTGGCCGTGCCGGTCGAAATCCTGTCCCGCGCCGAGATCGGCAAGTTGATGGAAGAGCAGGACGTCCTGCTCTCATTCTGAGGAATCCGACATGCTGCACATCATCAACAAGTCCCCCTACGACCGCCCGGCGCTGGACTCTGCGCTCAACACCGGCGACGGCGCGATCCTGCTGATCGAGGACGGCGTCTATGCCGCCGCCAAGGGCGGCGCAGCCGAGGCCAAGATCAAGGCCGCCCAAGGCAAGTTCAAGGTGTACGCGCTGCAGGCGGATCTCGAGGCGCGCGGTATCGCCGATCGCGTCACTGACGGCGTCACCGCCGTCGATTATGCCGGTTTCGTCGACCTTGTCGCCGAGCACAAGACCAATCAGTCCTGGCTGTAGCACAACCGGATCCACCGTTTTAATCTCAATCAAGGAGACACTGCAATGGCTTCCATCGAAGTAAATGGCAAGAGCTACGAAACCGACGAAGAGGGCTATCTGATCAACCTCGCCGACTGGAACGAGGACGTTGGCGCCTATCTGGCGCAAACCGAAGGCGTGACCATGACCGACCAGCACTGGGAGGTCATCAACTTTCTGCGCGACTACTACAACGAGTTCCAGATCGCCCCGGCCGTGCGCGTGCTGACCAAGGCGATCGGCAAGAAGCTCGGCCCGGAAAAGGGCAACAGCCAGTACCTCTACGAGCTGTTCCCCTACGGCCCGGCCAAACAGGCGTGCAAAATCGCCGGCCTGCCGAAGCCGACCGGCTGCGTCTGATCGGCCAGTCCGAGGGCGGGGCGCGCCCGGCGCCGCCCCGCCAGCACCGAGTTTCGCCCGCAGCGGCCGAGCGGCCCTGAGGGAATCGTAGTGGAATCGTCTGCTGTGCTCGCCGTGGTGCATCGTCCATGACACTGTTCTTCGCGATCCTGTTCTATCTCGCCACCGCCGTCCTCGTCGCCGGCCTGGCCTACAAAATTTACGATTTCGCCCGTACGCCGGCCCCGCTGTCGATTCCGACGACGCCGGCCCCAACGACGAAACCCGGCGTGGCATTCCGCCTGGCGCGCGAAGTCGTGCTGTTCGAAAGCCTGTTCAAGGGCAACCTGTGGATCTGGCTGTTCGGCTGGCTGTTCCACATGGGCCTGTTCCTGGTGCTCGTCCGCCACCTGCGCTACTTCGTCAGCGACGTACCCGCCTGGCTGCTGTTCATCCAGCCCTTCGGCAAGTACGCCGCCTTCATGATGGTGGCCGGCCTCGCTGGCCTGTGGGCGCGCCGCCTCTTCGTCGAGCGCATCCGCTACATCTCGACCCCGTCGGATCACCTGTGGCTGGTGATGCTCCTCCTCATCGGCATGAGCGGTGCCGCCATGACCTTTCTGATGCATACCGACGTCGTCTCGGTCAAGGCGTTCTTCCTTGGCCTGATGCGCTTCGACATCGAGGCGCTGCCGGTGCATCCTGGCCTGTTCATCCATCTGTTCCTCGTCGCCCTGCTGATGATCCTCTTCCCCTTCAGCAAGCTGCTGCACGCGCCGGGGGTCTTCTTCAGCCCGACCCGCAACATGGCCGACAATCCCCGCGAAACGCGCCACCTGGCGACGTGGGCCGCCCAGATCGAGAAGAATTGACATGGCCGCACCCGAATTCGAAATTCCCAAATACCGCGAGTTTCCGACCGTTCCGGCCATGGCGCCGGACAGCATGGCGCACGTCCGCCCGCACATAGCCAACGAGAAGATCCAGTCCGCCCTCGGCTACCCCGGCGCTCTCGTCGATGACTGGCAGGAAAAAGCGATCGAAGAATTCGGCAACCTGCTGGGCAAATACCGGTCGCTCAAGGTATTCATGGACAGCTGCGTCCATTGCGGCTCCTGCACCGACAAATGCCACTACTTCATCGGCACCAACGACCCGAAGAACATGCCGGTGGCCCGCCAGGAACTGATGCGCAGCGTCTATCGCCGCTACTTCACCCTGCCGGGGAAGGTGTTCCCGAAGCTCGTCGGCGCGCGCGACCTCACCAAGGACGTGCTCGACGAGTGGTTCACCTACTTCTGGCAATGCTCCGAATGCCGCCGCTGCTCGGTGTTCTGCCCCTACGGCATCGATACCGCCGAGGTGACGATGGCCGCACGCCACATCCTCGACACCGTCGGTTACGGCCAGAAATACTCGAACGAGATCCTCGGCAAGGTCAACAAGATCGGCAACAACCTGGGGCTGCCCGGTCCGGCGCTCGAAGACACGTTGCAGGGTCTCGAAGAAGACGTGAAGGACGACACCGGCATCGACGTCAAGTATCCGCTCGACGTGGCCGGCGCCGAGGTGCTGCTGATCACGCCGTCGGCCGACTTCTTCGCCGAGCCGCACATCGAGTCGCTGATCGGCTACGGCAAGGTCTTCCACGCCGCCGGCATTTCCTGGACCCTCTCGTCCTACGCCTCGGAGGCCGGCAACTTCGGCTTGTTCGACGGCGACTACCAGATGATGCGCAAGGTGGCGATGCGCATCCGCGAACAGGCGCTCGAACTGGGCGTCAAGCGCATTGTCGTCGGCGAGTGCGGCCACGCCTGGCGCGTCGCCTACGCCTTCTGGAACACGCTGACCGGCCTCGGCGCCGGCGGCGATGATCCGTTCGCCGTCGAACTGCAGAAGCAGCTCGACCCGCGCTACAAGCAGCCGTCGCACATCTGCGAATTCACCTGGGATCTGATCCAGCAGGGCCGCCTCAAGTTCGACAAGGAAGCCAACGACCACCGCGTCATCACCTTCCACGATTCCTGCAACGTCGCCCGCGCCTCGCGCATGGGCGACTACCCGGGCGGCCAGTTCGACATCCCGCGCAACATCATCAGAACGGTGGCGAACAAGTTCGTCGACATGGACGAGGCCACCATCCGCGAGGTCACGTTCTGCTGCGGCGGCGGCGGCGGCGTCCTGACCGACGAACTGATCGAGACCCGCGTCAAGGGCGCCTTCCCGCGCATGGAGGCGCTGCAGCAGGTAGTCGACAAGCACGGCGTGAATTTCATGGCTACCATCTGCGCGATCTGCAAGGCTCAGTTCACCAAGGTTCTGCCTTATTACGGCTTCAACATGCGACTGGTCGGAGGAGTTCACCAGTTGGTCAGCACCGCCATTCGCCTCGGCGATGAGCAGTAACAACACAATTACTACGGAGACGACGATGTCAGCGACCCCTGAAACCCAAACCGAAAAGTTGAGCTTCCGCCGTTTCAAGGATGGCGAAACTCCCACGTACAAGCGGCTGCAGGATCAGATTTTCCAGGCCAGCTGGACCTACAAGTGTCCGACCTACATCCAGTCGACTCCCCCCTGCCAAGGCTCCTGCCCCTCGGGCGAGGACATCCGCGGCTACCTCAACATCGTGCGCGGCATCGAGAAGCCGCCGGTTGGCGCCGACGGCAAGCCCGTCATGCCCTGGCAGGAATACGCCTGGCGCCGCCTGACCGAGGCCAACCCGCTGCCCGCCGTGATGGGCCGCGTCTGCCCGGCGCCGTGCGAGACCGGCTGCAACCGCAACCAGGTCGAGGATCACGTCGGCATCAACTCCGTCGAGCACTATCTCGGCGAGTACGCGATCAAGAACAACCTGCAGTTCAAGAAGCCCGAGAAGCTGACCGGCAAGAAGGTCGCCGTCATCGGCGGCGGTCCGGCCGGCCTGTCGGTCGCCTACCAGCTCGCCCTGAAAGGCCACTCGGTCACCATCTTCGACGACCATGAGCACCTCGGCGGCATGATGCGCTACGGCATCCCGGGCTACCGCACGCCGCGCGACGTCCTCGACGCCGAGATCCAGCGCATCCTCAACCTCGGCGTCGAAGCCAAGCTCAAGTGCAAGATCGGCGTCGACATCACCATGGAGCAGATCCGCAAGGACTATGACGCCGTGTTCCTCGGCCTCGGCGCCCAGGGCGGCCGCACCCTGCCGGCCGAAGGGGCCGACAACGTCTCCAACGTCGTCACCGCCACCGCCTTTCTCAAGGCCTTCAACGACGGCCGCCTGAAGACCGTCGGCAAGCGCGTCGTCGTCGTCGGCGGCGGCGACACCTCGATGGACGTCGCCACCGTCGCCCGCCGTCTCGGCCACATCGACAACGCCAAGCCGACCGACTGGGAAGGCGCGATCGCCGGCAAGATGGCGCAGGACGTCGCCGACATCTCTGCGCGCAAAGGTGCCGAGGTCGTGCTGACTTCGGTGTTCATGACCGCCAGCAAGCACGAACTGGAGCACGCCCAGTCCGAAGGCATCGAAATCTTGCAGGGCTGGATGCCGGTTGCCGTCATCAAGGGCGCCGATGGCCGCGCCACCGCGCTGCGCGTCAAGCAGTGCGAGGCAAAGATGGTCGGCGGCCGGCTCGACATCAAGCCGATCGAGGGCACCGAGAAGGATCTGCCCGCCGACCTGATCGTCTCCGCGATCGGCCAGACCGTCGACTTCACCGGCCTTGACGAGTTCAACAACGGCAAGGGCGGCGTCTCCGCCGACAAGAACTACCAGGTGCAGGGCAAGCCCGGCGTGTTCGCCGGCGGCGACGTGCTGCGCCCCCACCTGCTGACGACCGCGGTCGGCCACGGCGCCATCGCCGCCGACACCATCGACCAGTATCTGTCCGGTATCGAAGTCGGCCGCCGGCCGAAGATCGACGTGCACTACTTCGACATGCTGCGCAAATATCACGAGAAGGGCATCGAGTTCCACGAAATCCATGAGGCGATCCGCGGCACCAGCGAGTCCAAGGACGTCATCCATAATTTCGACAACCGCTCCGACCGTTACGTCATCCCGCACGACGAACTGTTCCTCGGCCACTTCCAGTACACCCCGCGCAACAAGCGCCATATCACCCACCTGACCAAGGAAACCGCGCTGGGCAACTTCGAGGAGCGCCTCGATCCCCTCGACGACAAGCAGGTGGTCGCCGAGGCCAAGCGCTGCATGAGTTGCGGCTTGTGCTTTGAATGCGACAACTGCGTGGTGTACTGCCCGCAGACCGCCGTCTATCGCGTCAAGAAGACCGAAGCGACGACCGGCCGTTACGTCGCGACCGACTACGACAAATGCATCGGTTGCCACATCTGCCACGATGTCTGCCCGACCGGTTACATCCAGATGGGCCTTGGCGAGTAAATCCTCCATGAAACTGCTGCGCATTTCCGTTGCGGCGCTGTGCGCCGCCCTGCTGGCGGCGCCGGCGCTCGCCGGCGCGCCCAAGCCGGCAATCAAGATCGAGAATCCGGGCCAATGCATCGCCCCGGCGGACGAGATGCGCCGCAACCACATGGAGATGCTGAAACACCAGCGCGACCGCACCCTGCGCCAGGGCATCCGCGGCGAGAAGGCCAGCCTCAACGAGTGCATCAACTGTCACGCCAGCAAGACCAGCGGCTCGGTGCTTGGCAAGGACGGCTTCTGCCAGGAATGCCACAGCTACGCCGCCGTCAAGCTTGACTGCTGGGATTGCCATCAACCCAAGGCCGGTCACCCGAAAGCCGCAGCCGTGGGAGCGAAAAAATGAACGAACCGCAAGACAAGTCCCGCCGGAATTTTGTTGGCGCGGCGGCCGCAGCCGGCGCCGGCCTGGGAGTCGCCGCCCTCGCCCCCGGCCTGCACCTGATCGAAGTCGCCGGCGCCGCGCCACGCGCTGCCGGCGAACCCGCCCCGGCCACCGTGCGCTGGGGCATGCTGATCGACACCACCAAGTGCGCGAGCGGCTGCGACGCCTGCGTCAAGGCCTGCGCCACCGAGAACGGCATCGTCGAGACCGTCAAGGACGCGCGCCAGGGCTCGCAGTGGATCCGCAAGATCGATCTCAAGGACCCGAAGAACGGCCGCACGCACTCGTTGCCGATGATGTGCCAGCATTGCGAGAATCCGCCCTGCGTCGACGTCTGCCCAACCGGCGCCTCGATGAAGCGGGCCGATGGCATCGTGCTGGTCGACCGTCACATCTGCATCGGTTGCCGCTACTGCATGATGGCCTGTCCGTACAAGGCGCGCTCCTTCGTGCACCAGCCCCTCGACACGCAGAACCCGGAAGTGCCGCGCGGCATCGGCTGCGTCGAATCCTGCACCTTCTGCGTGCAGCGCATCGACAAGGGCATGCAGCCCGCCTGCGTCGAGGCCTGTCCCGAGGGCGCCATGCTGTTCGGCGACCTCAACGATCCGAACAGCGAAATCGCCCAGCGCATCGCGCGCGAGGCGACGACGCAGGTGCGCGCCGATCTCAGGCTCAACGTCGGCGTCCGTTACCAGGGAATTTGACCGCCATGCAACTCGCACAGAACCCCCGCGCCGAAGAACGCAACTTCTACCTTCTCGCCGCACTCGGCGGCCTCGTGACCGTGATCGGCCTCGCGGCGGCGCTCTACATGGAGCATGCCGGCCATGTCGTCACCGGCATGAACAACCAGGTGGTCTGGGGCATGCCGCACGTCTTCGCGATCTTCCTGATCGTCGCCGCCTCCGGCGTGCTCAACGTCGCATCGATCGGCTCGGTGTTCGGCAAGGTCGTCTACAAGTCGCGCGCACCGTTGTCCGGCCTGCTGGCGCTAGCGATGCTCGCCGCCGGTCTGGCCGTGATCATGCTCGATCTGGGACGCGCCGACCGGCTGATCGTCGCGATGACGCACTTCAACCCGACCTCGGTATTCGGCTGGAACGTCATCCTCTACCCAGGCTTCTTCGCCATCGTCGGCATCTACCTGTGGACGCTGATGGACCGCAGGATGAACCCCTACTACAAGCCCGCCGGCCTGGCCGCCTTCATCTGGCGCCTGCTGCTGACTACCGGCACCGGCTCGATCTTCGGCTTCCTCGTCGCGCGCCAGGCCTACCAGTCGGCGGTCATCGCGCCGATGTTCATCATCATGTCGTTCGCCTGGGGCCTCGCGGTGTTCATGATCGTGCAGAAGACCATGTATGCCTGGAACAACATGACGCTGCACCCGCAGATCCGCACGCGCATGAAAAACCTGCTCGGCACCTTCGTCGCCGCCGTGTTCTATTTCGTCATGGTCTACCACCTGACCAACCTCTACTTCGCCAAGCAGACGACGTTCGAGCACTTCATCCTGCTCAGCGGCGGCATCTTCCCGCTGCTGTTCTGGGGCGGCTACGTCCTGCTCGGTACGCTCGTCCCGCTGTTGCTGATCTACGTCCCGAACCTCGCCGGCCTGCGCGGCTCGGTGTTCTTCGCCGCCACGCTGGTGATCCTCGGCGCGTTCTGCCTGCTGTTCGTCTTCATCATCGGCGGCCAGGTCTTCCCGCTCGAGATCTTCCCGGGCATGGAGGTCTCCAGCAGCTTCTTCGACGGCAAGATCGACAGCTACGCGCCGACGCTGCCGGAAATCCTGCTCGGCCTGGGCGGCATCGGCATCGCCTTCACGGCGACCGCCGTCGGCGTGCGCGTGCTGAAGTTCCTGCCGCAGGACGACATCGCCAAGCTGGAATCCGCCGGGCACATGCTCGACTGATGACGGGTCGTGCGGCGGCACACGACTGCGTGCCGGATCAATGCAGCGCTTCTCCATGCATCGCTTCCTGATTTCCGCCGCGCACAAATCCTCCGGCAAGACGACGATCAGTATCGGTCTCGCCGCGGCGCTGCGGGCGCGCGGACTGACGGTGCAGCCCTTCAAGAAGGGGCCCGACTACATCGATCCGCTCTGGCTCGGCCGCGCCGCCGGCCGCGGCTGCCGCAATCTCGACTTCTTTCTCTCGCCACACGATGAAATCCGCGCGCAGTTCGCCCAGGGACATGACGCCGCGGTCTGCTTGGTCGAGGGCAACAAGGGACTCTACGACGGCCTCGCGCTCGACGGCGCCAACAGCAACGCGGCGCTGGCCCGCCTGCTTTCCCTGCCGGTGATCCTCGTCATCGACGCACGCGGCATGACGCGCGGCATCGCGCCGCTGATCCTCGGCTACCAGGCTTTCGAACGCGACATCCGCATCGCCGGGGTGATCCTCAACCGGCTCGGCGGCAGCCGGCACGAGGCCAAGTTGCGCGCCGTCATCGAGCATTACACCGACGTGCCGGTGCTCGGCGCCGTCCACGAAGACTCCCAGCTCGCCCTGGTCGAGCGCCACCTCGGCCTGATGCCGGCCAACGAGGCCGCCCATGCCGACGAGCTGATCGCCGCCATCGCCGCCCGCGTCGCCGGTCAGGTCGATCTCGATCGCCTGCTGGCGCTGACCGCGACCGACCTGCCGCTCGCCGCGCCGCCGGCGCTGCCCGCCTGCGCCGAGCCGCCCGTGCGCGTGGCGATCGCCCGCGATGCCGCCTTCGGCTTCTACTACACCGACGATCTCGAGGCCTTCGCTGCGGCCGGCGCCGAGCTGATGCCGTTCGACACGCTGCGCGACGGCCGCTTGCCGCCCTGCGATGCCCTGTTCATCGGCGGCGGCTTTCCCGAGTCGTTCCTCGACGAACTGTCGGCCAACGCCAGCCTGCGCGCCGACATCCGCGCCGCCATCGCCAACGGCCTGCCGACCTATGCCGAATGCGGCGGCCTGATGTACCTGGCGCACAGCATCACCTGGGGCGACAAGACCCGGCCGATGGTCGGCGCCATCCCCGGCGACATCCACATGCACGACAAGCCGGTCGGCCGCGGCTACGTCATCCTCCAGGCGACCGCCGCGCACCCGTGGCGCCGCCCCGCCAGCGCCGGGTTTGCGCAGTCGATTCATGCCCACGAGTTTCACTACTCGGAGCTGCGCGGGCTGCCGGACGACACGCACTATGCCTACGCCGTCCAACGCGGCCACGGCATCGACGGCCGCCGCGACGGCATCGTCAGCGGCAACCTGCTCGCTTCCTACACCCATTTGCGCGCCACCGCCGGCTGCCGCTGGCCGGCGCACTTCGTGCAGTTCGCCCGCAATTGCCACTCTTCAGCCCGTGAGGCCCCGCCATGTTCACCCTGACCCCCGCTGCCGCCGAACAGATCCTGCAGGCGATCGCCGCCCAGCACGACGCCACCGCCGCCCCGACCTGCCTGCGGGTCGCCGCCAAGCTGGAGGACGGCGAAATCGTCTACGGCATGGGCTTCGACGAAGAGCGCGAACACGATGCGGTAATCGAGTCC
>CZVZ01002104.1_pt1 | contig 23381 bp, 19 predicted proteins | sample 1498571 | NCBI WGS metagenome assembly CZVZ01 (sample SAMEA3649934, study PRJEB11730) | metagenome | reverse complement strand
TCATGGCTCGGTTACGAGGGGCTGGATTCGGGTTGCGCGGCTCGGGCCGCCGCCTCGCCGGCGCCGAGTTTCTTCGGCGCGCCGCGGGCGACGACGAACTGGATGAGGGAGTCGATGGCGATGATGAGCAGCAGCGCGCTGATGAACAGCACCATTCCGGCGAAGCCGTGCAGGAAGCCCTGCCCGGCCGCGTCGCCGAAGTGGTAGGTGATCAGCGAGAGGGTGAGCACGCGGATGACGTTGGCGGTGAAGGAGATCGGGATGATCAGGATCGCCAGCGCCGTGTTGCGCGCCCACGACTCGTGCTTCGTCAGGTGCAGGTAGAGCAGGCCCATGGCCTCGAGCGAAAACAGGGTGTGCAGGCCGGCGCAGGCGTTGGCGACGAGCAGCTGGTATTGCCCGAGGTGGAGGATGACGCCGCTGCGCGAGATGGGATAGCCGAGCGCGTGGAGGACGTGCTCGACGGCCCAGGAGACGGCGGTCTTCATCGGCAGGGTGAGCGCGTCGACCACCGGGCCGGGCAGCGGGATCATGAAGAAGAGGAAGAAGATCGGGAACCAGCAGGCCTTGAGCGCGGCGGTGCCGCGCATGATCAGCAGCAGCGCGGGCAGGACGAGGAGCAGCGAGCCGAGTTCGAACAGGATGATGTCCTGCGAGCGGCCGAGGACGTAGAGCAGCAGGCCGACGACGAGCAGCGGCCAGCCGACGGCGCCGCGCGGGGCGACGGGGGCGTCCTGGATCGCGTGGCGCAGGCTCCAGAACAGGTAGAGGGTGACGGCGAGGATGATCGGGCCGTGCATCTGCTCGTCGCTCTTCCACAGCCCCATGGCGAGGCCGACGACCGATGGCACGTAGAGGGCGGCGAGGCCGAAGAGCACCGGCACCCATTCGATGCCGCGATCAGTCTGGCGATCGGCGAGTGCGGTCATCGCGGCATTCCGCTCAGAATTCGGTCAGGACCGAGCCGACGAGGTTGACGCCGAGCTGGCCGAGATGCTCGGCGAGCTGCCGCGTGGCGGCGAGGGAGCTGCGGTGCTTGCGCGCGACGATCAGCGCCGCGCGGGCGCGGCGGCGATCGTCTGCGTGTCGCCATAGAGGGCCGCCGCCGGCGTGTCGATCAGGACGACGTCGTGGCGCGCCGAGGCGGTTTCGAGCAGCTGGAGGAAGGCGGGCTGGGCGAGCAGTTCCTGCGGGTTGGGCGGAACGGGACCGGCGGGCAGCAGTTCGAGGTTCGGAAACTCGGGAACGGTCCGGATGGCTTCGAGTCCGCAGCGGCCGGCGAGAATCGACGAGAGGCCGAGCTTGTCGTCGGCCTTGAACAGCGCGTGCTGGCGCGGCTGACGCAGGTCGGCGTCGATCAGCAGCGTGCGTTCGCCGAGCTGCGCGAAGATGACGGCGAGATTGGCCGCCAGGCGGCTGCGTCCCTCGCCGCGTCCGGTGCTGCAGATGGCGAGCGTCTTCTGCCCGGCATCGCCGGCGAACCAGCGCAGCATGAGCTGGCTGCGCAGGATGCGCAGCGCCTCGACCTGCGGGCTGAAGGGTTCGTAGGCCGCGGTGACTTCCTCCGCGATGCCGCCCTGGCCCTTGAGCAGGTAGGGGTAGTTGTATTGCTGGGCGAGCGCCACGGCGATGTCCTGCTCGGTGAGCAGGCCGAGCAGCAGGGCGGCGTCGCCGAAGCGCAGGTTGTTTTCCTTCTGCTGGCGCAGGATGCGCTCGGCGTCGGCGGCGGAGAGCTTGCCGGAATCGACGAGGATGGCGCCGATGCTGCGCGTCGCGGTGGCCAGGGCGGGAATGGGGGTCATCTGGTTCATGGGTGGGCTCCGTTCAGGCCGCCGCGAAAAGGCGCGGGCGCCGCCCCTTGCGGGGGCGCGCGTCGATGTTCGCCAGCACCTGCAGGCCGAGGCCTTCCGCGAGATCGGCGGCGGAGCGCACGCGCCGGTCGAGCAGCTCCATGAGCAGCGCGGCGCCGACGCCGAGCAGCGCGCCGAGGAAGACGGCGAGCGCGGTGTTGAGCAGCAGCCTGGGCGAGGAGTGCTCGAGGGGCGCGACGGCCGGGGTGAGCACCGAGACGTTGGTCTGGGTGCTCTGGCTTTCGAGGTTGGTCTGCGTGAGGCGCTGCGCGACCAGCTCGTAGGCGCGCTGGGCGGTTTCGACTTCGCGCTGCAGCACGGCGACTTCGTCGCGTCCTTCCTTGAGCTGGAGGATGCGCTGCTTGTGGGCTTCGATCGCGGCGCGCAGCTCGGCCTCCTTCTGCCGGCTGACGCGGCTGCTGGTGCCGATGGCGCTGGCGACCTGGCGCGTCTCGGCGGCGAGCTTCTGCTTCAGCGTTTCGAGTTCGGCTTCCTGCCGCTGGTATTGCGGGTGGTTCCGGCCGAGGTTGCCGGCGAGTTCCTGCAGCTTCGCCTCGGTGCGCACGACGTCGGCCTTGAGCTGCTGGATGAGCGGGTTCTGCATCACGTCCTGCAGGGTGTCGCCGCCGGTGCGCTGCTTGCTCTGCGCCTCGGCCGACTGGCCCTCGGCGATGACGAGCTGGGTCTGCAGTTCGTTGAGCTTCTGGTTCTCGTAGTTGAGGCGGTCGTCGGTGGCGACGATGCCCTTCTCGCGCTGGTAGGCGGACAGCCTGGCCTGGGCCTGTTCGAGCGCCTCGCGGCGCGCCTTGACCTGCGTCTCGAAGTACTGCGCGTATTGGCGCGCCGGCTCGATCTTGAGTTCGACGGTGGTGTCGATGTAGGCCTGGGCGAAGGCGTTGGCGATGGCGGCGGCGAACTGCGGGTCGGTGGACTGGAAGCCGACGGCGATGACGTTGCTCTCGCGCGAGGGCTTGACGTCGAGCTTCTTCTTCAGCAGCGCCGCGAGCCAGACGTCGATGCGGCCCCTGCCTTCGGTGGCCTCCTGCCAGTCCTGCTGCACCTGGGGATTCTGGTCGAGCTTGAGCAGGCGGACGACGCGCTGGGCGACGCGGTCGCTGTTGATGATGTCGACCTGGGTGGCCATGTAGCCCGGCATGGCGAGGGCGGGCAGCACCATGCCGGCGATCGGGTCGGGCGACTTGACGTCGACGACGACGTCGGCGCTGGCGGTGTATTGCCTGGGCAGCAGCAGGCTGACGACGACGGTGGTGGCGACGGTGGCGAGCAGCGCGTAGAGGGCGATCTTGTAGCGCGCCAGGAGGATGGAGAGGAATTGCTGAAGCGTCATGGGTTCTCTCAGAAAATGCTCTCGCGGACGTAGAGCACGTCGTCGGGCCGGATCGGGTCGCTGAGTTCCGGGCTGCTCTTGACCACCGCGCCGCTCGCGTCGCGGCGGTGCAGGCGCAGCCGGTCTTCCGAGCCGCGCACGGTGGGGCCGCCGCCCTGGGCGAGCGCCTGCATGACGGTCATGCCGCGCTCGACGCGGAACGCGCCCGGCCGCTGCACCTCGCCATAGACGTAGAAGAGCGGCGCGCGATGCACGTAGATGACGTCGCCGCCGGCGACGGTCATGTCTTCGCTCATGCGGCCATCGAGGAACAGCGCGGGAAGGTCGATCTCCTTGCGGAACGGCTTGCCGTCGCGCACGCCGACGACGATGACGCTGTCGGCGCCCGTGCTGGCGATGCCGCCGGCATTGGCGAGCATTTCGCTCAGCCGCGTGCCGGCCGTTTCGATCGGGAAGCGGCCGGGACGGTTGACCTGGCCGAGCACCGAGACCTGGTTGCCGCGGTTCTGCAGCAGCATGACGCTGACCTGCGGCCGCAGGACGAAGCCGCCGTCGCCGAGCTGCCGCGCGATGCGGGTTTCGACCTCGACCAGGCTGGCGCCGCCGACGGCGACGGCGCCGATCAGCGGATAGGTGATGTAGCCGCTTTCCGAGACCCGGGTTTCAAGGGTGAGATCGGGATTCTGGAAAACCTGGATGCGGATGACGTCACCCGAGCCGAGCCGGTATTCGGCGGGCTTGACCTCGGCCTGGGCGACGGCGGCACCGAGGATCAGACAGATCGCGACGAGTAGGCTGCGCATGGCGTTGTCCGGGCCAGGTTACTTAAGGCCGCCGATGGCCTTGCCGACGTTGCCGGCCTCGGAACTCGGCGCTGGCGGGACGGCGGGCGCTGCGGCGGCGACCGGCGCAGCGGCCGCGAAGTCGCCCAGGTATTCGATCTTCGCCTTCTCGCGCAGCTGCTTCACCTCGGCATCGGCGACTTCCTTGCTGCGCTGGTTGGCGAGGAACTGCATGATGCGCGGCATGGCGGTTTTTCTCGTCGACGGGTGCCTGCTGCGTGGCGGCCACCTGGACGATCACGATACCCCGGGACGTGTCGAAAACCGTCGTCTGCCCGTCCTTCATCTTGTGGAGCGATCCGAGCAGATCGAGCGGGATCTGCTCGGCGGGGCGCACGCCGCCTTGGGCGGAGAAGCGCGCTTCCTTCTGCTTGAGCCAGGCGGCGACCTCGTCCATCGACTTGGCGGAGGCGAGCTTCTCGCGCAACGCCGGCATCAGCTCTTCATTCTTCTCGACGGTGACTTCCCGCAGGTTGTAGATGCGCCGCTGCGCGAACAGTTCGGGGTGCTCGTCGTAGTATTTCTTCCCTTCCTCGGGCGTGGGCCGGCCCTTGGCGGCGGCGGCCTGCTCCAGGTAGACACGGGCAAGCACTTCGCGGCGCGCGGCCTCGAGCGCCGCCATGACTTCCGGCTGGCGGTCGAGCTTCTTGTCGATCGCCTGCTCGACGGCGAGCTGCTGGTCGATGAGTTTGCCGAGGACTTCCTGCCGTGCCTTGGGCGCCGTTTCTTCGCTGATGCCGGGCAGCCGTCCGAGAATCTGGTTGATCTGATGCACGGTGATTTCCGCGCCATTGACGCGCGCCGCGGCTTGCGTGGCGGCTTTCTTGTCGTCGTCCTTGGCGCCGCAGGCGGCGAGCAGCAAGGCGGCCAGGGCGATTCCGGCGAGCTTCAGGGCATGGAACGGATGGGCAGTCATGGATGTCGAGGGATTCCGTGGAAAGTGAAAGCGGTTATGAAACATCGCGCAGAAGTACGAGGCGGCGACAATAGTCCTTCAAGGCTACGAGACTGTTACGTGCCGGGGTGGGCGGGAAGCATCCGGCGCCGGCGGGGCTCATTGGCCGCCCTTTCCGGCCGCGGCCTGTTCGAGCTGAAACACCGCCTGGGCGCGATTCATCACGTCGAGCTTGCGGAAGACGCGCTGCAGGTGGTTCCTGACGGTGCTCGGACTGATGCCGAGGATCAGCCCGATCTCCAGATTGGTCTTGCCGATGCTGACCCACCGCATGATTTCCTGTTCCCGCTCCGAGAGGGCTTCTCCGGCATTGCGCCGCCGGCCTGCCGCCGGTTCGTGCATGGCGGCTTCCGGCATGTGGACCTTGATGTTGGCGATGCCGCGCCGCTGCGCCGGCAGGTGGGTGACCTGCCGGAAGGCGGCGTCGATGTGGGGCAGCAGCAGCTCCATCGCCTCGATGACCGCCGGATCGGGCCGGGGTTCGCGACCGAGGGCGACATAGAGGCAATCGTGCCAGCCCCGCTCGTCCTTGATGCCATGCACCACGGCGCCGCGCATGCGCGCGATGGTTTTCAGAACGACGTTCCCGGCGCCGCCGGAAATGGCCTGGGGCGCCTGGCCGTCGAGGGCGATCGAGAAGGGCGCGAATTCCTCATCTTCCCAGGCTTCGAACATCCTGCCGAGCAGAGGCTGCAGATCTTCGCGGCGGATCTCGGTGGTGCGGATGCCGGGCAGCGGCGACACGACGTCGAGGCACAACTGCTCCGACGCGAAGTCGCCCCAGGCCGCAATCAGTATGTCGTGCGGCAGGAATGCCTGGACATCCTTCTGCAGCCATTCGAACAGTCCCCTGTGGGACCGCAAGGCCAGGGCGCCCTGGATGACGCCCAGTATGTTTTCTTCCTGATTCATGCGGGACGGGATTATCCGCGCCTCAGCCGCTATAAACGTGCGTCATATTGACGCAGGGGGCAGTCCACCGGTGCGATTGGGACGAATGTTCCATTTTCACGCACCGCTACGGCGCGTAGATTTCGCAGCGGTTCCGGCCAGGGTGCACAGGCCATTTGAATTTTCAACTCGATGGGAGAAAGCAATGAAGAACAAGTTCAGGAAGTCGATGGCAGCGCTTGGCGTGATCTCGCTGTTCGCAGGTGCACCGGCGCAGGCGGCCACTTATGACGTTTCCGCAGTTTTCCACGACGGCGGCATCCAGGCTCAGACGCTGTTCAACGGCAGTTTTGATTGGGATGGCACCACGGTCAGCAGTTTCCAGGGATTACTTTCGACCTCCATGTGGGCTTGGGACAGTGCCGCAAGCAACTTCAAGAACAAGAAGAACATGTACATGGACGCGCAGTACCTCGATCTGGCGAACAATTGCCCGGGAGATGTTTGCACCGGCTATGCCCAGGGCGATCCCGCCTTGCTCAATCTGAGCTATCAGTTGGCGACTTCGGTCAGCGGTGACTACGTGACGGTGACGACCTTCAAGATCAACAGCACCGATGTTGTCAAGGGTGGCGGGTATGATGTCTGGGGCACTGATCCGGTATCGGATCCGAACAATGCGCGCGCCTATGGCGAGCCCGACCAGAATGCCCGGAACAACAACGCGTTCTTTACCCTGGTGTTCGACAAGAACGACCCCACCAATACCTCGCTGACCTGGAACCAGATCGTCTATGCGGACGAGACCCGCTTCGGCATGATGGGGCCGATGGTCACGGGTTGGCTTGGCATGACCGGGCACATAGACCACGGTGCTGGCGTCGGCTCCATGGGCGGCTACCCAACCAGTCTGACGATCACCGCGGCCGTACCCGAGCCCGAGTCCTACGCCATGTTCCTGGCCGGCTTGGGCCTGATGGGCGCCATCGCGCGGCGCCGCAGGTCGGTGTGACAACTGCGGTCCGCGCTTTGTCGCAAGCGCGGACCGCTATTGCTGATAAAGCAGGCAATAGGCAATCATGAGAAAACTCTTGATGCTCTGTGCGTTTCTGGTGCCATTCGTCGGTGTGCCAGTCGCGCGGGCTGCCACTGCGACCTACAACATCACCACGACGTGGTACGAGCCGGCCACTGCGCCACGTGACTCAATCTTCATCGGAACCTTCGATTACGATGATGTCAGCCATACGATTACGAACCTGAAGGGCATCCTCAGCGAGTCGATGTCGGGTTCCAGGATCGCTTACGACCCCGCTGCCGGTCCGGGGCAGAGTGACAACATGGTGTGGCTGGGGCTGGACAATGCCGGCAACCGAGCCTGGGGCGCAACCCAGTCGCTCATGGGAACGACATACACCGAAGCCGAGATATTGGCGCTGCAGCAGAAGTACCAGCTCGACAAAGGACTCAACAACCAGTTGATTCCCTCTTGGTACGACGCATCGCTGGGCGGTACTTTTGCGGTGACCTTCCGTAACGACAACACAAATACATTCACGACTGCCTTTGGCGGCGATGGCTGGTCGCCGCAGGCAGGTGTTGATATTGGCGGTATCTATTCCGGCTGGCCTGGACAAGCGAGTCTCAACCCGGGCAACGCCTACGCTCTGATTTTCGTGCCGGACACCCTGAGCACCGGAAATACGACAAGCAACCCGCTCACGCTGACGTGGCAAGAAGGACAAGTCGACCAGGCGACCGGCGAAGTTACCGTTCCGAGTACCGGCGATCGCGGACTGGCATACACGGCTTATGCCGACTGCGTGTCAACCGTTCACCCCTCCGGGACGTACTCCCTCGGCGGCGGCATGATGGGAGCGGTGTGCATGACCGGAACATCGTGGGATGCCTATGGCGCCCGTGGCACGATGGGCGGCGTGCCGTATTCGGAAGTCATTACTTTCACTGCCGCAGTTCCGGAACCCGGGAGCTACGCCATGCTGCTGGCGGGGCTCGGCTTGATGGGCGTCATGACGCGGCGCCAGCGAAAAGACGGATTGAACAACCGCCGGACAGTTTTCTTTTCTCAAAGCTATTCCTCCTAGGAGCAATGACATGAACCGTATGACAAGACTGGCGACCGCAATGGCCTTGGTCTGCAGCGCCTCCATCGCGCAGGCGACGACCTACGACGTGGCGGCGAACTTTGATGATGGCAGCATCCAGGGTAGAACCCTTTTCAATGGCAGCTTCGACTGGGACGGCACCACCGTATCCAATTTCCACGGGCTGCTGGAATCTTCCATGTGGGCCTGGAATACCGCGACCCAGCGATTCACATCGGCCTTTGATGGCGCCGGCGTTGTAGCCAGTCCTACCTACTACAGCTTGGTCAACAACTGCACCAGCAGCGGTTGCACGGGCTATGCCCAGAACGAGTCGCCCTGGCTGAACCTGAGCTATCAACTGGCAACCGACTACAGCAATCCCAACTATGTCACCGTGACGACGTTCAAGATCAACAGCACCGACGTCGTAGCGGGCGGTGGCTACGATGTCTGGGGCACCGATCCGGATTTGGACCCCAACAACGCGATGGCCTATGGCATGCCGACCAATGCCAACCGCAACAACAACGGTTTCTTTACGCTGGTGTTCGACCGGAACGATCCCACCAATACCTCGCTGACTTGGGATCTGATGGTCTACACCGACAACACCCGCTTCGGCATGATGGGGCCGTTGCTGACTGGCTGGCTGGGCATGACCGGCCACAAGGACTACGGTGCCGGTGTCGGCTCCATGGGCGGTTATCCCATTAGCCTGACCATCACCGCCGCCGTTCCCGAACCCCAGACCTACGCCATGTTCCTGGCCGGCCTGGGCCTGATGGGCGCCATCGCCCGTCGGCGCAGAGTGGCTTGACTGTTTTTTTTCTTCCTTTGAAGGAGTCAGCAATGAAAAAGACTTTGATGGCAACCGCGCTGCTCGCGGCTTTCGCCGCCGCCCCGGCGGCGCAGGCAGCCAGCCTCGAATTCAACATCATGACGACCTGGTACGAGCCGGACACGCAGCCGAAGGACTCGATCTTCACCGGCTCGTTCACCTACGACACCGTGACCAAGCAGGTCACGAATCTGACCGGTGGGCTGACCGAGTCGATGACCGGCGTCTTCCCGATGGCGTACGACGCACCCAACGCGCCGTACTACGACCAGACGATCCTGAACCTCACCTACCAGATGAACGACTATGTCGCGTCGTATTCTGGCGCGACCAACGCGCCGCCCTCGACCAACTGGCACGACAACACGCTGGGCGGCACCTTCGCCACCGTGTTTCTCAAGAATACCACCGACACCTATTCGACCTTGCTCGGCGGTGACGGCTGGTCGCCGCAGGCCGGCGCGGATATCGGCGGCGTGTACTACGGTTATCCGAAAAAATATTCGACCTCTACCCAGAATGCTTACGCCCTGATCTTCGTGCCCGACAGCGTCGCCTCGCTGGCAGCCGGCGGTTCGCTCACGCTGAACTGGAACGAGGCCGCCGGAACCGGCGACCTCGGCCTCGCCTATACCTCCTACGCCGACTGCGCGCCGGGCGGCATGATGGGCGCGGTCTGCATGTCCTCGTGGTCGGTGGCGGCCTACGGCACGGTCGGCACGATGAGCGGCTATCCGTTGAAACAGGTCATCACCGCGGCGGTGCCGGAACCCGAGTCCTACGCCATGTTCATGGCCGGCCTGGGTCTGATGGGCTTCATCGCACGGCGGCGGCGGAAAGTCTAGGTCGCTAGGTCGTCGACGAGACACCACAGGAGGTTTGCGCTTGCGGCGGGGCAGCAGCCCCGCCGCTTTTTTCTTTCAAGTTTTTTTCAAGGACATGATCGGCATGTCATCCTCCCTTCGCATCCTAGTTGCACTGGCGGCCTGTTTGCCGCTGTCGGCCATGTCGCAGAATGAATCGACTGCAGCGGATACAGATGCGGCGGCCCAGACCCTGAGCCCGGTCGTCGTCACCGGCGCCCGCGATGCCGCCGCGCCGGCGGGTGCGGCCCGGCTCGACAAGCAGACTCTGCCGGCCCAGCGCGCCAGCACCAGCGATACCGCCCGCCTGCTCGAGGACATCCCGGGAGCCAGCACCTACGGCGCCGGCGGCATCTCGAGCCTGCCGGTGATCCGCGGCTTGGCGGACGACCGGCTGCGCACGACGGTAGACGGCATGGACCTGATGTCCGCCTGTCCCAACCACATGAACCCGGCGCTCTCCTTCATCGATCCATCGAATGTCGCCAGCGTCGAGGTCTTCGCCGGCATCACGCCGGTCAGCGTGGGCGGCGACAGCATCGGCAGCACGATCCAGGTGAAGTCGGCGCCGCCGAAGTTCGCCAAACCGGACGAAGGCCTGCTCGTGGAAGGCGAACTGGGTGTTTTTCAGCGTAGCAACGGCAATGCCCGCGGCAAGAACCTCCGTGCCATGCTGGCTGGCGAGCAGTTCAATATTTCCTACTCAACATCCGAATCCGAATCGGAGAACTACTGGGCTGCAGAAGACTTCAAGAAACCCGGCCTCTGGAAAACACTCGGCGAAAACCAAGTTGGCGAGCGCGAGGTAGGCTCCAGCGCCTATGGCGGCTCGCGCAATACCGAGGCCGGCCTTGCCTTCCGCTTCCTGCAGAATCATCTGATCGAGCTGAAGGTGGGCGAACAGGATCTCGATTACGAGGGCTTCCCGAACCAGCGCATGGACATGGTCTGGAGCGTTCCGGACGCGGCGAATGATTATTCCCTGAGAATGGACAAGCCGTCCAACATGAACGAGTCCGTCAACCTGCGCTACACCGGGCAATATGAATGGGGTGGGCTGGAGGCGAGTCTGTTCAAGCAGCACCTGCGTCATCACATGGACATGCTGCCGGACCGGTTCTTCGGCATGTTCATGCCGATGGACGCCGAAAGCACCACCGTCGGCGGCCAGTTCAAGGCGAGCATCGACCTGACCGAATCCGATCTCCTGCGCCTCGGCTACGACTTCCAGAACTACCGCTACGACGACTGGTGGCCACCGATCGGCCTTGTCGGGTCGATGTGCTGCAACGATTTCTGGAACATCCGCGACGGCAGGCGTGACCGCGCCTATCTCTTCGCCGAATGGGAGGCGCGCTGGAATCCGGCCTGGATGACCCTGCTCGGCCTGCGCGGCGGCAACGTCAAGTCGGATGCCGGCCCGGTGCAGGGCTACAACGTCGGCATGTATGGGGCGGAAGCGGCGGCGTTCAACGCGCGCGATCGCTATCGCAAGGACAACCACCTCGACTGGACCGCGCTGGCGCGCCACGCGCCGGACGCGATGCAGACCTACGAGGCGGGCATCGCGCGCAAGACCCGCTCGCCGAACCTTTTGGAACGCTACCCCTGGACCTACGAGTCGATGGCGATGTCGATGAACAATTTCACCGGCGACGGCAACGCCTACATCGGCAACATGGACCTGAAGCCGGAGATCGCCCATACCTTCAGCGCCAGCGGCGACTGGCACGACGCGAACCAGGAGAAGTGGAACGTCAAGCTTTCCGGCTACCTGACCCACGTGCAGGATTTCATCGACGCCGAACGCTGCACGCCGAGCATGAGCACTCGCTGCACGGCGCTAAACGTGACGACGACCGACAGATACTTGAAGCTGCGCTATGTGAATCAGGCCGCCCGCCTTTACGGCTTCGACCTCTCGGGCAAGGCCGAACTCGGACGCATCGAGGGCATCGGCAGCTTTGCGATCAGCGGCATGGCGAGCATGGTGCGCGGCGAGAATCGGACCACCGGCGACAATCTTTACCACATGATGCCGCTGAACCTGAAGCTGGCCTTGATCCATCGCCTGGGCGGCTGGACCAACACCCTCGAAGCGCAGATGGTCGAGGAAAAGGATCGCGTTTCGCGCGTGAGGAACGAAATAACGACGCCGGACTACACGCTGGTCAATGTCCGCACCAGCTACGAATGGAAGCACGCGCGCCTCGACATCGCCCTGGAGAACGCCTTGAACAAGTTCTACCTGCTGCCGCTCGGCGGCGCCTATCTCGGCCAGGGCAACTCGATGATCGGCAACGCCATCCCCTACGGCATGGGCCTGCCTGGCCGGGCGCGCTCGCTCAACGTGGCGCTGAATCTGCGGTTTTGAGGTTGCAGACCTTGCTGGCCGGTCCTGGACTCTGCCGGTCAGAGTTCGAAACGCAGGTTGAGACCGAGGATCCGCGCGGCGTAGTCGCTGCCCGCCAGGCTGGAATCGCGGCGGTCGTCGATGTAGTAGCCGGTGACGGTAAGCGAGCGCAGCGGCGACCAGTCGGTGGAGAACTGTGCCGAGTTGCCGCGGTCGTCGCGGGCGACGAAGGGCAGCGGGGTCACGGCGCCGCGGTAGTCGCGCCGGGAGTGGTCGAGCTTGAGGCTCAGCCGGAGCTTGGCATCGACCTGCCAGACCGGGCCGATCGAGACGATGTCCTGCCGATAGTAGCTGGATGTGGCGTCGGTATAGGCGGCGAAGTCGCGTTTCCAGGAGGCCAGCAGGACGAGCTTGCCGGTGGGCGTCCAGGTCCATTTGAGGCTGCCGATGCCGCCGCGGTAGTCGCGGCTGGAGAAATGGTCGTAATCACGGCTGGCATGTCCCAGCGAACCTTCGAGGAGAGTCTTGCCGTGCGACCAGTAGGCACGCAACTCGTGGCGCCGGTCGCGGAAGCCGGTATCGAGCTGGTGGGGTATGTCGAGGCGGCGGCCGATGAATTCGCCCTCGCCGCCGCGCGTGACGGCGCCGATCCAATTGCCGGATGGAAACACGTAGCGCAGGCCAAGGTCGGCGCTGGCGAGGCGGCTGCCTTCCTCCTGGACGAACAGCCGGCTGTTGCTGGTGCGGTGCCGGTCGACGCCGGCCAGCAGGTGCCAGCCGTTGCCGAAGGGGTTCCAGTCGGCGTCGAAGCGCAGCGCCGTGTTGGTGCGCACGTTCTTCGAGTCGTAGTCGGTGAAGTCGCCGAAGCTGAGGAGGGCCTGGCTGCGGTTATACGTCAGGTTGCCCTTGAGGCGCGGTGTGAATTGCCAGCGCCAGGCGGCTCGGGCGTTGTCGGCCTCGTTGTCGAGATAGCCATAGGTGGCGTAGCGGTTGTCGACATGCTCGTAGCTGGCCTCGACTTGCTGCAGGCTCCAGGCTTTCTTGAAGCCGATGCCGAGCGTGGCGGTGGTGATGGTGTCGGCGCGCGCCGATTTGCCGGTCAGCGCCAGCGGATTGACGCCGTCGGGCAGGCGGAACAGGTTGTTGTCGTATTGCCGCGTCAGTCCGGCGCTGAAGTTGAGGGTGTCCGCTTCATCGGCCAGCGCGGGCGGCGAAACGAGGCCGACCGCGGTGCCGGCGAGAATGCCGAGCGGCCCGATGCGCACGGCGCGAACCGTTCTGAAAAAGCTGGAGGACGTCATTCCTGGTGGCATGCGAGTCTTGATTCGGGCGCACAATGTAGGCGATTGCCCCGTTGCGGACAATAGGTCTTATCACCTATCGGGGTCGGGCGCGAATGGAGTAATTTGGCGGCTCCCACGGCAGGAGGCGAATTCATCGGGTGGCGACATCCTGGCAGGCGGCGATTTCTTTCTCATGACACCCTGCCCCTGCCTGAAGGGAAGATTGACAGGGCGATAAACGAAAGGCACCGATCGGCATCATATGTCCAACCGCGCAATTCCACACCACAACTCCGCTGCCCTGACGATCGGGCGCGACAATCTGCTCAGCCTGACGGAGGCCCTCCTCGAACCGGCCGTGCTCGTCGTTTCGCTTTGGGCAATAACCATCCATCATCTCGGAATTCTGCCGCCGGCCTATCTGATCCTATCCCTGATCGTGTTCGCCGCGACGTTTCCGGGCGCGACGCGTCTGCGCCTGACCCCTTTGGGCGCGTCGTGGCACATCCTGATGAGTTGGGGAGTAACAGTTCTGCTGCTGCTCCTGCTGGGCTGGGCAACGCGCTTCCTGCAGCATTTCGACGCGCGCGTGATCATGGCCTGGCTGATCATCGCGCCAGCGGCATCGATGGTCGCCCACCTCCTGTTTCGCAAGGCCGCTCCCTCGCTGCTGATGCTGCAGGCCGAACCGCGCCGCGCGGTCATCGTCGGCATGAACGAGCAGGGGGTCGAGCTTGCTCGCCGCCTTGCCGCCGACCGCTACAGCCATACGCAGGTACTCGGATTTTTCGACGATCGCGGCGCCGACCGCCTGCAAGGACTGAACACGCTTCCTCTTCTCGGCAGACTTTCGACGCTGTCGGCCTACGTCAAGGAGAGCCGCATCCACCTGATCTATCTGTCGCTGCCGATGTCGAAGCAGACACGCATCCTGGAGTTGCTCAACATGCTGCGCGACACGACGGCATCGGTCTATTTCCTGCCGGACATCTACGTGACCGACCTGATCCAGGCGCGCATGGACACGGTGTGCGGCATGCCGGTGGTCGCCGTCGTCGACACGCCGTTTTCCGGCCTGGACGGCTTCCTCAAGCGCGCCAGCGACATCGTGCTGTCGCTGCTGATCCTGGCTCTGATCTCTCCGCTGCTGCTCGCGCTGGCGATCGCCGTCAAGCTCTCCTCGCCGGGACCGGCGATCTTCAAGCAGCGCCGCTACGGTCTCGACGGCGAAGAGATCGTCGTCTACAAGTTTCGCTCGATGACGGTCTGCGAGGACGGCGCCAAGGTCGAGCAGGCGCGGAAGAACGACCAGCGCGTCACCCCGCTCGGCGCCTTCATGCGCAAGACTTCGCTCGACGAATTGCCGCAGTTCGTGAATGTGCTGCAGGGACGCATGAGCATTGTCGGCCCCCGCCCCCATGCCGTCGCCCACAACGAGCTGTACCGGAAGGTGATCGACGGCTACATGATCCGCCACAAGGTGAAGCCGGGCATCACCGGCTGGGCTCAGGTATGCGGATATCGCGGGGAAACCGACACGCTCGACAAGATGCAGGCGCGCATCGACCACGATCTCGAGTACCTGCGCAATTGGTCCCTGCGTCTCGATCTGTTCATCGTTGTCCGGACCGTCTGGGTGATCCTGAAAAGGCAGAATGCCTATTAGGGCCTGCCTAGGGCCTATCATCGGCGCCGGCGCCGATCGCTCCCGACATTTCGGCGGAATTATCCAGCGCCCACTGCTGCCAGCGCCAGGTGTCGGCGCACATGGCCTCGATGCCGCGTTCCGCGCGCCAGCCGAGTTCGGTCGCCGCGTGCGATGGATCCGCATAGCAGGCCGCGATGTCGCCAGGCCGGCGCTGCGCGATCCGGTAGGGCACTGCCCGGCCGCTGCCGAGCTCGAAGGCCCGCACCATCTCCAGCACCGTGTAGCCGCGCCCGGTGCCAAGATTCGCCGTCAGCAAGCCGCCGGCGCGGCGCCGCAGCGCGTCGAGCGCGGCCAGGTGCCCTTTCGCCAGGTCGACGACGTGAATATAGTCACGCACGCCGGTTCCATCGGGAGTCGGATAGTCGTCGCCGAACACCGCCAGTTCCTTGAGCTTGCCGGCGGCCACCTGGGACACATAGGGCATCAGGTTGTTCGGAACGCCGTTGGGATCCTCGCCGATCATGCCGGAAGCGTGGGCGCCGACCGGATTGAAATAGCGCAACAGCGCGATCTTCCACCCCCCGTCCGCACGCGCCAGGTCGCGCAGCATGTCCTCGATGATCAGCTTCGAACGGCCGTAGGGATTGGTCGCCGACAGCGGAAAGTCCTCGCGGATCGGCACGGCGTGCGGATCGCCATAGACGGTCGCGGAAGACGAGAACACCAGCATGTTCACGCCGGCGCGGGCCATCTCCTCGAACAGGACAATGCTGCCGGCCACGTTGTTGTCGTAATAGGCAAGCGGCTTGGCGACGGACTCGCCCACCGCCTTGAGTCCGGCGAAGTGGATGACCGCCTCGAACCCGCCGGTGTCGAACAGCGCGCTCATGGCGGCACGGTTGCGGATATCGACCACCACCAGACGCGGTCGCCGCCCGGCGATCGCTGCAATCCGATCGATCACGCTGGTCTTGCTGTTGCTGAGATTATCGACGATCGTCACCTCGTGACCTGCGACGAGCAATTCCACGACCGTATGGGATCCGATGTAGCCGGCACCGCCGGTGACGAGAATCTTCATTGCCTGCATGACTCCTCGCCATCGGCCTGCCCGCGCACCGAAGCATCGGTGCGCCGTGCGCACCGCGCCAGGGCGCCCAGCAGGCCGAGGCCGACGAGGAACAGCGCATGGCCCGCCGGCTCCGGCACGGCCAAAACGAAGCTGACCAGCACGCGCATGTCGTTGAAGTCGTGGTCGCGCCGGCCCCGCGTGTCGTCGAAGCCGAGCAGATAGCCGCCGTCGCCGTTGGCGGTGACCGCGATGCGCCCGCCATTGCCGTTGCGCCCCAGAACGAACGTGGTGAAATCGGCGAAGGCGAATCGCAGCCGGCCCGGCTCGACTGCCGTCGCGAAGCTGTCGCCGACGTCGAGCCGGTCGAAGACCCAGTCGCCATCCACGAAGAAGACGTTCTGGTGCGCGGCCTCGTAGCCTACCAGCGTGTAGGTGACGGTGCCGGCCTGATCGGTCGCCAGACGGCCATGATCCAGATACAGGCCGGCGTGCGCCGCCCCGCTGCCGAGCCCCGCCGCCAGCACTGCCGCGGCAATCCGTTGCCTGATGTTCATGATGCGCTCTCCTCGCTTTCCGTTGCCATATATTTCAATGGAATAGCAATACCAGACTCTGTCCGGTTTGGAAATAGTTCGAAAGAACCATGACGAAGTTGAAAAGTACGTCCGATTAGCATTGCAGACAGCAACCATCGTCCATATCTCCGAACAGATTGGACTCAAGTTAAGGTTCCAAGGTGCCTACAAATTCCAAGGCGATAGAGTATGCGCCGCGATTGCTACAGCAATTAGGGGTGGCGCGGCTCCGGACATGGTCCGAACGGCCTATCCGCCGGGGACGCGGGACAACCCCCGGGCGCAGCTGCCGGGGCGAGCCCGGCGGCGGCGCCCGCCTGGTTGGCCTTGGCGATGGCGGCGCGGATGCGCGCCGGATCCTTGTCCCGCAGCGCATCGGCCAGTTCGCTCGATGCGTCGCGCCGCAGCACGGCGTATTCCTTGAGCGCATCGAGCATGCGCACCGCCGGCGCGCGCGGATCGAGCCGCGTCGCGGCCAGATTCTCGAAGCTCTCCTCGTAGGGTTCCGCCACCTGGGTTTCGATGCGGTTCGCCAGCTCCTCGAACGACATGCCATCCCGCCGCCCCTGTTCGATCAGCGCGTTCCAGCGGGAAATGATGTCGCTTTCCCGGCCGACGAATGCGCGCACCTGTTCGCGCGCGGCGAGCTCGTCGCGCCAGCGGTAGCGGGGCTCGGGCAGCAGCGCGATCAGCGTGGCCAGGGCGAGAAGGAGCGCGCCTCCCGCCAGGAAACGCAGTCGGCGGACAGCGCGCGACGGTTCGAGCAGCACGGCAGACAGCAAGCCAAGCAGCAGTCCGCCGAGATGCGCGCCATTATCGATGCCGGCAACGAACAGTCCCAGTGCGATATTGGTCGCCGTGATGCCCGCCGCCCCCCAGAACAGCCAGCGAAACTCGGTCGGGTCGAGCCGCGGCCGCTCCATCCGCAACAGGAATAGCAGCGCGGCGAACAATCCGAAGATGGCACCCGAGGCTCCGCCGGAGATGCCATGGCCTCCCTGCATGACGAGGGAGAACAGGTTGCCGCCGATCCCCGCGCAGAAATACAGCGCCAGGAAACGCAGCGAACCGTAGTGGCGTTCCGCGAATCGCCCCGCCTCGAGCAGCGCCAGCATATTGACACCCAGATGAAGCAGGCCGAAGTGCAGGAACATCGCCGTGGCGAGACGCCACCATTGGCCGTCCTCGGTCGCCGGGCCGAAGTTCGCTCCCCAGGCGAGCTGCACCTCGTTGGGGGCGTGCCATAGCCCCGCGCCGGCAAACAGCATGGCGACGAACACGCCGACATTGATCGCCAGCAGCGCATGGGTAACCGGCAGCGACGGAGACTTTTCCCGCAGGCGCCCGATCAGGGACGGCTGCTGCTCGCCCATTGCAACACTATCTCTCCACGGAGGCATACGATGCACCTAGCCTGGCGGCGGGAAATGACACTGCGGTGAAGCAGAAAACCAAACGATCATTTGTAATAAATCCACCATGTCACGCAACTAGGCTGTCCGCCCCGACTGACGGATATTAATGACATGATAGCCTTGGTAATCGCCTGCCTGCTTGCCGCGGCCAGCAACCTAGCGGTCGCCGAAGCCAGCGCGCATGTTTATTTGGCTATGGCGAAGGCGGGGAACCGGTCTATACCGACCGCCCCCTGCCCGGCTTCGTTCTCTTCCTCGATTGCGAAGAGCCGAAACCCTCCCCCGGATCGCGGCGGCAGACCGGTCAGGGACTTCGGGCAGCGATGCAGAAACATTCTCCGCAAATCGCGACGATCGCCGCTTACAACGCAGGTCCGGCCGCAGTCGAGCGCCATGCCAGACGGATTCCACCCTTCCCCGAAACGATTTCCTATGTCCAGGAAGTCATGCGCCGCTTCGAGCTGCTGACCAACCGCCGCTAGCAGCCATTGGCTGAAGCAAGGAATTTGTGGTGGGTGCTGACGGGTTCGAACCGCCGACATTCGCCTTGTAAGGGCGACGCTCTACCAACTGAGCTAAGCACCCGATCGAACAGCGCCGATTCTAGCAAAGCGCCGCTCAATGCTTGACCAGGCCGGCCTCGGCGGCCGTTTCGCCGGCCGGCAGGGCGGCCGGCTGCACCTCCCCGACAGGGACGTCCGGCAAGGGTTCCGGCATGCGCTCGAGCGCCAGCTCGAGCACCTTGTCGATCCACTTGACCGGAACGATCTCGATGCGGTTCTTGATCGTGTCGGGGATCTCGGTGAGATCCTTGACGTTCTCCTCGGGGATCAGTGCCAGCCGGATGCCGCCGCGCACCGCCGCCAGCAGCTTCTCCTTGAGGCCGCCGATCGGCAGCACCTCGCCGCGCAGCGTGATCTCGCCGGTCATCGCCACGTCCGCGCGCACCGGGATGCCGGTGAGCACCGACACCATCGCCGTGCACATCGCGATGCCGGCCGACGGACCGTCCTTGGGCGTCGCGCCCTCGGGCAGGTGGATGTGCAGGTCGTTCTTCTGGTAGAAGTCCTCGGCAATGCCGAGCTGCTTGGCGCGCCGGCGCACCACCGTCAGCGCGGCCTGGATCGACTCCTGCATCACGTCGCCGAGCTTGCCGGTCGTCACGGTCTTGCCCTTGCCGGGCACCGCGACCGCCTCGACCGTCAGCAGTTCGCCGCCGACCTCGGTCCACGCCAGACCGGTGACCTGGCCGACCTGGTTCTCCTTTTCGGCCATGCCGAAGGTATAGCGGCGCACGCCAAGGAACTTGTCGAGGTTCTTGCCATTGACGACGACCTTGTTCTTGCGCGGCTTCATGACCAGCGACTTGACCACCTTGCGGCAGACCTTGGAAATCTCGCGCTCGAGCGACCGGACGCCGGCTTCGCGCGTGTAGTAGCGCACGATGTCGCGGATCGCGTCTTCGGTGACCGACAGTTCGTCGCGCTTGACGCCGTTGGTCTTCATCTGCTTCGGCAACAGGTAGCGCTGCGCGATGTTGACCTTCTCGTCCTCGGTATAGCCGGACAGGCGGATCACTTCCATGCGGTCGAGCAGCGGCGGCGGGATGTTGAGCGTGTTGGCCGTCGCGACGAACATCACGTCGGACAGGTCGAAGTCGACCTCGACGTAATGGTCCTGGAAGGTGTGGTTCTGTTCGGGGTCGAGCACCTCGAGCAGCGCCGACGACGGATCGCCGCGGAAATCCATGCCGATCTTGTCGACTTCGTCGAGCAGGAACAGCGGGTTCTTCACCCCGACCTTGGTCATGTTCTGCAGGATCTTGCCGGGCATCGAGCCGATGTAGGTGCGGCGGTGGCCGCGAATCTCCGCCTCGTCGCGCATGCCGCCGAGGGCCATGCGCACGAACTTGCGGTTGGTGGCCTTGGCGATCGACTGGCCGAGCGAGGTCTTGCCCACGCCGGGAGGGCCGACCAGACAGAGGATCGGGGCCTTCAGCTTGTCGACGCGCTGCTGGACGGCGAGGTACTCGACAATGCGCTCCTTGACCTTCTCGAGGCCGTAGTGATCCTTGTCGAGAATCTTCTCGGCTGCGGCGAGATCCTTGGAAATGCGCGACTTCTTCTTCCAGGGCAGACCGATCAGCGCGTCGATGTAGTTGCGCACGACGGTGGCTTCCGCCGACATCGGCGACATCAGCTTGAGCTTCTTCATCTCGGCGTTGGCCTTGGCCAGCGCCTCCTTGCTCATGCCGGCCGCCTTGATCTTCTTCTCCATCTCCTCGATGTCGGCGCCCTCTTCGCCTTCGCCGAGCTCCTTCTGGATGGCCTTGACCTGCTCGTTGAGGTAGTACTCGCGCTGGCTCTTCTCCATCTGGCGCTTGACGCGGCCACGGATGCGCTTTTCGACCTGCAGGATGTCGAGTTCGGTCTCGAGCTGGCCGAGCAGCTTGTCGAGACGATCGTCGACATTGAACATCTCGAGGATCTCCTGCTTGAGCTCCAGCTTCATCGGCAGGTGGGCGGCGATGGTGTCGGCCAGCCGGCCGGCCTCCTCGATGCCGGCCAGCGAGGTGAGAATCTCGGGCGGGATCTTCTTGTTGAGCTTCACGTACTGGTCGAACTGGGCCAGGATCGTCCGGCGCATCGCCTCGATCTCGTGGCTGCCGCGATCGCTGACCGGCACGGGCGTCACCGCGGCGACGAACAGGTCCTTGCGGTCCTCGACCCGGTCGATGCGGGCGCGCTGGGTGCCTTCGACCAGCACCTTGACGGTGCCGTCGGGCAGCTTGAGCATCTGCAGGATGTTGGAAATGCAGCCGATGTCGTAGAGGTCGCCGGCATCCGGTTCATCCTTGGCGGCGGATTTCTGGGCCACCAGGAGGATGCTCTTGCCCGCTTCCATCGCGGTTTCGAGCGCCTTGATCGATTTCGGCCGGCCGACGAAGAGCGGGATGACCATGTGCGGAAACACCACCACGTCCCGCAAGGGCAGGAGCGGCAGCATATTGTTTTCCAGGGAAACTTCAAATTCTTCGGACATGGTTGCATCCTCTGTAGGTTTGTCTCACTATCCCCAATTGGGGGTAGGGACAGGGGATTCAAGCTGCCGCCGGCAGCGGCGGCCGAAAATCTAGTTGGAGCCGGAGACCTTCGGCTGCTCGGCGTAGATCAGCAGGGGCTGGCCGCCCGTCTCGATCATGTTCTCGTCGATCACCACCTTCGCCACGCCCTGCATGCCGGGCAGCTCGAACATCGTGTCGAGCAGCACGTTCTCCAGGATCGAGCGCAAACCCCGCGCGCCGGTCTTGCGCTTGATCGCCTTCCGGGCGATCGCTTGCAGGGCTGTTGGGCGCACTTCCAATTCGACCCCTTCCATCTCGAAGAGTTTCTGGTATTGCTTGATCAGGGCATTCTTCGGCTCAATGAGGATCTGCACCAGCGCCGCCTCGTCGAGTTCGCTGAGATTGGCGACCACCGGCAGACGGCCGATCAGCTCGGGGATCAGGCCGTACTTGACCAGATCGTCGGGTTCGACCTGAGCGAGCGTCTCCGACAGGCTCGCGCTCGACTTGCTCTTGACCGTGGCGCCGAAGCCGATGCCGGCCTTCTCCGAGCGTTCCTGGATGATCTTGTCGAGTCCGTCGAAGGCGCCTCCGCAGATAAACAGGATGTTGGCGGTATCGACCTGGACGAAGTCCTGGTTCGGGTGCTTGCGGCCGCCCTGCGGCGGCACGGAGGCAATCGTCCCTTCGACCAGCTTGAGCAGCGCCTGCTGGACCCCCTCGCCGGAAACGTCGCGCGTGATCGAGCGGTTTTCGCTGCGGCGCGAGATCTTGTCGATCTCGTCGATATAGACGATGCCCTGCTGCGCCTTCTCGGCCTCGTAATCGCACTTCTGCAGCAGCTTGGCGATGATGTTCTCGACGTCCTCGCCGACGTAGCCCGCCTCGGTGAGCGTGGTCGCGTCGGCGATCACGAACGGAACGTTGAGCAGGCGCGCCAGCGTCTGGGCCAGCAGCGTCTTGCCCGAGCCGGTCGGCCCGACCAGCAGGATGTTGCTCTTGGCCAGTTCGACGTCGTCCTTGCCCTTCGGCGCGCTGCGCAGACGCTTGTAGTGGTTGTAGACCGCGACGGCGAGGATCTTCTTCGCCTGCTCCTGGCCGATCACGTACTGGTCGAGCACGGCGCGGATCTCGGCCGGCACCGGCAGGTCGCGCGACGTCTTGGCCGGCTCCTCGCCCGCCCCGTCGTCGCGGATGATGTCGTTGCAGAGGTCGATGCACTCGTCGCAGATGAACACCGACGGCCCGGCGATCAGCTTCTTGACCTCGTGCTGGCTCTTGCCGCAGAAAGAGCAGTAGAGCAGCTTCTCCGGACTGCTTTTCTTGTCTGTCATCGCTGTGTCTCCTCGGTTGGGGGGGCGGCCGTCAGGCGGCGTCGGTACGGCTGGTCAGCACCTGGTCGGCCAACCCGTATTCGACCGCCGCTTCGGCGGAGAGGAAATTGTCGCGATCGGTGTCGCGCTCGATGCGCTCGATCGGCTGGCCGGTATGCTTGGCCAGCATTTCGTTGAGGCGCTGCTTGATGTAGAGAATCTCCCGGGGCATGGATCTCGACGTCGGACGCCTGCCCCTGGAAGCCGCCCAGCGGCTGGTGAATCATCACGCGGGAGTTCGGCAGGCAATAGCGCTTGCCCTTCGTGCCCGCCGCCAGGAGGAAGGAGCCCATCGAGGCCGCCTGGCCGACGCACAGCGTCGACACGTCCGGCTTGATGAACTGCATGGTGTCGTAGATCGCCAGACCGGCCGTCACCGAACCGCCGGGGGAATTGATGTAGAAGAAGATGTCCTTGTCCGGGTTCTCCGATTCGAGGAACAGCATCTAGGGCGACGATCAGGTTGGCGGTCACGTCGTTCACCGGCCCGACGAGAAAGATCACGCGCTCCTTGAGCAGGCGGGAATAGATGTCGTAGGCGCGCTCGCCGCGGCCGCTGGTCTCGATGACCATCGGCACGAGGCCCAGCGCCCGTGTTTCTGTCGTGATTTCGTTTCCGATCATGGCGGGCATCATGCCGCATTACCCATCAGTTCGTCAAAAGCGACGGCCTTGTCGGTGACCTGGGCATTGGCGAGCACCCAGTCGACGACGTTGTTCTCCATCGCCAGCGCCTCGGCCTCGGCCAGCCGCTGCGGCTGGCTGTAGTACCAGCGCACGACCTCCTTCGGGTCCTCGAAGGTGGCGGCGAAATCGTCGACCACCGCGCGCACCTGCTCGGGCTTGACGTGCAGGTCCTTGGCCTTGACCAGCTCGGCGACGATCAGGCCGAGCTTGACGCGG
>CZVZ01002105.1_pt1 | contig 27671 bp, 30 predicted proteins | sample 1498571 | NCBI WGS metagenome assembly CZVZ01 (sample SAMEA3649934, study PRJEB11730) | metagenome | reverse complement strand
AGCACGTCGAAGGGCTCCTTGGCGTTGATCTTCTCGGCTTCGCGCGCCGCCGCGCCGGTGTCGAGCCTGGCGACGATTTCCTCGATGGTCATGCGGCCCTGGCCGAACACCTCGCCGTTGAGGTAGACAACCGGCACGGCCATGATCTGGCGCGCCTCGACCTCCTTCTGGAACAGCGCGCCGTCGATCATCACGCTCTCGACGCCGGGATTGAGCACCGCCATCAGGTTGAGCGCCTGCACCACGTCGGGGCAGTTGTGGCACGACAGCGAGATGAAGGTCTCGAATTTGAACTTGCCGGGCAACGACTTGATCTGCTCGATCAGCGCGGCATCGACCTTGGGCGGATGGCCGCCGGTCTGCAGCAGGGCGAGGATCAGCGAGGTGAACTCGTGGCCCATCGGTAGGCCGGCAAAGTGGATGCGGTGGACCTCGCCCGGCCGGCCGACCGAGAAGGAGGGGCGGCGGTCGGCAGTGCCGTCCTCGCGCACGCTGACCTTGGACGACAACGCGGCGATGTCGGCGAGCAGCTCGCTGATCTGGCGCGAGGCATCGCTCGCATCGGGCGAGGCGACGAGTTCGATCGGCTGCTGCAGGCGTTCGAGATAGGCGGACAACTGGGCCTTGATGGCATCGTCGAGCATGGTGTTCTCCTGAATGGATCGCAATGGGAAGGCATCCGTCGTGGGGCATGCCTTGCCGCTGCGATCCCGGCCCCGGCCACTCGTGATGTGCCGGGGCGGGACGGCGGGGTTGGGTTGCTTTTTTAGATCTTGCCGACCAGGTCGAGGGAGGGCTTCAGCGTCGCGTCGCCTTCCTTCCACTTGGCGGGGCAGACTTCGCCCGGATGCGCCTCGATGTACTGCGCGGCCTTGACCTTGCGCAGCAGCTCGGCGGCATCGCGGCCGATGCCGAGGTCGTGGATCTCGATGACCTTGATCTCGCCCTTCGGGTTGACGACGAAGGTGCCGCGCAGCGCCAGGCCCTCTTCCTCGATCATCACGTCGAAGTTGCGGGTGATGGTGCCGGTCGGGTCGCCGATCATCGGATACTTGATCTTGCGGATGGTCTCGGACGCATCGGCCCAGGCCTTGTGGGTGAAGTGGGTGTCGGTGGACACGCCGTAGCACTCGACGCCGATCTTCTGGAACTCGGGATAGAGGTCGGCGAGGTCGCCCAGCTCGGTCGGGCAGACGAAGGTGAAGTCGGCCGGGTAGAAGAAGAAGACGGCCCACTTGCCCTTGACGCTGGCGTCGGTGACTTCGACGAACTTGCCGTTGTGGTAGGCCTGCGCCTTGAAGGGCTTGATGGTGGTGTTGATCAGGGACATGGTGACTCTCCTTGGTTGCTGATTGATGGATGGCTGGAAATCTCTTGCGGTCATAAGCGATGGCACGGGAGGCATCTTATGTGCGGTCGCAGCATTCCTCCAATTGATTGTTGCGATTCAATCGATAGTAATTGACAATTGCCAGCCGGGCAGCATCGATAGCTGTCGCCTATCGCCTTGTTTGGCAAAAACAATTTCCCTTCTCCGTGTCCGGCTTCTAGGATTGGTTGGTCAGAGCGTCCCCGTGCGTTCTGCTCCATAACCCACCAAGAGGAGAAGACGATGCAACTCAAAGGCAGCAAGACCGAGCAGCACCTGAAAGACGCCTTCGCGGGCGAGTCACAGGCCAACCGCCGCTACCTGTATTTCGCTAACAAGGCCGACGTCGAGGGTTATGCGGACGTCGCCGCGCTGTTCCGCTCCACCGCGGAAGGCGAAACCGGCCACGCCCACGGCCACCTCGAATACCTCGAGGCCTGCGGCGACCCGGCCACCGGCCTGCCGTTCGGCACGACCAAGGCCAATCTGGCGACCGCCGTCGCCGGCGAGACGCACGAATACACCGACATGTATCCCGGCATGGCCAAGGATGCGCGCTCGGAAGGCTTCGACGAGATCGCCGACTGGTTCGAGACCCTGGCCAAGGCCGAGCGCTCGCACGCCAACCGTTACCAGAAGGCCCTGAACGAACTGGGCTGAGCCTCACCGCACGACACCGGCGGCCACGCAGCCGCCGGGCGGCGCACCTCCAACCCCGACACCCCCACAACGATCCGCGCAGAGGAGGAATGCTCATGGCCGGCCCCACCGCCACGAGGGAAGGGAATCTCGAGGCTCCCACCCGCCACCCGCTCGACTGGCAGAACCCCGAGTTCTACAGCGAGGCGGCGCTCTACCACGAGATGGAGCGCGTCTTCGACATCTGCCACGGCTGCCGCCGCTGCGTCAGCCTGTGCCAGTCCTTCCCCACCCTGTTCGACCTCGTCGATGAATCGGAGACGATGGAGGTCGACGGCGTCAGAAAGGAAGACTATTGGAAGGTCGTCGAGCACTGCTATCTCTGCGACCTCTGCTACATGACAAAGTGTCCCTACGTGCCGCCGCACGAGTGGAACCTCGACTTCCCGCACCTGATGCTGCGCGCCAAGGCGGTGCATTACCGCACCGGCGACACGAAACTGCGCGACAAGGTGCTCACCAGCACCGACCTGGTCGGCAAGTTCTGCGGCATCCCGATCGTCGCGCCGACGGTGAACGCGGTGAACCGCATCGGCGCGGTGCGCAAGGTGCTCGAAGGCGTGGTCGGCATCCACAGCGAGGCCTGGCTGCCCGAATTCGACAGCAGGCCGCTGCGCAGCCGCCTCAAGGTGCTCGACCCGGCCACGCCGGGCGAGGCGGCCGGCCCGACCACCGGGAAAATCGCGCTGTTCGCCACCTGCTACATGAACCGCAACGAGCCCGGCCCGGGCGAGGATCTGGTCGCCGTCTTCGAGCACAACAATATTCCCGTGACCCTGGCGCAGAAGGAGCAATGCTGCGGCATGCCCAAGCTGGAACTGGGCGACCTGCAGTCGGTGCGCCTCGCCAAGGAAGCCAACATCCCGGTGCTGGCCAGGCTCGTCGATGACGGCTGGGATCTCACCGCGCTGGTGCCTTCCTGCGTGCTGATGTTCAAGCAGGAACTGCCGCTGATGTTCCCCGACGATCCCGACGTGCAGAAGGTGAAGAACGCCTTCCACGACCCGTTCGAATATCTGATGCTGCGCCACAAGGAAGGCAAGCTGAAGACCGACTTCAAGCACGGCCTCGGCAAGGTTTCGTATCACGCGGCCTGCCATCAGCGCGTGCAGAACATCGGCCCGAAGACGAAGGAATGCCTGTCCCTCGTGCCGGACACCGCAGTCGACATCATCGAGCGCTGCTCAGGCCACGACGGCACCTACGCCGTCAAGACCGAGTACCACCAGTACGCGATGAAGATCGTCAAGCCGGTCGTCAGTCGCATCAACCAGAACGCCCCGGACCACTACGGTTCCGACTGCGCGATGGCCGGCCACCACATCGGCCATGCGCGCGCCGACGGCACCGCACCCGAGCATCCCATCACCCTGCTGAGAAAAGCCTACGGAGTCTGACCCATGCTCACCCACGACCAGTTGTACAGCCTCGAACAGTACGCCCGCGTGCGTCCCGAGTTTCGCGCCAAGGTCATCGCCCACAAGAAGAACCGCATCGTGCCGGTCGGCCCGCACGCCACGCTGCACTTCGAGGACCGGCTGACGATGCAGTACCAGGTGCAGGAGATGCTGCGCCTCGAGCGGATGTTCGAGCCCGAGCTGATCCAGGAGGAGCTCGACGTCTACAACCCGTTGATCCCCGACGGCAGCAACTGGAAGGCGACCTTCATGATCGAGTTTCCGGACGAGGCGGAGCGCAAGGTGCAACTGGCGAAGCTGCTCGGCATCGAGAAGGCCGTCTGGGTGCAGGTCGCCGACTTCGCGCGCGTGGCGCCGATCGCCAACGAGGATCTCGACCGCGAGACCGAGGAGAAAACCGCCTCCGTCCATTTCCTGCGCTTCGAGCTGACGCCCGAGATGTGCCGCGCGGTGAAGAACGGCGCGGCGATCCGCGTCGGCATCGACCATCCGCACTACCAAGCAGAAACCACCCTGGTGCCGGCGGCGCGCGATTCGCTGGCCGCGGATCTCGCATAAAACTCGGCGCCGGCGAGGCGGCGAAAAAAGCTGCTGGCTTGCCCATCCCCCACCGGATGGGCTGGCTTGCAGCAGTCCCCCACGGAAACTCAGTTGGTCAGCGGCGACACCCGGCCGTCCTCTATGGGCGCGTTTCCGCTCAACACCGCGAGGCTGCGCGCGAAGCTGCCGACGCCCGGCGACTGGACGAACACACAGGGCTTGCCTAGCTTCTTGCAGGCATCCTTGAGCCGGTAGTAGGCGGCATGCGAGACGCAGCCGGCCTGGCAGACGATCGCGTCGGCGGCGGACACCACGGCATCGATGCGATGCAGGCTTTCTTCCTGGCCGCCGTCGTGATGAAGGAAGCGCCCCCCATGTGCTTCGACGAGGCGGCGGTAGCCATCGACCAGGTTGGTGCGCCCGCCGATGCACAGCACGCAGCGCCCGGCGAGCTGCGCCTCGGCCGGACAGGTGCGTCCGCAGCCCTGCGGGCCGGCGACGCCGCCGCAGCCGCCGATCCCGAGGGCGAATTCCAATGCGGCTTCGGCCGCGGCCAACTCGGCGCGCGTCTCGGCCAGGGCCGTCCCGCTCGCATTGGCGCGGCGCGCGTTCGCCGCATTGCGTTCCTCGAGCGTCTCGATGCGCAGCACCATCGCCTCGGCGCGGGCATGCAGGGCGGGATAGTCGCGCGCCTGGCGGCGCGCCTCGCCCAATTCGAGATCGCGCTGGGACAACAGGGCGGCGCGCGCCGCGAGGTCCCGCAGGCGCCGTTCGAGCGCCGCCCGTTCGCGGGCCCACTCCCGCTCGCGGGCGGACAGGCCGTGACGCAGCGACTGCGCCTCGTCGCGCAGATGGGCGTTCTCGTGTTTCAGGTGCTCCAGCAGGCGCAGGTCGGCGCGCACCGCCGCCCCCGTCTGATGGGAAAGCATGTGGATGTCGGCGAAGATTTCCCGGCCGCCCTCCTCGCCGAGGTCGGGATGGCTCCAGGCCGCCCAGAGGGCACCGGCGACGTCCTGGCCGGCCTGCAGGGCTTCGCGCCAGAGCGCCAGCACGGCCGCCTCGTCCTTCGCCCGCGCGAAGCGCTGGATGGCGGCGGCGTGATGCTTCTCGAAGAAGCGCTGGATCAATTCGGCGATCTCGCTGCGGGCGTCGCAGCTGCCGACCACTGTCGTGTGCAGCGTGTAGTCGCTCATTTCCTGCACGTCGAAACCGGCGCGCGCCGCCAGGCGGCGCATCTCGGCCACCGGCAGGCAGGTGCCGATCAGCGGGCAGTGCCAGCGCGTCGGCATTTCCCAGATTTTCTTGCGGCGGCGCCCCGCAACGCGCGGCTGCGGTTGCCGCTGCGGCGCATCGCCGAAAGCGGCCTGGAACAACTGGGTCAAGGGAGTATTCATGCGGCAGTCTCCAAACGGTCTGGCTGGCTGCCGCGGACGCCGTATCGCGTCCCGTCCGGGTGGCTGGCTGTGATTGCGAAAAGTCCGCGCTGGCGGAGCGGCTCAGAATGCGCCCATCAACATCTCCGTCCCGCCTCCCTTCGCGTCGGCACGACGTTCCGGCAGGGCCTCGTGCGGCGCGCTGTCATGCTCGCCGTCGCGGTCGAGAATCTCGACCAGCTCGCGCGCGTGGCGACGCAGATGGTCATCGGCTTCCGGGTCGCTGGCGACCCTTTCCAGCAGCATCGCCGCCAGATAGGCGGAACGCTGGCAGCCGGTTTCCATGTGCTTGGCGAGATGCGCCAGCGCGCCCGCCACCATGCGGGCTGGCGTCTGCTCCGCCTGCGGTTCCCGGCTGCCGCAAGCGCTGGATATCGTCGTATTCATGTATCGGCTCCAATCTGGTTTCATCGCAAAATAGCGTCAACAAATGATAATCATTATCAACAAAATTGCAAGAGGCTTTTTTCATCCCGCTTCAGGGCCCCATGCACGACTGGAGCGGCGACATGCCGAACTGGCGACGACATGCTGCCGCACGCCGCGCGGCGGGTCATCGATTTCGCCTTTTCGCCGTAGCGCGGCACACTTCCGCACGCAAACTCGGCGCTGGCAAGGCGGCGGTCCGATCGCATGCTAGACTTCCTCGCTAACTGAATAAGATTTATTCTCAACATGCCGCTGATCGCCTCGTCCATCCCCGGCCGCCTGCGCCTGCGCGACCGCGCGTTGCGGAATCCGGCACGCCTCGAGGATCTCCGCCGGACCGTCGCGCGCTGGCGCGGAGTGGAGGTGGCCGAAGCCAACCCGCTGGCGGGAAGTCTCTTGCTGCGCTACGACCCCGCCAGGCTCCCGCAGGCGCGCATCGAGGCGCGCATCGCGCAATTGGCCTCAAAATCCGCACCGGTGAAATCGCCGGCGGAGCGCCCCGCCCCGGCCCGCCACGGCGGCACACCGCGCGCCCACGCTGGAGGCACGCTACGCGTGCGTACCAACCGCTGGGCCAAGCGCGGCATGCTGCTGAGCCTGGCCATCTCCCTGCTGCTGGCCGGCGCCGGCCGCAAGCGCTGGCATGCGCTGGCGGGTGGTCTGTTCCTCGCCTCGCTGGCGGTGCACCTCTGGGCGCACCGCCGCCACATCCTGCGCTAATCGCGCCAATCCGCCGGCAAGGCGCTGCGCCCGCCGCGCAGGGCGTTGAGCAGGATGGCGATGGTGGTGCCGTTGTGGAGCACGGAAGAGGCCACCGGCGTGAGCTTGCCCGCGGCGGCGGCGGCGAGAATGGCGCTGTTGGCGCCGACGGTGAGCTTGAAGTTGCTGTCGATCAGGCCCATCGTCGCGTTGGCGAGCTGCTTGGCGTCGGCGACGCGCTCGATGCCGTCTTCGAGCAGGGCGATGTCGGAGGTCAGGCGCGCGATGTCGGCGCCCTGCTGCATGGCGATGCCGACATGGGCGCCGGCCAGCGCTGGCGCGTCATTGATGCCGTCGCCGACGAAGGCCAGCTTCGCGCCGGCCTCCTTCATCCGCGCCACCAGGGCCGCCTTCTCGTCCGGCAGCAGTTCGGCGTGAAACTCGTCGAGGCCCATTTCCCTGGCCAGCTCGGCCGCGCGATCGCGGTGGTCGCCGGTAAGCATGACGACGCGCTTGACGCCGAGCGTGCGCAGCCGGGCGATCGTCGCCGCACTGGCCCCGCGCACCTGGTCCTTGAGCGCGATGACGCCGATCAGGCGTCCGCCGAAGCCGATGTAGAGCAGCGTCTTGCCTTCCTGGAACAGGCGCCCGATGCGCTTCTTCTGCACGGCATCGATCGGCACGCCCTCGTCTTCCTCGACGAAATGGCGCGAGCCGACGACGATGCGCTTGCCGTCGATGACGCTGGCCACGCCGTGCGCGGCGATGAACTCGACCTCCTTGTGATCGAAGTGGCGGCCGTGGTTCTTGCGCGCCGCCTCGACGACGGCCAGCGCCAGCGGATGGAAGTAGTGCTCCTCGACCGAGGCGGCGAGGTCGATGAGATCCTTGGCGGTGTAGTCCGGATCGAAGGCGATCGAGTCGGTGACGGCGAGCTTGCCGGTGGTGAGCGTGCCGGTCTTGTCGAAGACGAAGGTGTCGGCGCAGGCCAGGCGCTCGAGCACGTCGGCGCCCTTGATCAGAATGCCGCGCTTGCCGGCCGCGAACATCGCCGACTTGAAGGCGACCGGGGTGGCAAGCTTCAGCGCGCAGGAATAGTCGGCCTGGAGCACCGCCGCCGCGCGCTGCCAGTCGCCGGTCAGCAGCCAGGCGGCGCCGGCCAGCCCGAGCACGCCGGGGACGAGCTTGTCGGCCAGCTTCGAGGCGCCGAGCTGCGCGTTGCTCTTCGCCGTGAGCGAGGCTTCGACGTAATCGGCGATGCGCGCCGCCGCCGTCTTGCGGCCGACATGCTCGGCGTAGATGCGCAACCGGCCTTCCTCGACCGCCGTGCCGGAGAGGACCGGATCGCCGCGCTTGCGGCTGATCGGCACGCTCTCGCCGGTCATCGAGGCTTCATTGACCAACGCCTCGCCGCCGAGCACGGTGCCGTCGACCGGAATCGTCGCCCCGGCACCGACGATCACCGTCGCGCCGACGCCGACCTTTTCCGCTTCGACCTGCCGCTCGACACCGTCTTCCTCGACCCACACCAGCCCGGTGTCGGGCCGCAGCAGGTTTTTCAGCAGGTCGTCGGAGCGGCGCGCGATGGAATTTTCCAGATACTCGCCGAGCGCCAGCATGAAGACCGTGGCGTTGGCGGCGACGTAATCGCGGCTTGCCGTCGAGATCGCCACGGCCAGCGCCTCGAGCACGTGGGAATTGATGCCCTCGTGGAACAGGTCATCGACGGCACCGCCATAGAGAGGCAGCGACGCGGCGAGCGTTGCGGGCATCTGCAGTGTCGGCGGCAACTTGTTGGTAGCTACCAGCAGTGCGCCGCTCGCGACCACGGCGCCGAGCTCCTTCTGCTGCGCACCGTTGGCCGATACGCCCGTCCGCGTCGGCAGGCACAGCGCCAGAATCGCAGCGCCCAGCCGATCGACGTCCGTCATGCCTGCATCGAACTCGACGACCAGCGAGCGGGCCGCCGCATTGAGGCGGGCCGCGGTCACGCCCGGCAGATTCTCGACGGCCTGTGCGATCACGCGCGCATCGAAGGGTGCGCCGGCCGACGCCTGGAAGCGGAAACGCACCCGCCCCGCCAACTGGTGCGCCGGCACCAGGCTGGCGAAAGGGGTGTTGCCCTTGGTCACGCTAGCCTCCGCTGCGTTTCTCCGCGGCGACTTCTGCCTTGAGATCGGCCATTTGCTCCTTCATTTCCTCGAAGCCGCCCGCGACGCCGGCGTAGAGCTTCATCATCCCCTTCATGAGCTTGGCGCGCATCTCCTCGTCGCCGAGCACATAGACCGCCGCGGCGCCGAGCAGCGCGCCGACGATGAACTGCTCGGTATGGCGCGAGCCGACAAGGCCCTGCAGGTTGTGGAGGAAGCTGCCGTCCATTCCTGGAACGCCATAGCCCATGCCGGGGGGCGCCCCCGGGTTCATGTTGGCGGGATCCATGCCCGTCATTCCCATCCCGGCACCCATGCCGGCACCCATGCCGGCACCCATGCCGCCGCCGAAGCCAGCCTGGCCCCAGCCGGCCGCCTGGTTCGCATGTTTATGCTTTTTCTTTCCCATCTTTTCTCTCCTTGGAATCAGTCATCAATTTTTCGATCACGGCAACACCGGCGACGCCCGCCGCCACAGCGATGGCCATGCGGCCGAAATCGCGCTGCTGCCAGGCCTGCGCCGCCATGCTGCCGGCCGCGAGCGAGGCACCGCCTTGCAGCGCCAGGCGCAGGGCGCGCTTGTTCATGACAGGGCGTCCGGGCCGGTCCTGAATCGCCGCCAGCAGGCCGGCCGCGACCATGCCCTGCACGAAAGCCCCCGACGCCGGACCAGTGCGAACGCCTACTGGCGCATAGGCGCCGGGGTAGGCAAGGGGCATTCTCATGAGGCGGCCTCAGCCGAAGGCTTGGCAACCTTGGCGGCCTTCGCGGTCTTCGTGCTCTTCGTCGCCTTGGCCGGCTTGCGCGCCGCAACCGGTTTTTTCGTGGCGGCCTTGGCCTTGGGCGCGGTCAGGCGCGCGCGCATTTTCGCGGACGAGTGCTCGATGGCTTCGAGGCTCGACACCGTGGCCTTGCGCAACTTTTCCTGGGCAGTGCCCGCAGCGTGCAGCAGCTTTTCTTCCGCCTTCTCGACGCCGGCATGGGTGTTCTGGTTGCGCCACAACTTGATGGCGAGCGCGCCGGTCGCGATGCCGGCGACGAATGGCAGCAGGGGCAGCATGTCATTTCTCCTTGGTTGATGAAAGCGTTTGGGGTTTCGCCGGCTTCGGCTGGCGCAGCCAGTGCGCCGCGGCACTGCCCGCCACCATGCCGGCCAGCATCGCCGGATGGGTGGCGCGCACCAGCGAGCCGACGAGGCCGAAGGCGCCGTGCTGGCGGGCGAGCAACGCGAAGCCGCGCTCCAGCGCATCGGTCAGCGGACCGTGACGCACGTAGGCCTGGCTCGGCGGGATGCCTTGCCGCACATGCCAGCTCTCCCTGGCGCTGGCCGCTTCCAGCGCACGCTGGAAAGCGGGCAGATGATTGTTCAGCGAAGCCGCCCGCAGGTTGCCGAACACCTGGCGCACATCCGGTTCGCGCACCCAGCCGAGCAGGTAGTCGTAGAGCCGCACATTGGCGATCTCGCCGGCCACGCCACGCTCGAGACTGGCCCGCCAGGTCGGCGCCACGGTCGTCTCCGCCGGGAAGGGATCGATCGGTCGCGGCACGCCGTAGCGCTCGCACAGTCGCGTCAAGGCCTCGACGTGCTGCAACTCGGACTGCACGATGTTCACGAACGGTGGTTGCGGGCCGAAGGCCGCCACCACGGCGGCGTAATAGGCGCGCGCCGCATATTCATCGTAGAGCGCGATGCGCAGGGCCTGGTGCAGCACAGGGAAAGGAGCGGCCGGCTGGATGACCTGGCTGCGCAGGATGGCTTCGTCATAGTTGGCCATTGCGGATCTCCTCGTACTTTTCCTGCAGGATGCCGACCAGCGTTGCCGCGGCATCGGTCTGATGCCCAGCCAGCAGATCGGGCCAGGCGGCGTCGGGGATGGTGGCGCTGTCGTATTCGACGACGCAGGAGCGCGCCAGCAGGTTCACCGAGATGTCACGCACGCCGCGAATCCCGGCCAGTGCGGCCTTCAGCCGGTCGCCGCCCACGCCCCGCAATGCGGTTTCATCGAGCGCCGCCGCGTCCAGCTTGAGGCGCACGCGCCCGCCGATCTGGTGGGCGATGCGCAGATAGGGCGCATAAGTCGACACCACCTGCCAGGGATCGATGTCCGGCAGGCGGGTGTTGCGGGATATTGCCAGCTTGTATCCAGTCATGGTTGCCATCGGGGTCTTCCCTCGCTGGCTTGCCGCATGCGGTGAGTCTGGGCGGCTGGCTGGCTAACGGAGCGCTGCTCTCGTGCAAAATCTAGCACCGGCACCGAACCGATGCTTGATACAGATCAATGGTGAGGAATCTATTTGGTCCGCCTTCGTTCATGGCTGCGGCGCATCCGCCGTCAATGCTTCGCCCGCCGTTGCCAGCGCCTCGATCAGCTCGCGCGCATAGCGATGCTCCGCCGCTTCGCCGGCGCCGACTTTCTTCAGGTAGATCTCCAGTCCGACATAGAGGCAGTCCTGCGCCTGCCAGACCTCCTCCGGAATGCTGGTCTTGCCGCTGGGGAAACGATCGTGCTGGCCGTCACCGCCGATACGGATTAGCCGGAGCGCAGGCTGACCGGCATGGCCAGGATCTCCCCGCAACAACTCCTGCATGGAGTCTGCCAGGCGCTCCGGCAACCTGCTGTAGATATCGGCACACGGGCCGTCCTCGTCCAGCCCGGAATGCAGGTCGATCATCATGCGGTGCTTGCGCATGTGGGGCAGCAGCTGCAGATAGAGTTCGCGATGCAGCTTGCCGTGCTGGAAATGCTCATCGGCGCGGGGATGCCGCCCCGGCAGGCCTTCCGGGATTTCCAGCACATCGAGGCGCGACCGGTCGACCAGGGCGGCCGCCGCGCGGCCGAAGGCCAGTTCCTCGCGGTGGATGCCGATGACCAGCAGCGCGTTCGCCATCAGCTCCGCCCGCAACTCCGGGCGTTGCCGCAGCTGTTGCAGCCGCTCGCCATTGCCGGGGTGAGGGGAATGACGGTGCGACCGGCCTGCTGGCCGTAGCGGCGCATGGCGATGAAGGCGGCGGCGAAGCTCGCGCCGACGATGCCGACCAAGATCGAGGCCGTCAGCGGATCGCGACCGAAGTTGGCGATCTGGTACCACAGCGTGGCGACGCCGTAGCCGAGGCCCAGCGTCCAGCTGCCGACGAAGAGCATCCAGCGCGTGCCGCTTTCCTGATAGACCGCCGCCAGCGCCGCCGTGCAGGGGGTGTAGAGCAGGATGAACAGCAGGTAGGCGAAGGCGCCGGCCGCGCCGTCGAAACGCGCGGCCATCGCGCCGAAGGTACCGGTGTGAACCTCCTGCTCCTCGGCCACGGCTTCCTGGTCGGTCAGATCGCCGACGCCGAGCCCGAGCGGATCGGCCCAGCTGCCGAGCGCATCGCCGAGGTTGGCCGGAATGGTCGCCACCGCTGCAGACAGCGCATTGCCGAGGCTGAAGGCTTCCTCTTCCTTGGGTTCCTCGCCGGCAGCCGCGGCATCGCTCTCCGCCAGTGCCGAGTAGGTGGCGTCGAGGGTGCCGACCACCGCCTCCTTGGCCAGGATGCCGGTGAAGATGCCGACGGCCGCCGGCCAGTTCTCGGCGTTCAGGCCGAGCGGGCTGAAGGCCGGCGCGATGCTGCGACCGACTGCCGCGAGCACCGACTTCTCGCTGTCCTCGTTGCCGAAGCTGCCGTCGGTGCCGACGGCGTTCAGGAAGTTGAGCACCAGCACCATCGGCAGGATGATGCGCCCGGCCTTGACGATGAAGCCCCTGAGGCGGCCCCAGGTGTGGAACAGGATGCCCTTCACGGTGGGCATGTGGTAAGGCGGCAGCTCCATGATGAACGGCGTCGCCTCGCCCTGCAGCAGCGTGTGCTTGAGCAGCAGGCCGGTCGCCACGGCGACGACGATGCCGAGCAGGTACAGCCCGAAGACGACGTTCTGCGCCCCCTCGGCGAAGAAGGCGGCGGCGAACAGCACATACACCGGCAGGCGCGCGCCGCAGGACATGAACGGCGCCATGGCGATGGTCATCAGGCGGTCGCGGCGCTGTTCGAGCGTGCGCGTGGCCATGATCGCCGGCACGTTGCAGCCGAAGCCGACGATCAGCGGCACGAAGGACTTGCCCGGCAGGCCGACCCAGCGCATGAAGCGGTCCATGACGAAGGCGGCGCGCGCCATGTAGCCGGAATCCTCCAGAATCGACAGGAACAGGTAGAGGAAGCCGATCACCGGGATGAAGGTCGCCACGGTCTGGATGCCGCCGCCGATGCCGTTGGCCAGCATCACCTTCAGCCACTCGGAGGCGCCCATGCCGGCGAGCACCTCGCCGAAACCGTCGACGAAGATCGCGCCGGCGGCCTGGTCGAAGAAGTCGATGAAGGCGCCGCCGATGTTGATGGTGAACATGAACATCAGGTACATCATCGCCAGGAAGATCGGGATGCCCAGCGCACGGTTGAGGACGATGCGGTCGATGCGGTCGGTAATGTCGCGGCCGCCGCGGCCGCTGCGCTTGACGGCGGCCCCCGCGATGCGGCCGGCCAGGCCGTAGCGCGCTTCAGCCACCAGGATGTCGAGTTCCCCGTCGAACTTTTCGGCGCTGGCCGAGGTCCTGGCCGCCAGCTCGTCGCCGACGGCGCTGCGGGCCAGGTCGTCGCCCTCGAGCAGGCGGACCGCCAGCCAGCGCGGTGCGGCCGGGGCTTTGCCGCCGGCGGCTTCGTTGGCCTCGATGGCCTTGGCCACCTCGTCGATGATCGATTCCAGTTCCGCACTGTACTGAACGCGCGCACCGGCGGCGGCGGGAGCCGCTGCCGCTACGCGGATGGCGGCCTTCAATTCCTTGATGCCGGCCCCCTCGGAAGCGACCACCGGTACCACCGGGCAGCCCAGTTCACTCGCCAGCGCGGCGGCATCGACCTGCATGCCCTTGGCTTCGGCCACGTCGGTCATGTTGAGCACGACCAGCAGCGGCACGCCCATCTCGACGAGCTGCGAGGTGAGGTAGAGGTTGCGCTCGAGGTTGGAGGCATCGACGATGTTGATGACGAGATCCGCTCCGCCGGCATGCACGTAGTCGCGCGCAATGCGCTCGTCGAGCGACACCTCGCGGTCGACCACGTCGAGCGAATAGGTGCCGGGCAGGTCGACCACCTCGACGCGCACGTCGTCATGGTGGTACTCGCCGCTCTTCTTCTCGACCGTCACGCCCGGCCAGTTGCCGACGCGCTGCTTCGAGCCTGTGAGGGCGTTGAACAGCGTGGTCTTGCCGCAGTTGGGGTTGCCCACCAGGGCGATGGTGTATTGGTTCGTCATCACAATTTCTCCACGTTCATGGCCGCCGCCTCTTCTTTGCGCAAGGAGAGGGAAAACCCGCGCACGCTGATTTCCACCGGGTCGCCCATCGGCGCGACGCGCATCACCGACAGTTCCGCGCCGGGCGTGAGGCCCATGGTCAGGAGCTTGCGGCGATAGGCGCCGCCCGCCTCGGTGTAGCCCTTCACCTTGGCGCGATCGCCGACTTGCAGTTCTCCGAGTGTCGTCATCTTTGTCTTCCTTGCGTTAAACCTCTTCCACCATGATCTTGTGCGCCATGCCGCCGCCGAGGGCGAAGCGCGTCTCGCCGCGCTTGACCACCACGCCGCCGCCCTCGCGCTGATGCACGGTCAGCTCGGCGCCGACGTTGATGCCCATCTCCGTCATGCGCTTGTCGAGCATGGCGCCGCCGCGCAGGGCGACGACGCGCACATGCTGGCCGACATCGGCCAGCATCAACGGAAAAAGTTTGGCAGCCATCGCCGTCCCGCCGCTCGCGGTTTCGTTCAAAACTCCCAGGAAAAGCCGACCTGGCCGAAGCTGCGGTCGTTGCCGCGCCCGATTGCGCCAGAGACCTTGAAGCCTTCGATAATCTCGTAGCGCAAGCCGATCGCCTTGTCCGGCCGGGCATGTTCCTCGCCGAAGATTTCCGCCGTCAGCTTGAGGTTTTCCGCGAGAGGATGCTCGTAGCCCGCCCCCCAGGTTCCGACGGTATCGCTGTCGCCCTGCGCCTTGACCCGCGTCGCGCCGAGGTTCAGGTGCACGACCTGGCCTTGCTCGAAACGGTAGGTGGCGAGGCCCGAGAAGGCGTATTCCTTCTCGGTGAACCTGTCCGGCGTCGAACGCTCATTCACCCGCGTATGGCCGTAGCCGAAGCTGGCGCCGAGCGACCAGCCGGACTCGTTCTGGATCGGCACCCACTTGACGCCGATGCCGGTGCCGCGCAGCTTGGTGGAAGGATCGGGATCATGGTCGGTGGCGCGCGCGACGGAAATGCCGATCTCAACGTTATCGACGGGCGCGAAGCCGAACACCAGCTCGCCGCCGCGCTCCTTGTCGTCGCGGCCCTGGGCGCCCTCGACTTTCAGGCCGCCCTTGCCGAGCGTGCCGGCGTCGTCGACGTTCATCGGCGGTTCGGCATGCGCCGGAAAGGTGGTCAGGCAAGCCGTTGCGGCAATCAGGGCGAAATGATGCAGCTGTTTCTTCATGAGCTTCTCCACGTGACAAACGATAATGCAGTGCTATATTACATGAGAATCATTCTCAAAGTAAAACAATTTTTCTGATGCGGCTATTTTTTCGGCGGTCAGGGAATGGCGGTGCCTTTGCAGCCGAAGCGCCCGTCGGCGCGCGGCGCGAGGAACAGCGGCGCCATGTGCCAGGCGAACAGGCCGTAGGCCGCGGTCCACAGCAGGCCGGCGGCCACCAATAGCGCCTGCGCATCCGCGCCGGGCCAGGCGGAAAGCGCGCGCAGGACGGCCGCGCACACGAGCAGCAGCGCGCCGGCCGGCAGCCAGGACCGCGTCTCGAACGGCATGCCGCAATGGGCGCGGCCGGCGATGCTCATCACCGCGTAGATGGCCAGGCCCAGGGCGCCGACGGTGAGAAGATGGCGGCCGGCGCTGAATGCTCCTGTCTCGAACACGAGCGACAGCCCCATCAGCGCATAGCCCGCCGCCATCGCGACATAGACGCAGTAGAGCATCAGCGGCCGCTGACGGAACAGCGCCCGGCCAACGTGCCAGTCGTTCATCAGGTTGAACAGCGCGCCGGCGGCGGCCAGCGCCAGCCAGCCGCCGAGGCGCGCGCCGGGCGCGAGGAATTCGGCCGCCGTATAGAGTCCGATGCAGAAGATCGCCAGATTGCGCCGGGGCGGCCGGGCGCGGTATTCGATCCCCACTATGCCGGCCTCCTCGATCGCGTGATTGACGATGCGCATCGAGATGCGGCTCATGGCGACGATGATCAGCATCATGAACATGCCGAGGGCGGCGTGCAGCCAGCGGGCGGGATGCTCGCCGCGCAGCGCGTCGAAATAGAAGCCGGCGACGCAGACGGCGAAACCCGTCAGCGCCCAGAGGAAGGCCAGGTGCTTGCGCTCCGGATCGCGCCACAGGCGCGGCGCGGCCAGCAGCGCCAGTCCGCCGAGCAGGGCCAGATGCGCGGCACCCGCCAGCGCCAGCGCGGCGCTGCCGAACAGGCCGGAAGTCCAGAACGCGGCTCGGCCGAGCAGCCAGAGCGCGGCGAGCCGGCGCACGGGTATCGCGGTGAAATCGTCGCCGCCGGCGAACTCGGGCACGACGGTGAGCAGGAAGCCGGCCATCGCTGCCAGCGCGAAGCCGAACAGCAGTTCGTGCGCATGCCAGACGAACGGGCCGCCGGCGACCGTAGGCAACGGCAGGCCGACTGATAAAAACAGGCTCCAGGCCGCCATGAACAGCGGGGCGGACAGGGCGGCGAACAGGAAGAAAGGGCGCAGTCCGCACATCCAGAGCGGATGGCGCGGCGACGCGATGCCGCGCAACGAGGCGGTCAGCATGCCAAGCCTTTGCGGGTCGCCGGCCGCGCGAGGCCGATCACGTTTTCCCCCGCTTGCGCCGCCCCGCCAGCGCCGAGTTTCGCGAATCCATGGTCGGCACATTGTAGCGCCGTCGCCGCGAGCGCCTCCAGGCCGAAGCAGGCGCGCACGTCGGCGTCGTGCAGGAAACCCGCCGTGGTGCGATGGACGAAATCGTCATCGCGCGTCGCAGCCGGCGCGGCGAGCTCGAAACGATGGACGATGCGGCCGGGATCGGGCGCCATGACGAGGATCGCGTCGGCCAGCCGCACCGCTTCCATCAGGTCGTGCGTGATCATCAGCACCGCCACGCCGCGTGCCGCCTGATGCTCGAGCAGCAGGCGGTGCAGCTGCGCCTTGAGGCCGATGTCGAGCGCGGCGAACGGCTCGTCCATCAGCAACAGATCAGGTTCGAGCACCAGCGCGCGCGCCAGCGCGGCGCGGCTTTGCATGCCACCGGAAAGCTGGTGCGGAAACTGTTCGAGCGCATCGGCATCGAGGCCAACCGCATGGCCCATCGCCTGGGCACGCATCTGCCATTCGGCACGGGGCAGCCCCGCCGCCTTGAGGCCGAGTGCGATGTTGTCGCGCGTCGTCTTCCAGGGCAGGAGGCGCGGCTGCTGGAACATCACGGCCGGTCGCGTATAACGATTTTCCAGCGTACCGGTTTGCAGCGTCAGCAGGCCGGCGCAGAGGTGCAGCAGCGTCGTCTTGCCGCAGCCCGAGGGGCCGACCAGCGCGAGGATGCGGCCGGCCGGCAGCGCGAGATCGATGCCCGCCAGCACCTTGTCCAGCGCGTAGGCATGCGCGACATCCGTCAGTTGCAGCCGCTTCATGTCTCGCTGCTCCGCCAGCGCTCCACCTCGCGCTTCACCGGTTCCAGCAGCAGGTATTCGACCGCGAGCAGGGCCAGCACCACGGCGGCGACCCAGGCCAGCGTCGCCTCCATGTCGAGATGGCTGCGGCTGACCGCCAGCGCCGCGCCGATGCCGTCGCTGGCCGACAGCAGCTCGGCCATGACGACGACTTTCCACGAGGTGCCGAGCGCGTTGATCCAGGCCGGGAACAGGTAGGAGACGACGTGCGGCAGGTAGAGGTCGAACAGCTTCATGCGCAGCGGCAGGCGGAACGCCGTCGCCATGTCCTTGAGGTGGTGGTCGAGCGTGCGCGTGCCCTGCAGCGCGCCGATGAACACGATCGGGAGGCAGGCGATGAAGACCGTGAACACCGGCGTGCCGTCGCCCATGCCGAACCAGAGCATCGCAAGCACCAGCCAGGCGATCGGCGGCATGCCGAGCAGCACGGTGACCAGCGGGCGCGCCATCATCGAGGCCGTCAGCGACACGCCGGCGGCGAGGCCGAGCAGGCTGCCGACGGCGATCGCCAGCAGCAGCCCGCTCATCGCGCGCCGCGCCGTGACGGCGAGCTCGGGCCAGGCCGCGCCGTCGGCGAACAGCGCGCGCAGCTTCGCGAAGGTCGCCGCCGGATCGGGCAGGATCAGCGGCCCGTAGGCGAGGCTGATCGCTTCCCAGGCGGCCAGCAGCAGGAAGAGGCTGGCGAGGGCGCCCCAGCCGCTCCACAGGTAGGCCGGCAAGCCGGCGAGCCACGCGCGCAGGAGGTTCATTTCAGGTAGAAGCCGTCGTCCGGCAGCTTGCCGCCGACCAGCGCCGGCTGCTTCGCGTGCAGCAGGCCGAAGAAGAATTCGAGTTCCGGCTTCGCGTCCATGGCCGTGACGAACACGGCGTTGTCGACGCGCACCGAATCGGCGACGCCCTCGGGCGTGAGCATGTCGATGCGTTGCGCCACGAGCCGGCCGCATTCGTCCGGTTTCTTCTCGCACCAGGCCAGCGAGGCGGCATAGGCCCGCTGGAACTTCTCGATCAGCGCGGCATCCTCGCTGGTCTTGCCCAGCGCCACGATGCCGGCCTGCGGGATGCGCGCCTGGCGCTGGAACACGCGGCCCCATTCCTCCTGCAGATTCGCGCTGCGATGCAGCTCGGGCGCGATCAGGCTGACCGGGAAGGACCTGGTCTTGCGCAGGGCCACCGAGGCCGCCGGTTCGGCCAGCAGCGCATGGTCGGCGCGGCGCGTGATCAGCAGCTGCATCGCGTCGAGCGGCGTGCCGACGTAGCGCAGCCTGAAGTCGCGCTTGAGGTCCAGGCCCTGCTTTTCCGCCAGGGCCTGAAACACGATGTCGGGCATGTCGGCGCGGAATGGCATCAGGATTTCCTTGCCCTTGAAGTTGGCCAGCGTCTTGAGGTTCGGCTCGCGCGAGACCATCCACAGCACGCCCCAGGTCGAGACGTTCAGCAGCCGCAGTTTCACGCCGCGGTTGTAGAGGTTGGCGGCAACGTTGGTCGGCATGGCGACGAAGTCCGCCTCTGACTTCGCATCGAGCGCCAGCACGCGCAGCTGGTCGGGATCCTTCCATGCACGGAACTCGACGACCTCGGCCTCGTCCTTGAGCGCGCCGCTCTCGACCATGTGGATCAGCGGATTCGAGACCGCCGCATAGGGGCCGGACAGCACCAGCTTCGGCAGCTTGGCCGCCGCCGGTGCGGAAAAGGCAAAAAAGGCGGCCGCCAGGCAGCCGCCAATCCAACGTAAAAGGGCGTTAATCAAAACTTGCCTCGCCATACCAGTTGCAGACTGCGGCCCGGCGCCTCGATCTCCTGGCCGGAAACGCCCTCGGCCAGATGCTCGTGGTAGGCCTTGTCGCCGACGTTCTTCAGCGCGACGCGCAGCGACTGGTCCTTGGCGTAGCGCCAGGTCGCGCCGAGGTCGAGCGTGCCGAAGCCCGGCGTTTCGTCCTCGGTGCCGCGCGCGAACACGGTGGCGACGCGATCCTGCCGGCGCACGAGGCGCACGGTCGCATCGGCCGTCCAGCCGGCGGCGACCGCGCCTTCCCAGCCGAGCGACAGTTCGTCCGCCGGCATCTGGAACAGCGGCTCGCTCAGGTCCTCATTCTCGCCGCGCACACGCGAGTAGGCGGCGGAGAGCCACTGGTCGCGGCTGAATTGCCAGCGCGCGTGCGCTTCGACGCCGCGGATCACGACTTCGCCGAGGTTGACGGTCTGCTTGACCGGCAGGCCGCCGATGAAGGCCCCGGTCGGCTGGCCGGTGATGTAATCGCTGATGCGGTTGCGATAGGCCGATGCCGAATACTGGAAGTCCGGGCTCGCCCCCTTGAGGCCGATCTCGAACTGGGTGGCGATCTCCGGCTTGATCTGCGGGTCGCCGAGGTAGTGATAACCGTCGCCGCGCGGCGAGGACTCGAAGCGCTCGCGCATCTCGCCGGCGCGGAAGCCGCGCGACAGGTTGGCGAACGGGCGCAGCAGCGGTGCCGCTTCGTAGATCAGGCCGAGGCTGCCGGAGGTCGCGCTGTCCTCGCGATCGAGCCCGGCCGTCACTGCGCCGTTGTTGATCGAGTCGGCGTCGCCCTTGACCGTGTCGTGACGCAGGCCGGCCAGCACGTTGAGCCTGCCGAAACGCATGTCGTCCTGCAGGAAGACGCCCAGCGCGCTCAGGCGACCGTCCTCGAACGGCAGGTTGCGCACGAAGGGCGAGCCGGCGGGCGGGTTCGCCAGATAGCGATCCGGCGAGGCGCTCATCTCCCAGGCGTTGGCACCGAAAGAGAGCAGGTGCCGGGGATGGACAAGCCAGTCCGCCTTCGCATCCAGCCCATCCGTCGCGAAGGTCACGACGTTCTTTGCCTTGTCCGCGTTCTGCCGGTCGCTCCACGACCGGATGCTGCGCTCGACATCCTGCCGATAGACGCGGACGTCGAGATTCAGCGGTTGCTCGCCCGCGCCCTTGCGGCTGTAGCCGATCTCGGCGAGCGTGCGTTCCTGTTCGGGCGAATGCACGATCAGGTTGCCGACCACGGCGGGCGCGACCGGGTGCGGCTTCTTCGACCCCGGATACCAGACATCCTTGTCGGTCTGCTGCTGCAGCGAGACGCGCAGCTGCTGGGCGGCGTCGATGCGGAAGCGGTACTGGGCGATCAGCGCGTCGCTGTCGTAGCCGGTCAGGTCGACCTCGCCCGAGGGCGCCTGGTAATCGCCGTTGCGCGCCACCGACGCGCCGATCATCAGCGCGTGGTCGCCCTGCGAGACGTTCGCGATGCCGCTCGCGCGCACGCCGCGGCTGGCGCTGTCGTAGCTCGCGGCGACGTCGGCGCCGGCGCCCGGCGTGAATTGCGCCTGCGGCAGCAGCACGTTGATCGCGCCGCCGAGCGCGCCGGTGCCGTAGAGCACCGAGGCCGGCCCCTTGACCACCTCGAGGCGCTCGGCCAGGCCCAGCGTCATGAAGGAGGAAATCGCGCCCTGCGGCTGGGCGGAATTCATGCGCATGCCGTCGACCAGCAACACCACGCTTTCCTTCTTGAGGCCGCGGATGACCGGGTTCTGCCCCTGGGCGCCGTCGCTGGCGACGGAGAGGCCGGGCTCGCCGCGCAGCGCCTCGCCGACGTTCTGCGCATTGCGCTCCAGCAGGGCGTCGCGGTCGAGGGTGGTCGTGGCGACCGGCGTCTCGAGGTCGTCGGCCGCATAGCCTTTCGCGGTGACGGAAACCGTCGACAGGGTCGCCGCCTGATCGGCATGGGCAGGGGAAAACGCGCTGAGCAGGGCCAGCGCCATTGGGGGAATGGCTAGACGCATCGCAATACCTTCGCAGAGAAATCCGGTATGGCTGGCGTCGGGCTGGCTAACCGATGGCTGAAATACCGACCGCCCTTGCGGAACGATCAGACATGCCGCGCATTATACCCATATATGAGAATAGTTCTCATTTGATCAAAGTCAATTTTTCAGTCGCGCGACGGCAGCCGCAGCACGACGAAGGTGCCGACCAGCACGCCGCACAGCACGAGTCCCTGCAGCCACGGGCTGCCGGTGAAATACCAGATCGAAAACCCGGCGGTGAGGAGCATCGCGGTCAGGCCGAAGCGCTTGACGCGGCGCGGGATGCTGCGGTGCAGCTCCCATTCCCGCAGCAGCGGCCCGAAGGTCTTGTTGCGCAGCAGCCAGCCGTGCGCGCGCGGCGAGGCGCGCACGAAGCAGGCGCCGGCCAGCAGCACGAAAGGCGTGGTCGGCAGGCCCGGCACCACCACGCCGATCGCCCCGAGAGCCAGCGCCGCCGCGCCGCAGAGCCAGAGCAGCATGCGCACGGATCGTGACCCATGCAGGCGGTCGGAGCGACAGGGAGGAGGGTGAATGTTCATCGGGGGGCGGGGCGGGGCGGCATGCGCAAGGCATTCTAGGCCCGCCGCCCCGCCAGCGCCGAGTATTGCGCCCGCGCGCCGCTGCTCGGCGGTTCAGGCTTTTCCCGTCCAGTGGATATCGACGGACATGTCGATCGGCCAGCGCACGAACTGCGGCGCGACGCGCGGATGCCAGCGCGCGATGCCCTTGCGCGCGCCGATCAGCACGCCGTCGCCGCGGTCTTCATGCCAGGCGGCCAGAGAGCGTGCGCGTTCGAGGTCGGCGATCACCGTCAGATCGGCTGGCTTGCCCGGGCGCCAGAGCATGACGTTGTGGGCGAATTCGCCGTTGAGGTAGAAGCCGCCGCCGGGACCGGCGACGATATCGCTGCTGTAGCCCCGGCCGACCGGCACGTGCGTCGGCGTGCGCAGCTCCGTGCCGTCCCAGATCGCCAGCACCGGCGCTGCGGCCCGCCTCGCCGGATCGTCGTGTTCCGCCTCGATCGCGATGCCGACCAGCGGTTTGCCGTTCGGCGCGCGATCGTTGCCGAGCACAAGGTGCCGCAGGCTCAGGCGCGGGTCGGGCAGGCGCCACTGCCCGAGCAGTTCGCCGGTGGAGGGATCGAGCCGCACGAGCGAGGATTCCATGCCGTCGAGGTCGCGCTTGCGGTCGTTTGCCGCGCGGCGGATGCCGCCATTGGCGACGAGCAGCTTGCCGCTGGCGTCGAGGCAGGCCTGGTGCGGTTCGATGCCGTGCGTGCGCCATTCGGCTGCCTTCTTCAGCGTGCGCCGGTCGCGCACGCTGATCCAGCCGGCATCGTCGCGCGGATCGGTTTCGGTGGTGATCAGCCACTCGCCGCTCGGATCGAAGAGCGCGTGACCGTCGAGCGTGCGTGCGCCTTCGTCCGCCATGGCCACGCGCTGCGCGGCCCGGCCCTCGGCATCGACGCGCAGCAGCCATGCCCCCGGCCGGAAGGCGACGGCGATGAAACCCGCGTCGCCATCGTCGAGCAGGCCATGCACGCGGTCGGGTACCGCGAGCGCCTGGCGGATATGCACGCGTCCCGCCTCCCAGTCCGGCTCGAGGAGGCCGACATAATCGGTGGGCCGCGCCGCCGCTTCGAGAGCCTCGCCGCGCGGGCCGAGGCGCAGCGTGCTGCGCCAGGTGGCGATCAGCCGCTGCGGCCTGCCCTGCTGCGCAGCGAAGGCGGCCGACGGGAAGATCGATGCCGCCAGCGTGGCGGACATCAGGCCCAGAAACCTGCGCTTGTCCATCCGTCGCTCCTAGAACTTGTAGCTCGCGGTCAGCTGGACCGTGCGCGGCGCGCCCGGCACGTAGTGGCCGCGATAGAGCGCATCGGCGTAGAGCTTGTCCGTCACGTTGGTGATGTTGAGCTTGAGCAGGAGATCGCGCGACACCGCGTACTCGGCCATCAGATCGAGCGTCGTGTAGCTCGGCGCGTTGATGGTAGGCGCCAGCAAGGGTGTCATGCTGCTGCGCCAGTTGATGCCGCCGCCAACCCGCCATTGGGGATCGATCTGGTAGGTCGTCCAGATCGTGCCGGTATGTTTCGGCGTCACGCCGGGCCAGGCGCCGACGAGTTCGCCGGTCAGCAGCGTCGTGCCGTCGGATGCCCCTTTGTCGATCTTGGCTTGGGCAATCCAGGCGTACGAGGCGAAGATCTCCCAGCTGTGCGTGATGCGGCCGGCGATGTCGATCTCCAGGCCCCAGGCGTGGCGCTTGCCGGACAGCGCGTAGTTGGTCGGCGTCACCGAGGTTTCGTCGCGGTTGCGCTCGTTGTACTTGGTGGAGTGGAACAGAGCCAGCCGCGTGCTGAGGTTGCCGCTTTCCGAGTCGAGCTTGGCGCCCAGCTCGACGTTGCGGCTCGCTTCGGGATCGGTGTTCGAGCCGAGGGGATCGTACTGGTAGGCATCGCCCGAGGTATTGAACGAAGTGCCGTAGGAGAAATGGAAGGAGGCAAGCGGCGTCGGCTGGTAGAGGATACCGAAGCGCTTGCTCCACAGTCCGTCTTCGCGGCCGCGCTTGGCGGTCAGCTGACCCAGCGTCGCCGTCGCGGTCGAATAGGTCCGATAGGTGCCATCGAAATTGTCCCAGCGCAGGCCGGCAAGGATCTTCCAGTGTTCCGCAACCTGGATCAGGTCCTGGAAATAGATGCCCAGCGCGTTGGAGCGGAAATCGCGGTTCTTCAGGTACACCCGCGCCGACTCGTCGACACCGAGTCCGTCGTTCGGATTGCCAATGGTCGTGCGCGGCTTGTTGAGTGCGGGCTGGTTCGGCGTGGTGTAGCCGACGAACTCGTCATCCACGTAATCGAAGCCGGCCAGCACCGCATGCTTGAAACCGAACCAGTCGTATTTGTTGCTGTAGTCGCTCTGCAGCAGGCGGTTGTCGAGATCCTGGATCTTGTTTTGGCTGCCGCGCGTCAGGATGGTCGCGTCGTTGATCGTGGCGGCCGTGACGCTGCCGGCCGGCGGGCACATCGGGTTGTTCACCGCGTGGAAGGTGCAGATGCGGATCGCGCTGGCCCGCTGGTCGCGTTCGAAGTGGCCGGCACGGAAGCTGGTCTTCAGTTCGCCGCCGTCCTTGAAGCGGTGGGTGTGGCTGAGCGTGCCGTAAGTGGCGATGCCGCCGTTGTAGTCGCTCGTTGCGCCGTAGTAGTTTTCGGGATCGACATCGACCATCACCATCGTCGGATCGGTGGCGCTTTTGCGTATCCACGGCATGCCGTAGTGGATGCCGTTGTGGTTGTCGAGATGGTAGAGGCTGACCAGGAACTCGTCGGCGGTGCCGATGCCGAAGCGATAGGCGGCGGCAACGCCCTTCTTGTCGAGGCCGGCGCCATAAGTGCCGAAGGCGTCGGAGCCATTCCACATCGCATTGAGGCGGAAGGCGGCGTTGTCGCCGGTCCTGACGTTGAAATCGCCGACGACGCGCGCATAGCCGCCGCTGCCGACGGTCGCGTCGATCTGGTTCTGGTTCATCAGGAAAGGTTCCTTGCTGACCTGATTCACCGCGCCGCCGGTCGAGCCGCGGCCGAACAGCATCGACGCGGAGCCGCGCAGGACCTCGAGACGGTCCCAGTTGAAGCTGTCGCGATCGTAGAAGGCCGGGTCGCGCATGCCATCGACGAAGATATCGCCGCTGGTCAGCAGCGAGAAACCGCGCAGGCGGATGTCCTCTTCCTGGCCTTCCGCCGCCTGGAAGCTGAAGCCGGCGGTGTTGTGCAGCGTCTCCTTCAGCGTGTCGAGGTTGCGGTCGTCGATCAGGCGCTCGGTCACCACGGTGACCGATTGCGGGATGTCGCGCAATTCCTGTTCGCCCTTGCCGATGCGCGTTTTGGTCGCCTGATAGGTCTCCTTCGACGTTTTCTCGGCTTCGGCTTCGACCGTTACGGTCGGCAGGGTTGTTTCGGCGGCGGCAGCGATGGTGGCGGCTGCCGCCAAGGGAACGGCCAGCAGAGAGCCGGCCGGGCGGCCGGTCTTGCGAGAGTCGGACATGGGTGCTCCTTGCGTTTGCAGTTGATGAATCTGGCTGGCTTACGCAAGTCGCGATGGCTGGCTGCCGGGGTTGGAACGTTTTATTTTTTTGGTTCGGTGACGAAGCCGATGCGCGTCACGCCTTCGCGCGCGGCGGCGGACATCACTTCGGCGACTTTTTCGTAGGGCGTGGTGCGCTCGGCGCGCAGATGCAGTTCGGGCTGCGGATCGCGCAGCGCGGCGGCCTTCAGCAGTTCGCCCAACGCGTCCGGCGAAACCGCCTGGCCGTTCCAGAACACCTGGGAAGCGGCGTCGATGGCGAGCTGGACGTTCTCGGGCTTGGTCAGGTTGGGCGCCGAGCTGGCCTTGGGCAGGTCGACCTTGACCGCGTGGGTGAGCAGCGGCGCCGTGACGATGAAGATCACCAGCAGCACGAGCATGACGTCGATGAGCGGGATCATGTTGATCTCGGCGAGATCGCCGTCCGCCTCGTTGTCCATGAGAGAGCCGAATGCCATCAGGCTGCTCCTCAGGCGGCGCGCGGCGCGCCGGCCGCGTTGTTGGCGACCACGCGCGCGATGATGCGCTCGGAAGTGTCCTTGACCGCGTCGGCCGCGGTGCTGCCCTTCAGGCCGGTGGCGAGGAAGGTGAACACGTCGTGGGCGAAGGAGTTCAACTCCGCCATCGTGTTGCGGTTGGCGCGGGCGAAGGCGTTGTAGGCGATCGCCGCGGGAATGGCGACGGCGAGGCCGATCGCCGTCATGATCAGCGCCTCGCCGACCGGGCCGGCCACCTTGTCGAGCGTGCCCTGGCCGCTCATGCCGATCGCCATCAGCGCGTGATAGATGCCCCAGACCGTGCCGAACAGGCCGACGAAAGGCGCGGAGGAAGCGACCGTGGCGAGGAAGGTCTGGCCGTACTCCATGCGCGCCTTGTCCTGCGCGATGGCGCGCTTGAGTGCGCGGGTCAGGAACTCGTCGGGCGTGCCGGCATCGATCAGGCCGCGCCTCATCTCGCCGGCCTCCTTGCCGGCACGGAATTGCTCGACGGCGGTGAAGCCATGATGCACCAGATGCGAAAAGGCATCCGTCACGCCCCGTTCGCGCAAGCGCCGGGCCACGGCATCGAGGCTGCCTTCCTGCCAGAATTCCCGCAGGAAGGCCGCGCTCTTGCGCTGCGCCAGCCAGAGTCGCGTGCCTTTGGTGACGATCAGATACCAGGTGCCGACCGACATGAGCGCCATCAGCGCGAGGATGAAGCGCGCGATGCCGTCCGCATTGGCGAGAAAGTGGCCGAAGCCGAGGGAGGGTTCCATGGATCAACCTTTCAACGAGAAAACGATGGGGACCAGCACGCTGGCGGCGACGGCTTCATCGCCGAGCCGTGCCGGTATGAATTTCCAGCGACGCACGGTATCGAGCGCAGCCTGATCGAGGCGTGGCGAGCCGCTGCCGGCATGCAGCGTGACTTCGCTGGGCAAGCCGCTGGCGGCGACCTTCACGCGCAGCACGACTCGCCCTTCCTCGCCGAGTCGACGTGAAATGGCCGGATAGGCCGGCTTGGGGTTGTCGAGATAATCGGCGTCGAAGCGCGGCTGGGTGGGCAGCGCCGGCGCTGGCGGAGCGGGGGAGCAATACTCGGCGCCGGCGGGGCGGCGGCCGGGATGGCGACGGGGACGGATGCGGCGGGTGCCGGGGCCTCCTCAGGCGCGGCGAGCTGCACCGGCGCCGGCACCGGCTGCGGCCGGGGCTGCGGACGCTTCTCCACCGGGCGCGGACGCGGCGGCTCGATGTTCGGCTCGGGCGCCGGCGGGGTCGCGGCGGCCAGCAGACTGACGTTCAGCACCGCCAGCGGCGCCGGCAGCGTGATCACGTTCTTCTGCAGCAGCAAGAAAACGACGAGCACGTGCGCCGCAACGACGAAAATCAGCCCGGCGCGGGAAATGCCCCGCGGCTCCGGGCAACCGGAATAGGACAGCAAACAAGCCTCCAATAACGATCCAGTTGGCTGGCTTGCCGCCCGTTGTCGGGCCTGCTGGCTGGCGGCTGGCTGGCTGGAAGGCGGCCCGCGGCCGCCCTGGTGATTGAAAAACTACGAACCCGAGGGTTCGCCCATCTGCGATTGCAGGTAGTTCTGCAGCCCGACCTTCTCGATCAGCTCGAGCTGGGTCTCGAGATAGTCGATGTGCTCCTCGGTGTCGTCGAGGATGTCCTGCAGGATGTCGCGCGAGACATAGTCCTTCACTTCCTCGCAATGCGCGAGCGCCGCCTTGGTGTCGGCGTGCGCGCCATGCTCGAGCTTGAGGTCGCCGGCCAGGCACTCCGGTACGGTCTCGCCGATCAGCAGCTTGTTGAGCGCCTGCAGGTTGGGCAGGCCCTCGAGGAACAGCACGCGCTC